>Ga0209780_1004367_pt1 | contig 10863 bp, 6 predicted proteins | sample WorMetexBAHAMAS2_FD_187384 | JGI IMG/M metagenome (GOLD analysis project Ga0209780, IMG submission 187384) | Marine gutless worms symbiont microbial communities from Max Planck institute for Marine Microbiology, Germany - Inanidrilus exumae... | ecosystem: Host-associated > Annelida > Digestive...
ACGTCGTATGACGTATAGATCGTCAAAATCGGTCCACTTGTGCGGGCTCGGCGCGAGCCGAAGAATAAAGCAAAATTTATTTTTTAAAAAGGCATACCTAAGAAACCACAACATGTGTTTTTTCACGTGTTCGCCCAGACCACCCATGTTGTCGCAACGCCACATGGATTTGCATGTGTGGGCATACCCGCGACCCGATTATATATTCCAAGTTTCATCGAAATCCGTTCAGGGGTTTCGGAGCCCCATGCAGGGGGTCAAAATTTGGCCTTTCCCATTACTTTGGCTAGTCGCTTTTACAACAGCTTGTACTACCGTACAAGCCGTGATATATAGATGGAGGTTCATAATACGGCTAATTCAGTCTTGTACCACGTACGCATACATTGCTATTTGCAAATAAATGAACTAGCCTATCGCACTAACGACGCATAGAAGTGCTCTGGAATGTTCATAATTAGCTTCGTTTCCTCTCGCGTGAAACAGGTCGCCGCAAGATATTCCGGCAGCAACCTGTTTAACGACCCTGGTGAGCCATTATCTATAAACATCCACTCAATCACTCACTGCCTTCATGGGCACTATCAGAAATTCTGGTATCAAGGTCAAAATTTTAGCGTAGACTCTCTGGCCTCTGCCTTCAGTCAAAAATATTGGCCTCGACCTCGAGGGTTTGGCCTTGGCGTCAAGCGTTCAGCCTCGGCTTCATTTAGCATCAATGGTTATTATTAAATATATTTAAGTAATTTCCTTCATTTACTACGGTCCGTGGCGTCTGAAAATTATAAAGCGACGTAATCATTCAGGTGTAAATTAATCAGGCACTGGGTTTATAGCCGCTAGGGGTTGTTGTTAAAAGCAGATGCAAACAAATGGGTTTTGAGATGCTTTCGGAATTAATCTAAGGTTTTGGATGAACGAATGGATGAAAGGAGAAAATTCCAGACTATTGGTGCTACAGTGCGAAGTGAGCCGTAACCATGATAGATCAGCGCCCATGTTCAAATTGGCGGTAGGGATAATTGTAATATATGGGCAAATTTAATAACGCCATAATAATTTTATATGTATGTTGCAGTCGCAAGGGAATGAAGAATTTAGCTTCCAATAATTTTTACTGTAAGACCTTGATGGTAGTTGAATGCTGCCATTCCCACCAAGAGTACTTCTACCATACTTTTATTTCCGGTTTATGCACTACGTTTTCACAATTTTCGCAAAGAAAAGTCTCACCAAATGTGTAGTCGATCCTACCTAACCTCTGATAGCGCTTTTGCAACTGGAGTTTATCTTTTCTTCTTTTGATCTCATTACTTAAATATCGTAATGTACTGCACGTCATGTGACATAAACCCCCTCGACCAGTTTTCAGTTTCACGAGTATCTGTTCTTACGTTAATTACGTCCTGTATCCGATCATTTTGTAAAAGGCTCAGGATAGCCACTGTGTATTAACTCCGACAACTCGTGACATAAATAGGTGCAATCGCCTATAGGATGCAATGCCTACTGGAAGAGAGCATCAGACTCATACCATGTAGTTTCTCAGATATCCGATCGACTGCAGGCAAACTCTGAGCAGGCTAAATAAGCTTCCTATCCTCAGCAGGACGGCAATTGATTGTTTTACATCCCAAATGACACAAAATAGGTCATTTCGGAGACGTTCTTCCCAGCCAATCTTTTGGCTTAGTACTGAAAAACTACATCTAACACAACAAAAGCAAACATGCATCCATAACAAAATATACTACAACACAAAATAAACTCACAAAAAAACTAAAGCCAGGTTTGGTGGTCTCTTATGATCTCTGGCAATCTGGCCTCGAAGCGGAACGAGTCTAATTTTAAAGAAGTAAATAAGTAAGGAAGCAAGTGAGTAAAGAAGTAAGTAAATTATTTATGCAGCACTGGAATCAACAAAGGCATCAGAATCATGGCGCAATACATCTCCAGATCCCACCAGGGGCAGCAGGTTGGCAAAATGAGTAAGAGCCGTGTTGTTAGGTAACCAAATAACCATGTTCTCGGCATATAATGTACGCCAATTAAGCTAGTGTCACTGTATTGCAAGTCCACTCAACTGCAGCCTAAAATTCCTATAAGAATACTAGCTGCAACTCAACTTAAAATACACTGTATTTGACACGTAAAAAACAAAGACTGAAGTTCTACAATGACAAATGATACGGCGACACTAATTACATTAACAATAATCTCAGCCATATGATGCACAGTTCTTGTGGTGTGGTGACTGATGATAAAACTGCAAGATTGCAGTAAATAGGCTTCATATGGCATCATTAGCAACACTTCAACATACAATAATGTATGGTCTTTCATGTGTGTAACTGAAATTTCTCAATTGACTTGGTTCAAGTCTTTGCATCAGAAAAGCAACAAAATAATTCACACAGAGATTGGAATTACATAAACCAGAAGTGCAGTGCACACTGTATAAAATGATTCATTTCCACTGAACAAATATACAGTATGAAAATGTATTACGATATTAAAAAATGTGCAAAGATAAATTGGAAACAGGAATGTTTCAGTGCCATTTTCTAGGCCTATCAGTTGTATGAATGAACACTAGTTACTAGCCAGCCCAGGTTATATAACAGTGACACACATTCGTTGACAAGAGTGAGAATCAACAATCTGCAACAGCAAATACAAATAACGAAATTCACACACATTTCAGCTACAGTGCTGTTACAGACATCCTTTATAGTTATGCTACTGTTAAAAAAGATTCTGGAGTGCAATATGACATCAGTATGCTGTTTTCATAATGATATGCTACGATGTCAAAATTGTAACACAATCGCTCTTTCTCTTGTAATATTCCACATCATGAACAAAGTATACATGAATACCATATAAACGCACCACCTTAAAGCTTGTCAATTACAACATTAATATGACATAATGACACTATTCTTATGCTATTGAAATTGGCCATACACCACTTAAGAATAAGCAATTATAACATCGGAACTTACAGAGGTGTAGAATTTCCTGTGCTAACCAAATGGATATTTATGCAGCAGCAGACTGCAGCTCAGGAGGCATTTCATTCTTTGGATGTTTGTTTTCAAAATGCTGTTTATATGTTTTTGGGTCTGGCATTTGTGTCTGCAACACAAATAATATGCACATCACACATATTTAAACTTCAGAAAACTGTGTGCAAAAAAGTGTATTGTTTTGTTAATTCTGCAGCCTGCACAACAGTCGTGACAGAAATGGCACATTGTGGCACAGAAACTCTCAGTATGAAATTGTTGACTGACTTACATAATTTGACAGTGGCTGATGGGAAGCCTTCTGATGAGTGGTGACTGGCAACATACACTGTGTCTCAATAGAAAACAATACACTTGACTTTCAATCATAACTCTGGCAAATGTTGACAGATTTTCAAAATACTGTCAATGACAGATTCCCAAGGAAACTCCGTCTCTGTGTAACTATTGTAGGGCCTGACACTTCACCTTAACTGTGTTGCTACACTACCTTGTGAAACTTGAAAATTACAACTGCTGCCGATTTCAATGGCGTATCGCATATGAGACCTCAGAATTAATCTTCCTAGATATGAGGCCATCTTAACAGCTCTAGTCTGAATTCTATGATTATAAAATCTCAAAAACAATGCAACAGTACTCGGAAGAGGATCTGTGATGTCAGTGAACTGAAACAGTGGATGATTGACATGTAAAATGCGCTGCAGCAGACAGTCATTAATGAAGCTCGCACCAGTGAATGGCACCGCATAAATGTCTGCTAATGGCATAAATATCTGCTAACTTGTGTTTGTACCAGAGGTGGATGTTTTCAATGCTTGCTTTAACTTCTGGACTATTTTTCAGGTAAGTGGACTGCAGTAGGTATTAGTCACAAACATTACTGTAATCTTCTGACAATGGTGAACTCGTTTGCTGCGTGAACTTACACGGAGTTTGTCATCAAATCATATTCCAAACATTCTTGCGTTATCTGCATTCAGTGGTTCATATGTTGCACATAAATTTAGTAAATCATCACCACGATATTTTTGTAGCATTTGTCATCTAAATATTGTTTTGTTAATCTTCAAGCGACATTTATTAACTTTGATGGCATGAGTAAAAGTTCACCCGTTATTTTAAATTTTGAATTTTGCAAGGTAGTACAGCAACACAGTTAAGGTGAGGTGGAAGGCCCAGCAATGTTTACATAGAGTTTCCATGGGAATCTTTCAGTGAAAGAATTTTGAGAATCGGTGTACTTTTGCCAAAGATATGATCAAAAGTCAAGTGAATTGTTTTTTTGACACACAGTGTAGTTTTCAGGTTACCAGTATTTAAACAGAAAGCACACCATGAAGATATGTGAGAGAGGTGAATGCTGCTGGTCACTTTCACAACTAAAACTAGTATTTGTTAGTCTTGTAGTAAAGTGACAACAGCTAGCTAATCATTAATTTAAGAAAATTAACCAGAACAAACTTTTAATAGCTGATGACCCATACTAGGCCTGCCCATGTGACAGAGTGGTTAACGCACTCGGCCGCCATGTGCAGTAGAGTGTGACGCGCTCAGTGGCCAGGGTTCAACTCAGCCCAGGCGCATCCGCCTACCAAAGAATTATTTCTAAAAATTAGCCCCATATGGGACTGACGGTCGACTCCTACTTAATGCCAACTTCAAAGTCACGTGACACAAAAACTCGGACAAAAATAAAAAATCCGGCCCTGATAAGCTGTAGGTATTGTGCCCTAATTTAAGAATCTGTGGTCATTTGCCAGCCCCATTGTAAATGGAGGAGGAGATAGCCTTTAAAAATGGCCGAATTTCCGAATTTCAAGGGCTTGTTACCTTGACCTTGGATCGGTCATACTGCATCAGTCAGCGACCTCTACCTACATACCAAATTTCATTTAAATCGAAAAAACATTTTGTGAACGGCTACTTACTGCCAACTTCAAAGTCACATGACACAAAAACTAGGACAAAAATCAAAAATCGGCCCTGATAACCTGTAGGTATTGTGCCCTAATTTAAGAATCCGCGGTCACTTGCCAGCCCCAATTGTAAATGAGGGAGGAGATAACCTATGAAAATAGTTGAATTTCCAACTTTCATGGGCTCGTGATCTTGACCTTGGATCGGATCACACTGCATACCGTCATGCATCAATCGTCGACATCTACTTACATACCAAATTTCATTGAAATTCGACCTAATAATTCCTATGCACATATTGAACACGGAGTTAATCCCAGGCAGGTAAGAGGGTTTGATGGTGTCCTCTATAAACTGTGACCGTTGCTGATGCCTTGATTAGCAGCGTCAAGGTATCAGGCACTCTGACGTGAGAGCTGCAGCAGACAGACGTGACTAAGTCTCCTGGTTGACGCTGCAGAAGTGTCAATCAGGTGGCCGGGTGCTGAACGTTAGACCGGTGGGGCTGTTGCTGCATAAGTGCCAGTCCAGGCCAGGTGCTAAACGGTGGACTGGTCAGGGCTGTCGCTGAACATGTGCCAGCCAGGTTTAATCAGATAGTAGGCCACGCCTAGAGGGGCACGTTTAGAAATACCTGACAGGCTGCTCAAGCCTACTTTCCATCCTTCACCCTACATAGCATGCACACGACACACACCTATCAACTCCCCTCCTCTCCCTGGGCTGGCGCATTGGACCGATTCAAAAGGTCTCAGCACTGTGGTCCAGAGTAGGCTGGACCCCTGCCCGCAAAAAAACAAACAAACGAATGAACGCCCCAAAATTAAACAATACATCACACATACAATGTATCTTATAGTGTCCCCAAACGTATGACGATGAAAATACATGCCTTGCACACAGTACAACTGTACACAAGTGCTGCCTGTGCAGCTTTCTTCTGGTCGGCACCCTGGGCCTTCTTCTGTTTAGCTTGCTTCTCTGCATTTTTCTGCTGGGACTGAATCTTCTGCTGACCACGTGCCATTTTAAGCTGTGTTAACACAGTACAATTATTATTAATCACAAACTCAGACAAGTCTGTCAAGTACAAGTTCAATATAACATTTGTAGTACGCTGCTCTATTCAACGTCCAAGAGCGCCGTACAAAAGTCACCGATAAATAAGTATGATTCCCGTAAATGACGACATAGTCACTGAAGTATTACAGTGGAAAATAATCAGTTTTCTTCCAGATTACACACATGCAAAACTGGCCAGTCATAAAAGAGAAAGATATAAAATAGAGCCAAGAATTTAAGTACCCTTATGCTGGATTGGATGATAAAAGCAAAATCATTAAAAAGCTATTAGTAATTAAAGAAATATGTTCTTGGCTGCCTCTTGGGTCGGATGGACGGAATGTTTGCAAAATTCACTAAATTCCAAGATGTGAATTGATTCACCGAATCGATTTGGTCAAGTGAATCGATTTTCACATCAAGGAATTCCTGCGCCCGTAACATCACATTGGATTGGATTGGATTATCTTGCCGAGACTCGCGGCGAGTTCAAATGCACCTTGCAGTTGCACGTGAGAGTATTCTTAAGTCACGAGCCGATCACATCAAATCGAACTGTCGGAAATGGACGAAGGTGGCACAATGAGACGAGACTTCTGTGTAAGAAGCTGTTACTCAGAAGTCCGTTTGTTAAATTCAGAATACGGTTCCTTGCCCGATACAAAACGTACGTGCCCAAATTTTCGGCAACGTACGTTCGATGTCCAATATTGCGTTGCGTATTAAGTTCAATAAATAGTAATACGTGTTATTTACATTCTGGCAGTAAGTAAGTCTATTTACATGCAATAAACATTCAAACTATTCAGTCAGCTGAGCCAATGACAGCCATGCTACAGCAAAGGCCGAAGGGCGGAATTCTTCCCATATGTTAGTTTACCGTTATGCCAGTTCTACCAGTGGACAGACACTCAAATATCATTGCTAACTGCTCATTCTCGCAACTTTCAACTACAGCCTGTATGCTATATCATAATCACAGGCCTCCTCTGACTGTTGTAGCCGCACACTTGCAACTTGCTGTCACTGTTTCTGCAGCTGCCAAACCTGTGCCACTAATCACTAGAGGTTCTGATCCAGAACAAGTGGCTCAAGAGAAACGACGGAGAACACCCAATTTAGGTAATGTAAAAAATTGCCAATGAAACAAGGTGTCGCCCTAACCGGACGTAACTGTACTGGCCCGACCGTCCATGTGCCAAGCGCCCACGCGCCCGCTGGCTGGCCGGCTCCGGCAGTGTTACAGACAACGACAGACACCAACCCCCCTACACTATGTGTAGGCGGGCCAGTAATAAGGAGGTGGAGATGGAAATAAATATGCTAAAAGCCTTAATCTACTGCATAGAAGCAAATGAGAAATGAAAGGGACTGGCAAGATATGTATGATATATACAAAGTTCTATATAAAGGCTGGACGATGTCATTACTGAACAGTATACGCTATCGCAGAATACTGACCTACTGTAATATAAAGATATTAAGTACACATAAACAACCAGAAAGATTCCCATCAGACTGACAAATTAGCATACTTGAGTTAATGAATGTTAAACGTAACAAAGATAAAGAGTCCGTTAGTGATTTTCAAAGTTAACTTAAAAGTTATGTCATTATTTAAACATCGGTTTAGTTTAGTTAAGTTAGCACCAACGGTATGTGGATGCGGATTATGCAGACACCAACCCTAACCGACACAGTAATGCTAAAAGTCAAACTAAACTGACCCTAACCATAACACTAACCCTAACTGACACAGTAATCGTATATTTTGACCGGAAGTCCGCATAATCTGCATACCGTTGGTGCTAACTTAACGGACGTAACTAATTAAACATTAATATTATATACACAACGTTGTGCAGTTGTGCAACAGATTTATTATATACACACAACACTCTGTGATTGGTTGATGTGCACGTGACCATGCGTCAACAAATTAGCTATGCGAAAACAGCGGCAATCATGGAGGTAGGGTTAGTGTTACTGTTACTGTGTCGGTTAGGGTAAGTGCTACGGTTAGGGTCAGTTTAGTAATTTAAGCCCCTAAACTACATGATCGCCCAAAACAGCAGGAAAACGTTATGTATAAATCTGTTGCATACTACACAACGTTGTGTATGTAATATCGGGATTATTTAAAACCCCGATATTATATACACAACATTGTGTAAAATGCAACAGATTTATTATATTCACAACGTTGTGCAAATGCAACTAATATCTTATATACACAACGTCGGCAGATGGCGCCACTCGACGCACCAAAAGTGTTACTGCTAACAAATAAAACTAAACTGACACTAACCGTAACACTAACCCTAACCGACACAGTAACGGTGATATTTTTTATGCGCATTTTGTCGACACCAATAAAAAGGTTGTATCGCAATAATAAAAGAAATTTTTACGGAGGCGCGATAGCGGGGTTTGTGGGTGCGCCGAATTTTTTTTCCGTTTTCTGACTTTTTACCCCTTTGCTGACAAGAATTCGATAGTAAGTTCATACTATATCGTTGAAAAGAGGGTTTTTTGTGGGGATATATAAGAAAAAGGGGCTAGGTCTTTTGTGGGCATAACAGAAAGACGAAATTTTAGAGTTACGAATTTTTTAGTAAAAAGTGTTGTGTATATAAGATATTAGTTGCATTTGCACAACGTTGTGTATATAATAAATCTGTTGGATTGTACACAAGGGTGTGTATATAATATTATTCTATTTAAAATGTTAACTGTCCAGCGTTGGATCTACCCTAGCCTAGTACTAAGCCTCTTCGTCTGCTTACCTGCAGAATTCGAGTAATCTGAGTATCAGTTACAGTTGAACATTTCAACTAGATCAACCCCATCACTATGGTATAGGTCAGTCTGGACCCTGGCCATTTGTAGCTGTTCTGTTGTTTTAGGGAGACCGTTTAGTACACGTTAATGGCAGATCGCAGCCTGGACCAAACCGGTATTACCTAGCCCACGTACGTATGGGCGTTAAGCTTCAGAAATGAATGTAGCTGTACTTGTATGGCTAGGTATTACCCAAGTAAACCTTAATCTGCCATATTACGGTTAGTATTAAAAGTTTTGATTTCGAGTACGTGTTAGCAGTACTTGTACTTTGCAGTCAACCTGGGCCGGTTTGTAGAAGTAGACTTTAAACGACACTTATACAATTTACAAGCTTTTGACCTTAAATGTTTATAAAACGCCCACACCCTATGAGTGTATTTATTAGAAGTCTCAAAGAAGACAGCATCAAATTGGTCAAATCTAGCAAGCCGCAAGCTTGTACAATTAGTTCAACTCAGGCAAATTCAGCGCCACCGGGAATTTATGGGAATCCACCGTTCGTGGAATTCTGGCTGGAATTTCGGTAATTTTGAAGATTTCACGCAAGCCAAGAAACAGCCTCGACGACTTGAATACCGTTGATCTGGCGTTGAACCGGCCTACAACTTACAAGCAGGCTTATCTCCTGTCACTTCGATATTAGAAAATATTCATTTGTCTCCCGAGTTGTTAATATCTGGAATAGTTTACCAGATTATGTTGTGGAGGCTGACTCACTTAATGCATTTAAGAATCGTCTTGATAAATATTGGACTAATCAAGATGTTGTTTATGACTACAAATCAGATCTAAAAGGGACCGGGGTCTACCTGTTTGTGCTTAATGCTGTTATTTGAGATGCGGGCAGAGAGGAATTCCTGCACCCGTAACATCACATTGGATTGGATTATCTTGCCGAGACTCGCGGCGAGTTCAAATGCACCTTGCAGTTGCACGTGAGAGTATTCTCAAGTCACGAGCCGATCACATCAAATCGAACTGTCGGAAATGGACGAAGGTGGCACAATGAGACGAGACTTCTGCGTAAGAAGCTGTTACTCAGAAGTCCGTTTGTTAAATTCAGAATACGGCTCCTTGCCCGATACAAAACGTACGTGCCCAAATTTTCGGCAACGTACGTTCGATGTCCAATATTGCGTTGCGTATTAAGTTCAATAAATAGTGTTGTTTACATTCTGGCAGTAAGTAAGTCTATTTGCATGCAATAAACATTCAATTCATTCAGTTAGCTGAGCCAATGACAGCCATGCTACAGCAAAGGGCGAAGGGCTGAATTCTCCCATATGTTAGTTTACCGTTATGCCAGTTCTACCAGTAACTACGGTGCAACGTGAGTGAGGTCAACTTTTGCTTAGACTGAACTTGACCTCACCCAGTGGATCTTTTTGGTCCAGCTAAAACAACAGTTTAGGATAGACCCATTAATGAGCTTATGAGAGATCTGTAACCAACTACTTTACTCAAATCAGACTGCCTATGGAACTCTACATTCCATCTAACAATTCTTTGGGAACAAAAAGATATAAAACAAGATGTCGCCCTAACGGGACGTAACACTACTGGCCCGCCGTCGCGTGCTGCCCCTGATGAGTTACGTTGCATAGTGGAGTGTTACAGACGACGACAGCTGCCAGCGACCATCACTAGTCAGCCCCACACACACACACTATGTGTTGGCGGGCCAGTAATAACGTTATTTGTGTCAAAATGCAGCAACCAACCAGTGGCGGATTAACCATGGGGCAATGGAGGCACGAGCCTCCGGCCCCCAATTTCTGAGCCAAAAAATCGGCGCCGCATTCCGACTCAGTTCAAATATTTGAGGTCATTAATCTTAATGAGGCCGGCTTGCATGCGTTACTTGACATTGTGACGTAAAAACACACACATTTCCAAACCACTTTTAGCATGCGAGAATGCGCTAAAACTCACCTACAGCAATGTAGAATTTCAAAATATTTCAGGGGAGGACCTCGAGGACCCCCGCTTTCAGGGGGAGGACCCCCAG
>Ga0209780_1004368_pt1 | contig 10862 bp, 5 predicted proteins | sample WorMetexBAHAMAS2_FD_187384 | JGI IMG/M metagenome (GOLD analysis project Ga0209780, IMG submission 187384) | Marine gutless worms symbiont microbial communities from Max Planck institute for Marine Microbiology, Germany - Inanidrilus exumae... | ecosystem: Host-associated > Annelida > Digestive...
CCATGTAAGTCACATGGTTAATAGCAGAGTTGTCACCATTGGTAGGGGTGAAAAGAAGGGAAATGGACAGTTGCCCCTAGACAATTCCCCCTCGGACATTTTCCCCCTACCCTGCTCAGTTAGGGTTAGAGTTAGGAGTGGGTTTAGTAGGGTTAGGATAGGGTCAGTAGGGTTGGTATAAGGGTTAGAGTTAGGTTTATGGTTTGGGTTAGGGGGAAATGACTGGGAGGGAAATGCCCGGGGGAGAAATGTCTGACACATGACAGAAAGGGCATATCGCCGGTAAAAATCTGTTAAAACAGGAGGAGACATCTGTAGATTTATGTTTTTCCAAAGAGATAATTGTCATTTTGGATGCGGTCTGCTGTTGTATTTCTGCGTTATGTGTGTTTATGGGTTGTAGAACCCACTCGACTGTCTGCTGGCTTTGATGTACATTGCAACAGCAAAAATATCAGCAGGTATTTCACTGCCTTATTGGTATCTTGGCAACACTTTGAGCTAATGCTACTGCATCATTGTCATGATATCATATCCATTTTTATCGCAAGTAGTTAGCTGTAATTTCTTTACTTTGTGGTAGAAGACACAATTTTTCTGGATGAAAAAGGACTTTGGTGTGAACCGTTGAATATGTTATTGTCTTTGTCTCCTTCGATGCTTTATCACTGCAGATTGGACTGTAAGAAGGGCACGTGTGACCTGTAAGAACCTGCTCTAATCATCTACATAGATTCTGTTCTCAGGAATACAACCAAACCTGGAGTAATGCCAGAGAAGGTGGATCAAATGTGACATAAATGTCTGTGTTCTTTTAATGTTTGCTCCGTACTGAGTTATTTTCTTATCGTATGTCTTTTTACATTTGGCTCATTCATAAGGGACATCTGCACAGATGGAGAGGGAGATTTAGTCAAATTAGACAAAAGCGGACAAGGGGAGGGGAAGGGTTTGATTGTATGTGGATGTCCGCATTGTTAATATGGCTGCCGACTTATAATTTTTAGGTCGACTCCTCCAAGTTGACCTAATAAAGTGGGTCTCAAATGTCCGTCCGTACGTCCGTTCATATGTCCGTCCGTCCACAAAAAGTTGCAATGAAATTTGGTATGTAGATAGAGGTTGACGAGTGATGCATGACCGTATGCAGTATGACCCTATCCAAGGTCAAGGTCAAGGTCATGAGCCCATGAAAGTTGGAAATTCGGCCATTTTCAAAGGCTATCTCCTCCCCCATTTGTAATGGGGGCTGGCAATTGACCACGGATTCTTAAATTAGGGGGCAATACCTAAAGCTTTTCTGGGCCGGATTTTGGATTTTTGTCTTATTTCTTGTGTCACGTGACTTTGAAGTTGGCAGTAAGTAGGAGTCGACCGCCAGTCCCTTACCGGGCTAATTTATGTTAATTCAGGATGCCTGTGTTAGACATCTCAGTACTAATGCGCCCTATCAGCATGAATATGCCATGCCTTATGATCAAGCGGCGTGTCCAGTAACCACTGTATGATTGCACGTTTGTATTCCAGTTCCTAGCTCTGGCCACTAGGCTTTGATAAAGGCCGCTAGGTATGCGTTAACAGTAGCTGCTGTCTTGATTTATGTGGTCAGGAGAGTTTATGCCAAAGGCAGACAAGATGGAGGGAGGGTGTAAAACTACTTATTTTTTACAGGCAACGTCCTTTACAGACGATACGATACGGTAGATTAACTAGCGCTGAAAAGCTGACGAGATGGCCAGCTTAATCTAGCGCACGACCCAGAAACGAAAAATAAGGAGAAAATAATAACAAAAACCGAGTAGCTCAGAAGAAACGGTCCAGGCAGTAGTCTGTGAAGGCAGTCCGGGAGGAAGAAGTGAAACTACGGGGGTAGGATTTGCGAAAGAGGTAGGTTTTAAGCCGGGGGTGAAAGAGAGAGGGAGTTATAGATGTACAGAGTGGTGAACCGGAAGAGGAAGAAGTGATGGTGAAGGAATAGGTGAGTCAGAAATGGAAGAACTGGTACCAGAATGAGGTTGACGAAGAGACAAAGGGAGCTGGCCCCATTGATGCCTAAGAGCCTATCAAGCCGAGTGAAAAAGTGTGATTGGGTAAAATTAATAATCATCATGATATTGCCGCCAGTCGATGGAGCTTAGTCAGCTGATGAATCTGAATCAAGTCATGTGAAACGAAACGTTTTTGCGAATTTAGGTGGATACATTGATGCACACATGAACAGTTCTTATAGATAACCCAATTTTTAGTTGTAGGTTTTTGTTTCTTTGGCATCTTTTTCTGAACCGGGGGCCCGATTTACAAAAATCTTAGGAAAAATCCAAAGTCTATCATAAGTTTTTCCCGAGTTTATCTTAAGTTTATCCTAAGTTATAAAGGTAATATTTTCATAGATTTTATATGTAATTTACTAATGCAATCTAATAACTTACTAAGTTCTTCCTTTATGTATGCAGACAATTCTGTGAAAAAATGTTAAGTTATTTTTGATAAATTGCATTTTTCTTATTAGTTGATCTTAAGTTTTGCGTAAGTTCATCCTAAGTTTATCTTAAGATTTTCTTAAGTCACACTTTATGCTAAGTTTGTCTTTAAGATTTTTTGTAAATTGGGCCCCAGGCAGTGATTGTGCTACGGTTTGTCATTTTTTGCTTGCTTGTATCTTTTGTGTTTTTTTGTTGCGTTTTTGAGTTCAGTTGCCTATACCAGTGCAGTTAATTGCGTGGAAAGACTCGTCCCCAGAGTGAACTGGTTCATCTACTGGAGCATTGAACCGTGCTCACGTGTGTTTGATGCAGGTGATTATGAAGGAGCACTGGCCAGGCTGACGGAGATGATATACTTGCTGCAGGACCAGCCATCACTGTTGTCGTCTGCGAGTGGTCAACATGTCGGCATCTTTGCCGACGTGACGACATCTTGTGAACTACTGCGGGTGTTTCTCCTGCTGCTGTTGCAGGTTCGTATACATGTTTCCTCTCCGTCACTTATCCGCGTCCCCTCCAGTAGACAGCATCAGAGCTGTGGTGATTGTCTGAAGATTAGGAGGGAAAATAATCAGAACTCTTCTGTGCTGTGTCGTGTACAACAGTTGTGCACAGTGATGCACACACATGTTGGTTTAGGTTTAGATTTCAGATTTATGTATTTTGAGTGTTTATTGTGTTAGCATCGGTCATTAGCATAGACCTCCGACCTGCTGATGTACAGAGACGTGCTATCTATCGAGGTCATCCTGGGATGATGCAACAGTCCCGGCTGACTATACAATGATGATGTTGATGATGACAGATCATTTTATTCCTATGTTGCTTTTTGTTGTGTTGGTTTTAGTTTCTTCACCAGCCAAGACATTGGCTCGGAAGAACGTCTCTGAAATGACCTAATCCAGAGGTTTCCAAACTTTTTCATGTCACAGACCCCCAGATCATGTCATAACTAGATGGCTGACCTCTAAGAACCAAAAAATCAAACAGTCTGTAGTTACGCAAACAGCAGTTAAATGAGTTAAATCCAATTTTGCACCTGGTGATGGAAATATGAAAGATCTACCTTCTAGAGATACCTTTGAATAATCCTGGAGTAGAAGACAAGGTGCAAGAAAAATAACCAACTATAAATGCGACAGACACTACATAAATCCAGTCACCAATAACGGCATCCGGCCGCTTTCCTGAAAATGCGAGCGAGAATGGTCGTCTTTCTAACGGAGCATTTTAAAAATTTCTGGGCTTTCTCGCGGTCCCCTGGCAGCCTGCCACAGACCCCCGGGGGTCCACGGACCACAGTTTGAAAACTGGCATTTGATGCTGAGATCGCTGAAATTTCACGGAAGTTTTGGTGTGAGCAAGAGTGACTCTGTTAAAAGCTGTTTCACTCCTTGAACAGTCGTTCAAGTTGCCTGTGGCAGTTACAGTCATAGCCTGCATGCAGTGTCCTATGCTTCTGTAAAAGTTACAAATGTATGCTGGCAATACACCAGGATTGCATCTTAGTTGATACTTTTTGATAGCATGTTTGGAATATTAGGAAAGGGTGTGCCCTCACATCAGTGACCGTATTTCGGTCATATTTGGCATTGAACGTGACTTCATAGTACGAAATTACCAATTCTTTGGTAAAATTATTTTCCCAACTTTTCAAGGGGGCAGGTCTCCGTGAAAAATGTCGTTGACGAGCGGAATCTGGTCAGCTGGTCATTGACGAGAATAACGAGTTGCAGTTGATGTTGCAGTTGAGTTTGAGTGCCTCGTGTATATGTGTATGCATTCCTGTGTGTAGCCGACTGTTCAGCGAATCCGTCCTGAGCATGCTCAGACGTTAGAGCGGTACTCGTGGGAAAGCACCGAGTCCACGTCTGGTCCTTTGTTTTATCTTCACGAAGATCTTTTCCTTCTTCTTCAGTCGGTCGTCGTAAGTCTCATCAGCTACATCATTTGCAGTGTGATTCACGTTAACGGTAATGGAAACGGATTCTTTTCGTTATCGGATAGAATTTAATTCCGTTAACGATAATGGAAACGGAAAAAAAATTGAAAAAAACTGGAACGAAATAGAAACGGAAAAATTAACAACTGAAACTGAATAAATAGTATTTTCAGTTTTCGCCGACATTGTACCATGAGACGCCGTGTACACGACGTAGACGGACGCACGCCTACACATATACAGTATATATGTAGGCGTATGTCATAAAATTTTCAAGTTTTGGGCCGAACTGTGCGGGTGGTGCAGTTCGTTTGCATTATACCGGCTATTACACTGACCGTAGCTACAATGTGATTTACGGTAACAGAAACGGATTCATTCCGTTGATGATACAATTTAATGCCGTGAACGAACTAAACGATGACGATAACGGAATCAGAAAAATATTGAAAAATTGAAACTGAGAATTTAGACAGTCTGTCTCACACCATCAGTGTTTTAGTTACATACTGTTGCTGAGGGACGCATGACCAGTCTTGTAGTCAAGACCAGCAGTGCCAAGACCAAGCTGTCTCGAGACCAAGACCAGTCCTTCAAAGCCAAGACCCAGATCGGCAAATGAAACATAAAACAAATATGCATTGCTAACAACAACAGTTAATTTAATTTATCTATGCTTCCACCCGTACAGTCTTGGTCGTGAACACAGTTAGTGAAGTTTGCCAAAAAAGACTGGCAATCTTTTGTTATTAACTTGCAGGTCAGAGGTCAAGGTCACAGCAGGCTCAAGCCACGTCGACGTTGAAGTCCATCGTAGTTGAATCCTTTGTAGTGTATATCACAGACCATTTTGATACATCACCTGGTTGCACAGATGCCCAAACAAAATTCTGCCTACACCTTTGGTTAGTTGGACGACCAGAAGGGCACTTGACTGGCGGAGAGTCCCACTGCAGCGGTGACAAGGGTTTCGCTAGACCAGTGGTTCTCAACCTTTTTTTGGTCCGTGACCCCCTTCTGAGCCCCGTGGCACCCCTAACCTTCGATTTAAGAGGAAGTTAGATTCTATTCAACATTCTACTTGTATTCCCACCATATTTATGTTAGACGGGCAGCGGTGTAAAAGCAAAAAAATATGAAAGCCAAATAAACTCATTCACAGTAAAAACCAAGAATTGCGAATAGAGTCACCATCAGTGCGAAACATGCTCTTGGCCTCTTCTGACAAGGCGCTTTATATTCGGTTCGGTCTTGGACACAGCAGGGCGAATGTCCCAACGAACATTGGGTGTATAGAAAAGCGAGCTTGGGGAATCCAACTCAGGCCTTGGTTGTGGCCCCTTGGTGCCCTCCCGGTTGAGAAACGCTGGGCATTTTACTGGCGGAGAATCCAACTGCATTGGTGACGAAGGTTTGACTAGACATATGTTCGTTGTACGTGTGCGTGTGACAGCTGGCGTGTCAGACGGGCGACATTCCGGCACTGAAGCGCCTTGAGGTGGACTTATCGGTGCATCTTTCAGCTGAACAGAGTCACCTGCTTCATCTGATAATTGCCACGCTTGACCGATCGCCCAGCGACATGAGTTGACCACGGACCGCCTTGCGATACGAGTAGACCTTCCAACTGCTCTGTGCTGTTGCTCGTGTGGCAATGGTTGGTCAGCAGTCGGACGTGATTGGTTGTCGTGTGACCAACAACCGAGTTGCGTCGTTGATTGGTTGAAATGCGGTCATGTGATGTTCACTAAACTCGACTGAAGAATAGAGTGGTGTTATTTAACGCCTACCAGAACCTAACAGGGCGTGGCTGTTAGGCAACCGCAGTCTGACTCCGGTAGCTTCTGGTAGGTTGCTGGTATACCAGGTCACATAAATTATTCCATATAAGGAAAGTAGGGGGCGTGGCGGTTGCCTAACAGCCACGCCCTGTTAGGTTCTGGTAGGCGTTAAAAAAACACCACTCAAGTGTCACAGGCAGTAATAGGTCACGACGAGGTAACGAAAATGTTGAACGGTTTGACATTTCTGTGACCTTGCCATGACCTTTTGTCCCTACCGACTGAACCGTTGATTGGCTGAAACATAGTCACGTGATATTTTTCAAGTAGGCGTCAGTACTGTACAGTTAGTCAATTAGACATGATGGCACTGTGACTACAGCTGACCCAGTAGTTATTGTGATGAGTTCAGGGTAGATCTCTGACTGCGATGCTGATATAAATCGGAATTTTTGTGTGTAGGCCAGGGGCGTAACAATAGGGTAGCCAGGGTAGGCAAAGTCCAGGGGGCCCCCGAGTGTCACGAAAAATTATAGGCCTAATTATTGCTTAGTAATTACCGTAATATCAACGGTTCCTAAAAATTTCGAGTTTCGACTAGAACTCTGATGCCGTCAACTCTTGGTCGTGGCCTCTGGGGCTGGGCCCCCTATAAACCATTAACTACAACCATGCTCACAAGGTCCCCTAGCTGGCCAATCTCGGAAATTAGGGGTATCGGCCCGAGTGAAGCAGTTATTGTACCCAGGGGCCCCCGATTTCGTAGTTACGTCACTGGTGTAGGCCTGCCCGCGTGTATGCGGTTAGGTAGTCAATCATCTACGCTATCAGTGACGCGTAGGCCTACTTAGAATATTGGTAAGCGCGACTTCAGAATAAGCATTTGTCGCTTTTTCACGTAATAATTTTTTTCAGAACTTTTCAAAGTGGCCAAAGCAGGTGCAAAACAACTAAAGACGCCACAGCAAGTTCACATTAACATGCATTCGTAAGGCAACTCGTAATATTAGGCCCAGATGTTTGCAATTGCCAAATGTTAGTCGATGTCTTAACTAACGTAAAGAAGTTAACATTTCGGTAGTATAAACACGTAAAGTAATGTATATACGAAGAATAATGTTATGTACAGTGCTACACGCTAAAACGTATGTAAAATATAGACTTGGAAAATAAGTTATTTGTTGCTATGACGATGTTGAATTCATAAAGCCGTGAGTAGATCGATAAAACATGCGAGATAAACAAAACGTATAAACAAATGTAGTGATTTACGAGCAAGTGAAGCGTATTCTCTGACGTTATACCGTCCCACACTCATCTGGTGGGAGCTGGTCGGGCCTACGAGGCGATGAAAGGTATTTTGATGATTGGACCGTCGTACGTGGACGGCTGTTGTCTGCGCAGTGGCAGACATTCTTCGTCATTTCTGAGGTTATATTCGTCTGCGGCGAGCGACTGTTTGAGCTGCTTGCGTTCCGTGTGGAGCGAGTACAGCAGTTTCTCGTTCTCCGCCATCTTCACCTTCGTGAGCTGGATCGCCTCACAAATGTGCTGCTGTTCTTTCTTCATCCTAACAACAACAGTTTTTTTTTGTTTAACTTCTTCCTTATTTTTTCATTTCTGTGCAGTGCGCTAGGTTAGGCTGGCCGTCTCGTCAGCTTCTGAGCGCACTGTATCGTATCGTAACCGATCAACAACGCGCCCCTTCACAGCCGTGTTTTCTGTCGCGTTAAATTTTGCGTCTTTATGCAAACAATTGTTAACATAATATCTCATGAATGGCTTGAGCAGTGCTTAAAGTAGTTTGAGAAAGCTGGGGGGCTCCCTCTCACCTCTCACCCCTTTTCCTTATCCCCTGCCTCAGTCTACCACCACACTCCCCCCTGAGCTGGGGGGGGGCTTAGCTAAGAGCTGGGGGCTGAGCCCTCCGAGCCGAGCCCCCTTACTTTAAGCCCTGGGCTTGAGCAAACAATTGTTAACACAATATCTCATGAATGGCTCGAGCAATCTCGGTGAAACTTACAAGAAATATTCAATAGCCCCAGTTGATGACCTGATTAGGTCAAGAACTTATTTTTAAAAGCCAAGGCTAAGTAAGGCCACAGGAGTTTATCGACCATGTTGTGTAAGTGCAATTAAGCCATTCTTATGATTCATTCAAATCACGTTACGCACAAAACAGAAGTTAAAGGCTTAAAGCTCAAAAGTTAATAATTAACCTCATCGTCAGCCAATCGGTCAGCGTGAAAAGCTACCATTGCATGTTTATGCCACGTGTTTGTTACACTTGGCCTTTTTGGCCAGAAAGAGCCATAATACCATAAATAATGTCAACAATTGGCCAAGTCCGAGACCTTAACTGCTAAGGCCAGCACGCCACACGACACGTCCTCAAGGCCAAGGCCATGGCCGCTGTCATCGAGGATCCCTGAAGCCAAGGACATGTCCTCGACGACACATCACGCAGCGTTAGAGACTTTGTGACAATGCGCTGTACAAATCTACTTTTTACCATTACCATTTTACCATTACCATCACTGGTTGTTGGTCATCGTCAGTAGTAACAGTGCAAAAACTGTAAAGTAGCGTGCGAATGGGCGTCAGTGAGAACGCCATACTTAATCGTCTGCGACATGACTTGTAGGGCGTTAAACACTGCCAACTCTCACCCCGTCAGTCAGCAATCATCATGACTCGTCTCAGCCTGTGTATAAAATGCAGTCTTGCTAACGAGATTCGAGACCTTACTAGATGACTCTAGGTCAAGACCAGAACCTGCACGTCTGGTCTCAAGACCAAGACCTTGACACCTGGGTCTCGTACATTCATCATCTTCAGCAGGAATAGTAGGCCTAAATGACAAACATAAACTAGATGGCTATATTGTCTATGCCCACAATACCGTATTCGGCTCGAAGAGCTCGGCTCTCTGTGCACAAGCTATTTGCTTCCTGCATTCGACGAGACCTAGTGTCACGCGACTGAATAGTCTATGGTGATTGGCTGCTTGCGACTGAGTGATGTCAGCGTTATCTGCCGTGTTGTCAACCCGCGTCGGACGTTGCAGAAAATTTGGAGAGGTTTCTTGTACGGCGTGTAGAGGCCAGGGAATGACTTTGAATTGATTCCAATGGTAGAAATGGAAAATAGAAACCCCGTAGAGGGTTATTTTGGTAGTGAATTTCCGGCCATCTGTAATCATCGTGGAGTTATGGCGGTCTGAAGTCGCAAGACGTTAAAAATTTTGGAATTTTTTTTGCGTTTTTGGAAAAATTACTCCTTGTGGTAAAATTTTCAAAATTTTGTTCGCAAAGTTTTCATCGCGATCGACACCGATCGACGTTTTGTGTTCAAATTTCGTGAATTTTGGCCGACGGCAAATCGGTTAAGTCGTGCGTTATTATCTGACAAAAATGTCGCCTGGCTCTACAGCTGTCGCTACTGCACGGATCACGCCCAAAATCTGCCAAGCACAGTACCTCATACTGTAAACCCCTTTATGTTCGCGTGCCCTTTATTTCGCGAGCTTAACGAAACCGCGAAATTAAAGGGCGTGAATATTGATACGGTAGCAACTTCAATTGGCATTACTCATGTGTTGGAATTGTGCGGCTTGAATTCGCCAAAATAAGACGCCATAATAACTTTGCATGCAAAATCGTCAACTTTTAGGGCAGCCAAATTAAAGGGTTTTACAGTAGTATGTTCAGAGTACTCCAGATTTCATCCAAATCGGTTCACTTTCGGCAGAGTTATAGCCGAACGCGTGAACACCGCCAAAACGCGACGTAAAGTGAATCCAATATTCGCCGAGTAGCGTAGGCTCATTTGTAACATTCGTGTACTTTTTTGGTAAAAACAAAAAATCACTTGATTTTAAAGGAATATGTCATAATCTTTAAAACTATTAGGGTGCCATTTTTTCTTTACATTCTAAGGGTCTAAATCCGTGAGCTTCGAGCCTAATGGTAAAATAGTATACAAACTGTTAACGTTCACAGAAGGAAAATTTGACATTAGTGATAATATAGATTCATCACTTCTAATGCCAAAGAAAGGGACATTTCCATGACCAAAATTTTCAGAGGCTGATACGTCAGCATTGCTGACTCAGCAATGCACACCAGCATCTGAACTGAACACTGCAGAACGTCAAGCGTTTATCCACAAGTAGAAGGAACCATTGTGGCGCGGTGGTGCAACGGGTAGAGCGTAAGATTTGCGATCAACAGGTCGTAGATTCAAATCCTACTAACTTGGGGCATTAACAACTTTGGGCAAGTTGTTCACACCTATGTGCCTGTGTCACCAAGCAGTATAACTTGATACCGGCCAAGGGACGGTGATGCTCTGCGGCTGGGAAGGTAACCGCAGGCTTGGCGGAAAGTAATGTCAGCCTACCGCCTGGTGGATGATCTGCGGGCTGACTGCCTGTACACCGGGATCAGCTCCGGCCCCTCCGGGCCCAACGCTCGGTAACGAGTGTGGGAAGCTTTTACCTTTACCTAGAAGGAGCCATAGGCTACCTGCCGTTACTCCCCAGCCGCACAACGTCACCACATTTTGGCCGGTACTCATTACCAAGAGGGTCACCCATCCCAGTACTAACCGGGCTCGGGAAGGGGTCGGAAAAGTGAAGGGGGGAGACCTAGTAGT
>Ga0209780_1004369_pt1 | contig 10861 bp, 7 predicted proteins | sample WorMetexBAHAMAS2_FD_187384 | JGI IMG/M metagenome (GOLD analysis project Ga0209780, IMG submission 187384) | Marine gutless worms symbiont microbial communities from Max Planck institute for Marine Microbiology, Germany - Inanidrilus exumae... | ecosystem: Host-associated > Annelida > Digestive...
GCGTGACACAACGCAAAAGTCATCAATAACTGAAGTTGAATGCTCAACTAAGTCGACTGTAATGATGTCTGATAACAAAGTGTAACGGAACGTATTTGTAAATTTTCATATTTTATCCGGGGCCCTATTTTACAGCTAAGGTCCCGCAACTGCTGACGGGGGCCCAAACTGTAAATCACAGTACCCCCACCCCCACTCTTTCACTTTAACCACTGGCATCAGTAAACTTAAAAAATAAACAAGATGCTTTTGACAGCATAACAACATGAAATACCAAACAAAGCACTTACAAAATTCATTGCTCTTATAATATATCACTGTATGTACGACGAGACAAAAGCAAAGTGGAAGACGTATACTAACTATATATCCTTCGAGCGGTTCTTCCCTTATAGTTGTGTAAACGCCTCTGTATTCAAGCAAAACCGACTGATAATCAACGAAGGACACTCGCACATCCTGCGGTGCTTCCATTGGTGCTGCAACATCATCATTTAACCAGTCAAATTATCAAAGTGTATAACGAAGCCATTAAACCGAGGGTGCGCTACTGTTACTGATCAAAACAGTATCTGTAGTTTACACCCCTGTCTGCCGAACAAGACAAGTTGCAAATATCAAATTTCGCCCCACCCCCATACCGCGAACTGGCGAACTCGACGAAAAATCATCTTTGATTCTGACAACTGGCCGCATTGTGTGAAAATATGACGACGTCGTCCACAAAACCGAAAGTACCGGTACATAACGTATTGCACTATCATCAGAGGAAGACCAAGCCTCGGCTAACACGTACAGAAAATTTCGTGAAGTTTAGACATGCGGTTTTCAAGAAATGCGAGCGGAGAGACAGACAGATACATAACAGACACACTGATTGTAACACTAATTGTAACGCTTTGCAACCCTGTCGGGGACTAAGTTAAAAGACAAACATGACGTAACTCGATGACCCACCCCACCCCCGTGAAAAATACGCCACCCTGCGATGCGGCCTTTCGTCAAAATTTACAATTGATTTTAAAAGTGGTATAGCAGTTGCCGTACCGTTGTTGCTGATGGCGCCGCATGGGAAATGCCAGTTTGCCACGGCACATATCATCCTTTCTATTCTAAAGTGACATGCTGCAAAACTGCAGCTAGTGTATTCAGCAACAAAGTATGACAGCAATGCTGCAGTACCAATACACTGGCACAGGAAATTATACACCATAACCTACCTGCACGCAACGTCCGTACTGGGTAAATTTCACTTTTCGGTCCAAGGTTCAGTCCGGAGTTGAGGACCTGAACGTTGACCCAGTAATCCGTGTCTTCTCTCAGTGCAATTATCATGCCGTGGTCGGTTTGGTTGCGGATGATTCTAAACAAAGCCATCGTCTCATTCTGTTCGTCCTTAACCCAGTAGTTGATCTGCAACACAACCACAGCGTCCGACTGCAGCCGCTGCAGAAAGACGGACCTAGATCGTAAAACGTGCATGCATGTATCTGTTCATCACGAGCAAGACTGACTGTCCACTGTTGCAAAGATACAGATACAATCAAGTATACACACAGCAAAGAAACATCTGCTTTATCAACAGCTACTCATGTGCGTCAAACGTCTGTACTATACCTCGAATTTGCAATTTTGAAGCATTGCAGATTACCGTGATGCATTCCATAAATTTAACAAATTTGGTTACTTTCCTGAAATTTTCAAAATCTTTTGCCAAAAAAACATGTCTAAAATAATGCACTGAAGCGTCGTCAAATTGAAGTTGTTATCACGTCCTATCAAAACTGGTGAATTATATACGGGCTGCAGGTGTCATGGAACTCAGGGTTGGGCCAGTGCACCGCACAGCACTTTCAGCCAGTGCCAGTTTGCCAATGGAGTACTATTATCAAGAACATTCACAATCATATACATACAGCAAATTTCTGCAAAAGTATTGCAAGTTTAAAAAAAATACACTTCAAATTTTTTTTGGCAAAAATATTATCCCACAAATTTCTCACAAATATAGTAGATTGACTGGCCAGCCAAACTAGAACACCAGGAACAACTCATCAGCCAATTTTCCATTCCTTGCAGTTCATGTACAACTTACCCGGTAGCCAATCAGATCTCCTTTCATGATTTCTCGAGTGTTGTTAACAGGAATCCATTCCACAATGGCTGCCGTAGCGTTATAGTAGACGGCCTTCACTCCAATAGGCACCCCCTTTGGAACTACACAGTAATTCACAGAATGCAGTTCAGTGGCAATATATACTCATAGGCCTAAATAAGGCAATATAATGACAAACAGCACAATACAGTAATAATACAATACACAGTATTCCGAGAAGAATATTATGCAGATCAAATAAGCAAGAAGCCTAACAAATATTAACTTTCGGGTCTTGGTAACTACACTAGGTACTGCATGCCGTAACTGGCTCCTCACAAAAAAAAACGCTTCAGTGCATTATTTTGGCAGATACATTTGGATAAAACCATTTACATTAACAATAATGTCCTCTCTCAGCCAAGCTATACATACACTGGAAAACAGGTTACGCCAGGTAGGCCTACTCCAAAGTCTACCTAGGATAGGCCAACTTCCAATACTGAGACGAAAGTAATAGGTTTATTTCACAAAAGGAGTTCAGTGTACATACAACATAATATTCTGAATGCATTTATCACTTACGTTCCTCAGCCGACATGATTGTAACAATGGGCGACATTGGACCATAGCCCATTGGATTGAATGACCGTATTTTTATGTTGTACGGAAGATAGTAATTGATGGAACCAACTGTTACGACATAACGACCAACACTCGAATCATTAATCTGGGCCTGAAAACACAACAGATTAGACCAGCCAATAAACTTGCCATCAGAATGCCTTTGAAAAACAAATGTATCACGTTGCAATGTAGCACCTGAGAACAAGAAAATCAAAAACTTCTGACAGTGTTTATTACTGCAAACTATTTTACACATAAATAAAAAATATAAATCAAGGCAAGAATATAATTTATCTTGTATTTAGTCTGACAACTGCATAACTGATATTATGGTGCATCAAAAGCTATCAAAATTAGCCACGTAAGGGACTGAGGGTCTACTCCTCACTAGTGACGTTTCTGCCAACTTCAAAGTCACGTGACACAAAAACTGGGACAAAAATCAAAAATCCGGCCTGGTAAGCTTTAGGTATTGTGCCCTAATTTAAGAATGCGTGGTCATTAGCCAGTGCAAAAAATTGTGTCTATTGACTTAATAACATTGTACAACTTAATCAACAGCTAACGAACCTTGTCCCATTGGTCTTCATGCATATCAGCTTTTTTCCAGTATATAACGTATCCAACTTGGTCACCTTCAGCAAACATCTTGGACCGTGGCATCGGATCCCAAGTAATGTTCACAGTCCCAACTTTACCGCCGCCGCCACCTAGATTCAACGGATACGTCGTAGGCGGTGCCGCTCTTGTCCTGTATTCAGCTGTAACACAAAATAAGCACGTTTACTGTCTACAACATCACAATGTAAATGCAGCAGCTGTTCATTTTCAGATGCTATGACATTAATACAGACATGATTTCTGGTGTTTGTGGATAAAGAAGTTCAGATACTAGTAACGTTAAACAAATCCTTAAGACCAAGACTGAGACCAAATGCCCGAGAACAAGACCAGACCCTAAAGATTGAGCCCCCCTGAGACCGAAAAATGGCCTCAAGATTGACCAAGATCGAAGTTTTGGCTTCTAAATCAAGGCCAAGGCCAAAAAAATTGCCATCGAGACCAACATCCAAATTTTGGTCTGAGAGTAAGACTGGGATCAAACCCTCAAGACTCAGAGCAAAATTTTGCTCTGGAGTCCGGTTTGGTCTGGAGACTTTAACATCTCTGTTAGACACCACACAAACGTTGTCTATGCATGGTCAACTCATGTTGAACGAACATGCATTAGTATTAGTAGTTGACTCATCATCTTGAAGGAGTTTCTAATGACGCTGGAAACCAATGTACTGTTATTGAACTAATCAGTACATGGTGATTATCAAGTACAATACAGCCTGGATCGTTTCTTCTCGGTTTTTAATTTTATTTTTTCCTTATTTTTTCGTTTCTGGGCCGTGCACTAGATTACGCTGGCCATCCCGTCAGCTTTTGAGTGCACATTAATCTACCATATCGTATCGTAGTTACATGTGATCCATAGTTCGGTTTAGATAGTACACAGTGCTTCGTAGTAATTCTAACAATCTACTTCACTTGGGATGTGCAATATGAACATACTACTACTGACTTCTACAGGTGCAAAGAATACAATACGAGGGGAAATGTCTCCAAAGATCACATTTCCAGTAATGAGTTCACCAGTTTAATTCACAATTCAAAAAGTGGTTAGGAAAAGTAACGCTTGGTTTAAAACTGGTAAAAAATAGTAATGCTAACGTCTTCCACTTTTTATTAACTACAATCACAAATGTAGAGTCGACTTACAACTAGACAAGAGGGCAGAATACTCACGAGAAGGTTTGCTTGGACGACCCTCACCGAGCGAATTAACACCAACGACGCGGAACTGATACTGCGTATAAGGATTGAGACCATATACCGTAGCATTCACTCGTTTTGTCTGACTGGATGGTGCCCGAATATCTGGCAACATCAGTGGCATTACACAATCAGACATAGTACTTCATATTTGGTCCCAGTGACAATTTTCTTGTGGATAAAAAGAAAGAATATAATTATCAGAACTGTATTAAGCTGTATCATGTACCACAAAGGTGAACAGTCATACACTCACACATACAAGCCGTTCTTGCAGAAAACTGTTGGTTTGTTATTGTTACATGTTTTTCATAGCCAGAGAGACACAGTAGGTTTGTATTTAAAAAACAGGGTCAGTTTTGCGTTATTGTACATTTCATGTTTTCCTGCTTAATTTTGGTTACTGTGGATTTGTCTGTACTAGTAATGGCAATTTCACTTAGTGGTAGTGCACAGATTGATTGAGTTAAGATTTTATGTCTCACACGACACAGAATAGGTCAATTTGGAGACGTTCTTCCCAGCCAATCTCTTGGCTTGGTACTGAAGAAACTGAAACCAACAATGCAAGCAAGCATCACAGGATTAAACTGAGACGCGTTAAACTAGTAGCCGCTACAAATGTCTATCGTAGCCGTGACGTTAAGTTAGTTGGCTACACGTAGCCGCTACAACTGCAATCGTAGCCGTCGTGAGCCAAAAAAAGTTGGCTACGTGTGTCTTGCGTTGGTGGGCGAAGCTTAATGAGGTGAGTGATAATGCGATTAGTTTGTTGATTCTTTGATAATATTTTGCTTGAAAGGTGGGATTTGTGTATAATTGTTGCATTTTTAATACTTAAGATTTATTGGTTAACATGCTGACGAGTGACGACGGCCGACGGTGATATCGCACTCATAAATAGCCTTTAAGTGCTATGGCGACTGGCTACGGCTAGCATGCCCATTAAATTATGCTACGCTAGCTACTGTTAGCCGAGCGTAGACTACATCCTGTAGCGGCTACTAGTTTAACACGCCTCTGATGTAAGCTAACATAAAACGCATATAACGCTCAACCTGAACAAACACACACAACGAAATCTAAATGTAAACCAATAGACAAATTTAAGAACTGTTCACACGTGTGTGTATTATTATGCACAAGTGTCATACGCAACACAGCACCGAACAGTTCTGATAATTTTCCCTCCCAACCTCCAGAAAATCATCACATCTCTGATGCTGTCTATTGTAGGAAAGGGGAAATAGTGCACTGAAGTCGACTGATAAAGTTACTCTTTTGTACTGGGATGGGTGACCAATCAAGGTACACCTAATAATATACACACAAATACAACCTTTTAACACACCTCATTCTGGTTTAGCCACTGTTTCTCAAAAGTCACAAAGTAAAATCTAAATTAACTGCTAAAGTTGTATGATTCACAGATCGAATGTTTTTACCAATGCTCAACATAAAGCATCAAAACACCAAAGACAGTCTGTGGCCGAGCAAATCAATCTGTAGCAAAATCAAAGGTGTACAAACTGGGTGCATCGGGTTGTCGTTTCCAGTATTTCTCGTTCAGGTTGTATATTTCCACGATGTAGTACAGCACTGTACGACCGTTTTCTTTGCTCGGCCACCACAGCAACTCAATTGTGGTCGCGGTCGATTTAGCACTATCTCCCATGACACCTGGCGGCGCACCTGGCGGTCCTACACACCACAGCACAAAAACAGTTAGTTAGTTGGAGTTTATTTGGTCTTTTTCAGCACAAATTTGGCTATATCAGAGACAAAAGGTCAGGGATGAAGAGCTATCCCTACCCAGTAAAGGAAGGCCAGAGATATATTAACCTCAACCCTGGCCGCCTTTTTGTTCAGCAGCCACACCAAAAAAAGGAAAAGGGATCGAGAGGCTCATTTCGATTATTATGCTAGTGCATACAACAAGGGGAGACAACTAGCACACCTCAAGACAAAACTAAATCAAATACGACAAAAACGAGCATGCATCCTTGACTAAAAGATATATATAACACAAAATCAACACACAAAAACTAAAGCCAGGTATAGTCGCCACCTACAACATCTGGCCTGAAAACAGAGTGAGTCTATTCTAGTAGAATGGGAGGTGATGGAAAAGCAAGAAAACAGATGAAGCAAGTAATAATAAGAAAAAGGAAAAGTAAAAGAAACTAGAAAATAGAGTAGAAGGTGGGACGGCCTCGGGCCCATGCGGGGCCAGCACGACAACAAACTGATGAGCAACAAAAGAAACTCGACACAGATAACATAATTGTTTTACAACCATAACCTGCATTATCCGGCATCCCAGTTAACACAGTAGGTTGGCTGGGTAACGTCCCCTGTCAGCACAAAAATAGGCTATATAAGGGACCAGGTCTTGGGCGGAGACTTAGTTCTGCCAGGTTAAGGATGGACAACGATACAGTAACCTCCTAATCTCACTTCCTTTTTGTTCAGCGACGACCCAAAATGGGAAAGGATAGGGGAGGCTCTTTTATTTTATTACGCTAGCGCATGTAAACTAACGAACCAACACAAGACCTATTTACCAGTTCAATACATTATCTCGTGTAATTGCTGTTCATCAGTTCCTATAACATATCAGTGCCTAACGACTTACATTGCATAATATTTTTTCTGTGTTGGTCTGACTTTGGAATGCTTTTCTTCGGTAAAACCCAAAAGAAGCATCCGGGGGACCTCCAGCCCATGGTACCAGACCTGCCCCCTCCATCCCCAGTTAAAACTCAGATTAAGTACAATACGTTACATTACCTCACTGGTGCTCGTACACGTAAAGCAACTAAATCATGCCACTCTGGTACCCATCAGCCAAGAGCAAAACTGTTTATTACTAGAACGCATTGCATGCACTGCATGGATGCGACCTATTGCTACAAATGTTGCATGGTCCTTGTCAAACAATGTCTGTCTGTGTGTTGGGCACACGGCTGAGCTGTGCCAAAACAGCTGAACCGATTGAGATACTGTTCAGATGTATTAGATGGAGTCGAGATCCCTTGCAGGAAAGGACAACTGTTGTGGGTTAACTTGTCTGGCCCACTGAAAAACACTCTACTGCGGTATACGTAGCAAAAGTGACCATTCAATCCTCAATAACGGCATGACATCTCAACTGCTGCAGCCAATGCAATGCTCCCAACTGGTCGGTGTCACAAAACGTTGTCCCCTGTGAAAAATCCGTCCCGCCCACAATGCGGCCTTTTTCAAAATTCTCTAACCACTTGTTCAGATGCTAATATTGAGAATTTCCTTATTTGCTCATGCACTCCAGTCCAATGTGATTGGGAATACAAATTCAGCAAATAACTAATATGCAGAGTAAGGTAATTTCTGACAACTCAGAAACGTTAATATCTGCAGTGGGTGTTTATGCAAAAATATGAAACATAAGCTGAATCTTAATATAAGCCACTCATAGCTTACATTCCAGGAAATATGGTATAAATAAGTGACTAAAAATGTTATTACTGGCCCGCCTAATGGGCCAGTATTGTTTTGCTCGCTGGCGTCTGTCGTCGTCTGTAACGCTGCCAGCGGGTGGTCGCCCGCCGCCGGGCCGGCCGCCGTGAGCGTGGGCGGCCAACACTGCATGGCGGGCCAGTACGGTTACGCCCCATTAAAGCGACATCTTGTTGCTATGTATACTGCTGGGTATGACACAGTGCTGGAAATACTGTCATGTTTCATTAATACACCGCAGAATAAACAGAACATTAAACAATATACATTATACATGGGGATACAGCTACAAAAACATGTTTACCAATAACTGTCAGCGTTGCAATCTGAGTTAATTCATTCGATGTCGATTTCACTACACAGCGATATTCACCAGCATGATGGAACTGCACGTCTCTAATGTACAGTCCACCTCGGTTGATACTTGTTCCCTACACAGTGTATACAAAATGGCAACGTACTTAAGTGCATTCTTCTACAGTTCTTATGGCTCAAAACAAATTAATAGAAAAAAACATACACACACATGCATCATATTCACAGCCGTTTTCCACACAAATGAGAGTTACCTGGCTGTCCCTCGATTCCCTTCCTATGCCTGGCTGAAACAGAAACTTTGAGAAAAATTAATGTAGCCTTTTAAAAGAGGCTAGACCCCTTCCCATCACCCGAATGACATCACCAAAGCACTGAAAAAACTCCAACTCCAACCACTGACTCCAACCATAGAAAATCATGCGCTGGTCCCATCCTGTCTTGATTCACCAGCTAACTCTTGAGGAAAGGGACGTGCTGCTCCTTTTACACTGGCTGCAACCGAATATTCTAACATTAAATAAGTAACCAAATACTGTCTGCAGTATTCGATTAACGTTGATCTTTTTTTTTATTTTTATGCCCGTCTGCACCGCTTTTATTTACATTACTCATATTACAGGGCGTAGTAAAAATAGCTGTAATAATTTTGCTTACTTACTACAATCAAAATATTATAGTGATCATGCATAAATAGTGTAATTCACACACTAATATCACTGCGTTTTGACTATCCATGTCTTTAAAACAGCTGAACAAATTTGTACGATTTTTGGGATGCTTTAATGCCATTTTGCATTTGCTATTTTTGCTACAAAGTATACATAGATTGACAGTGATGTAATTTCTTCATTTTATGTATGCCAGCTGTTCTGGCCGCCATGATGTAGGGCAAGGAAATGTAAACATTTTACAGCACTTATACAGTAATGTGACAAATCTTCACCAGCTCACTTCTCATATGACAACCTGCCCTACAACTTAGCGATCATAGACTACTGCAACGTCACTTCATCCTATCTATTAGTACATTATTGGAATATTTCTGCGTCCGAATATTCAAATCTTATTTTCCAGCCCTACCCACATTAGTACCTACAGAAGAATGACCGAACTGAATTGAGTCAACCGACCCTTTCATAGTGTGGTTCCCGCCAAACGTAGACGCTGTTGCCAAGGTTCTTGACGAGGATGAACATGATCTTGTAGTTGTTGTGCCACCAGTCGTAAGTGATGTCAAGCGCCGGGTTGTACGTTGCCTGGCAAGGAAAGAAGGCAGTCTGGTTCACTTCCACGACAAGGTCGTGTGGCCGGTACGTTATAGTCGTTTGCGCTGCATTTTAAACACACCATTCACAGGATAACTTTTACAGCTTAAAAATCAACACATTTACAGCATTCTGTATATGCACACGTATATTTGACAAAAACATGCACTTGCCCGTGGGTCCACTGACAGGAAATGTAACACAGCATTCCAAAAAAGTCATATACACATAGATCTTTGCAACTCTGAGTGTTACAGTTACAACTCGATCTTCTTTTGAGAATATTACTTTTGTTTATCAACAAACAGTGACATCACAGACAACGTGTAACGTCTTAAATGGGATAACTGATTTCTATGAAATTTGGTGTCAGTGACGCAAATGTTTGTCGCTTTGGATATATGAAACGCTACTCAATTCAGTATAGGCTTGCCATTGTTACTGCAAAATGCAGAACGTGCCTCCGAAGTTACGACCTAATGGCGCTATACAAATGTTTATTATTATTATTATTATTTATTATTATTATTATTAAGGAGCTCGCTTTTGCTTGATACAGTGTACGTTTATGCAGTCAATGGCCAATTACTCAAAATTAACACATAACTTTGACGTCCATACATACCACTTGACATCAGATCTAAATTTCAGAAAAATAATACAATTTTATACATTAGGATAACCCTGACCATCCCATCTATGACATCCCATCGGCCTAGCAACTGAACTACTTTAAATAGTTAGTGCAATACTAAATCTAAGACAAATGCAGAAAATAAAAATAAACAAAGCGGTAGACTAACGCAGCACAGTGAGCTTTCCATGTGTCGAGTCTGTGCCGTGTTTGTTAGTAGCTTCGCACTTGTACTCCCCCTCGTCGCCTTGCACAAGGCCAGTGATATGAAGATTACCATTAGCTAGCAGCGTTACTCGGTCCTGTGGATTCGAGCCAGGATTCAACTGCGCTCCGTTTTTGAACCACTCCTTGTCAGCTTCCGGAGCTGCCTCTGGCTGGCACAGAAGCGTGATGTTGCCACCAAGGATTCCATAAATGTTTGGCTGCATTCCGTGTTTTTGGAAGGTAGGAGCAAAACCTGCCATACAATCAAACAAAACAACAGCTTTAGAAACCTCTGCATGTTTTGAGAGAGTAAATCTGACATGTTGTCAAAAATTCATAATCTAACAGTAGTGAATCTATATGGTATTTTCTACATATTATGCATCTATATGTAAT
>Ga0209780_1004370_pt1 | contig 10861 bp, 8 predicted proteins | sample WorMetexBAHAMAS2_FD_187384 | JGI IMG/M metagenome (GOLD analysis project Ga0209780, IMG submission 187384) | Marine gutless worms symbiont microbial communities from Max Planck institute for Marine Microbiology, Germany - Inanidrilus exumae... | ecosystem: Host-associated > Annelida > Digestive...
CCCTTCCCCTTCCCTCCCTTTCCTTAGAAGTAGGCCCCTAAAATCCAGCTAGGGTATCTGGGGGACCGCTGTAAGCTCCCCCAGCAGGGTCTATGTGGAGCCCCAGCCAACAAATGATTTAGTGCACTTTAGAATTAAAACTGGACATCTGGTGTCAACAGTTTTAATAATTTTCCTGAGAATCAACTCTGAGACCTGCCCATGTAGCCCAGTGGTTAAAGCACTTAGGCGCCATGTGCAGTAGTACGTGACGCACTCAGTGGCCGCGGTTCAAACCTCAGCCCAGGTGCATCTGCCTACCAAAAAGAATTATTTCAAATAATTCCTATGCACATGATGGACAGGGACATAATCCCAAGCAAGAAAAGGGTTTCTACGGTGTCCTCTATAAACTGTGAGCGTTGCTGACACCTTGACTAGCAGCGTCAAGGTGTTGGCCGCGCTGGCCTGGCTAAAACAACTGAACTTGGCTGGCCACTGTCACCAGTCAGGGCTAAGCCAGACAGTAGGCCACGTCTAGAGGGGGTGCTCTATAAATAGGCCTACACGACAAGCTGTTCACGCCTACTTAACCGTGCACATCACGCACACACACCGCACACACCTAACAATGCCCCTCCTCTCCCTGGGCAAGTTCAGTGGACCACTATATGGTCTCAGCGCTGAGGTAAAGAGTAGGCTTCGCAATAAAGAACGAACAAGAAAACGAACGAACGAGAATCAACTGACCAAATTTCGTGCATTTTATCATTTTTATGATTACAAAACATTCCAACAAGCCAAACCACTTTGAGTTAGTTTTACAAAGTGCATCATTTACAGTTACCCGTATTGACACTAGAAGCAACCTTAAGTTAAAATCATGCATTTAATGCACATTTTTCCGTTGTTTGTGTGATATTTAGGTACGGTAACTATCATTGAACGACTGAAAGCCACTTTCACAGCAACTGTAGTATCAGTATCACTAGAGTGTAACAAAACTTGAGGCTTCTGAGCCAAAAACTGTCCGTACTTAAGTTAAGATGATGAAGTGGATGCACCACGTTCCCCCGTGTCCAACCACAGCGATCGTGTAAACTAGGGGAACGACGTTTCTCCGCCTAAAACTGAAGGGAAACACCGTTCCCCCACAATCTGACCACTGGTAATAACCAATGACATAACAATAACCAACAAACAATATTATACTGCAACATTTATCATAATTAATACACGATGTACAATGCAACAGAAAACTCACATTTGTGTACGAAAGACGTAGATTGTTACCGATAGCAGTTGTGATGAAACACATTGTAACTGGCCATTGTAATCATACCACCCCACGCTAAATTGGTTGCATAAAACAGCTGTGTTGCAGCCTGGAACCAAACCTGTAATTTCAATAATAAACAACACGATTGTACTTCATAACTCACCAATTTAGCATGAACAGTGAAAGTGCTACCACACACACACACAAAACAAAGAAAGAACCATTTTCATTTTTACGGCCATTATTACGGTCAACCTTTTTTTGCCAGCACCCAAAGTTAACAACTGAAGGATCAGGTCGGGATTACTGTTCGGACGTCGGGCATTCTCCGTGGCAGGTCTGATGGTCTGGAACGAACGAAGTTTATTTGCCAATGAACAGAGTGAACATGCTGCCTGATCATCTCTGTGACCCATTGCTCAGCATCGGATCTTTTCGATCAGCACTGAAGACATTCCTTTTCGCAATGCACCGGCACACGTAGTGCAGTAGAGGTGCTTTACGTAATGCGCTATGTAAATTGACAATCGTCATCATCAGCGACTTCAACTCAAGCACGCTTGAATTTCTGCGCTATACAAATTTTGTAATAATAATGATAATTATCATCATCATTATCATTTGTGCCAGCAATTTTACTGCCTGCATGCTTGCCGCATGCCCTACATGATGATGACAATTAGTTTACTCGGCTTACGGAGAAGATGCTACAGTTCTCCTGCATTGTTTCTGTACCATACTGCCACATATGCCACTATTCCAGTAACTGAAACTTACTCATACTGAAATAACTGCCTTCAATAAAACTGATAAAACCAAAACTAGGTTGACTGATTAACAGAGTTAAGGTTTAACGTCCCACCGGTCACAAAACAGCTAATTGTGGACTTCGGAGACGTTCTTCCCAGCCAATCTCTTGACTTAGTACTGAATAACCAAAACAAATACAACAAAAACAAACATGCATCGGTAACACTATATAATACAACATAAAATGAACCCCAAAAAACTAAAGCCAGGTTTGGTTGCCTCCTACAACCTTCGGCATGGAAACAGAACAGTCTATTCTGGAAGAAGTAGATAGATAAGTCAGGAAGTAAACAAGTAAGGAAGTAAACAAGAAAGAAAGCACAGAAAAGAAGAAAGTAAGGAAGGACGTAAGGCAGTAAATAAGCAAACAGTAAAAGCCAATAGCAATGGCAAATGTCGAATAAAGATAAGACAGCAATTAAGTAATTGAGTAACTGCAAACAAAACAAGCTATTCCTTCCTTACCACTTTCAGTATGTTAGCTGTATCAGAAGTCTAGACTCGGGATTAATGCCAAGAAAGATAAGAAACCTGCTGAAACTACCCCAGTTTCAATCTATGCATCTGACATCAAATCAAAACCAGTTTGATTCTAGTGTCCATGTTCAAAATATTTGCTGTTCAAACCATCAAAACGTATGTGACAGTCACATCAAACTGTGCTTACATCAGCACTGAGCAATTTCTGCCAGTCAGGAACTATGAAGTAGAGAATTCCATCGAGGGAGCCTTCTAGAGTCGCTCCGCGGGCGACCAGCACCGTCAGCATCACATATGGAAACGTTGCAGTAAAATAAGCAACCTGCGTGCACGACCACTTGTCATCATGCATATTCATTTAAATTCACACATGACATCAGATAAATGTATAACTACATATTTACTAATATGTTGGTATGTGTTAACTTTATGGTGAGGGTAAGTCTAACTCTAAGTCAGGTTGCATTCTCTGAAAATCTTTAGGTGAATGTCTGGAAACCAAAGTGGAAATTTTTGCAGCCCAGTTCGCTACAAGCAGTGTCGAATAATATAAGGAAATTACATATACACACACTCACAGACATGCCGAATATTGACCGAGTTAAGGTTTAACGTCCCACCAGACACAAAACAGGTCATTTTGGAGACGTTCTTCCCACCCAATCTTTTGGCTTAGTAATGAAAAACTGAAACAAACACAACAAAAGCAAACATGCATCAATAACAATATATACTACAACATAGAATAACCCCAAAAACTAAAGCCAGGTTTGGTTGCCTCTGACCTCCAGCCTGGAGATTAAATGGGTCCACTGAACCTATTCTGGGAGGAGTAGATAGATAAGTCAGGAAGTAAACAAGTCAAGAAGTAAATAAGAAAAAGCATAAGGAAAACAGAAAGCAAAAAAGGAAAAAGAAAGGAAGTTCAGTAAAGACAAACACTTTATATAGCGCCAAAATCACACGAATCATGGAGCAATACTGCCCCGGAGCCTGTATGGGACAAAGTAAGTGCTGAATAGCACTCTTTTTAAAATGGTCTACTTTTAGATGGCTTACAACAGAACATGGCTAATTTACAACCGTTGTACAATGCTAGCCACCACCGCCAGTTAAGAACTACAGTATTTTGTGGCAATATATGTCTTTAAAACTGTGTTTAATCTTGTTGATACTGACTCCAATAATTTCTTCTGAGTGATCGGTAATAACAGTGTAACTAGAGGTCATGATTTTAAGTTATATATCAACTACTGTCGTCTTAATACAAGAAAGTATTTCTTTTGTAACCGTGTAGTCTGCTGATTTTAGAACATTACAGTAGTTTAAACGGTTTTTAAAAACTGCTGATATCAAACATAAATTAGCATCAAACATAAATTAACCCCGTACAGGACTGGCGGTCGACTCCTACTTACTGCCAACTTCAAAGTCACGTGACACAAAACTAGAATAAGATAAATTCAAACAATACAGATGTTTGAATGTGAATAGTATTTCATCACTACAGCTGCTGGGTCCTGCAGCAGTTGACATGGTGACCACCATGCGACATAACATATTTTGGTGGCCACCAAGTGACATAACATATTTTATTAACTAACCTTGCCACTGGATTTGATTCCTTTACAGACAAACAATGCGACAAGAATCCAGGCAAGTAGAAGACACAAGCAAAGCTGCCACCGCACATGGCCGATATTTCCAACCCCTGTGTCAGTGGCTTCGCCCATAACTGCCAACCTACATATACGAACAGCCATCGTACTTATCCCATACACGCTACTGTAATCAGTAGGGCTGTACCGAATATTCGATTCGAATTCGAACCGGACCGAATAGTGGGCCAAATGGACTATTCGTATTCGGCCGAATACTGCCACGATTTGGAACTCGAATACGGATAGTTGATAACTGCCCACCCGGCCACGCCGCGCCATGGGCGCGTGATGAAACACAGCAATTAATGTTGGCCAGCGTCATGAAGCCTCGTCTGAGCTCGTAAACGATCGTAAATACTTCCTGGTCATGAAGTCCTATATACTAGCAATTATTATATAGGAGTCCATGCCACGGTGCGATAGACGCGGACCATAAACAGCGGGCGTGCGTCAACAGTCAACAGTCCCTGTTAGATGAAGCCGATTGCACCACAGCGTGACGACACAGGTGCGGCTGCAGGGATGCGATGCAGATGGACTGATACGAATCAGTGCGGGTGATAATGGGCCCAGCATCCAGTCCAGGGCCCAGAAATCCGGTCAGTGTTGCAGTTGCTGTGGCAGGCGTCCTCCAGCCATTAAGTAATTTCAAATTTGCAACAGTCAACAGTTTTGTTTCTAAACTATTCGAATTTGAACCGTATTCGGCCGAATACTGACGCTAGATATTCGGTATTCGGCCGAATAGTGAAATTACCGTATTCGGTACAGCCCTAGTAATCAGACCCAACAAAACATCATAGCACAAAAATAAACACTGCAGCACTGAAATGTTACAATACAAGCTGGTAAAATCACAGCTGATGAGTATGAGTCCCTGGCTCTGTTAGAATTGGAAAGTCTTAAAGTCCACAGTACAAAGGCCAATTTGGTATATGTCTTTAAAACTGTGTTTAATCTTGTTGATACTGACTCCAATAATTTCTTCTGTGTGATCGGTAATAACAGTGTAACTAGAGGTCATGACTTTAAGTTATATATCAACTACTGTCGTCTTAATACAAGACAGTATTTCTTTTGTAACCGTGTAGTCAATGTATGGAATGCACTGGAAGCCAGTTCTGCTGATTTTAGAACATTACAATAGTTTAAACGGTTTTTAAAAACTGCTGATATCAAACATAAATTAGCATCAAACATAAATTAACCCCGTACAGGACTGGCGGTCGACTCCTACTTATTGCCAACTTCAAAGTCACGTGACACAAAACTAGGACAAAAATAAAAAAATCTGGCACCGATAAGCTTTAGGTATTGCCCCCTAATTTAAAAATCCGTGGTTATTTGCCAGCCCCATTATAAATGGGGGAGGAGATAGGCTTTGAAAATGGCCGAATTTCCGAGTTTCAAGGGCTCGTGACCTTGACCTTGTCCTTGGATCGGGTCATACTGCATACAGTCATGCATCAGTCGTCGACCTCTACCTACATACCAAATTTCATTGAAATTGAAGAAACTTTTTGTCGACGGATGGGCGGACGGACATTTGAGACCCACTTTATTAGGTCGAATTGGAGGAGGAAATGGGGTGGTTTGGGGCAGTTAGGGGTCATGCAAGGTCAAATGAAAATAGTTCAATGGGAACGCATTCCATTCAATAGAATGCATACGAGTTCCTATTAGCCTTCCATAGTAACTATGGCCTTATCTTACACCATTTCTGAGATATAGCAAGATATTGGTTGAAAATCGCTGCTTCTAATTTACCCCACCTCTATTTGGCGCCCCTGTAGGGGGTGACCCCTTTGGAATTTTGCCGAGATTTTTGGCATCACATAACTAGATTCCCTGGGCTATCGTACGGGTCATGTGGAGCAGCTAATGTTGTTCCCTGTAAGTTTCATCGAGAGTGATCAAGTAGTTAATGAGATATGGTTCTCACAAGATTCACCCTGACAGCCCATTGTGACCTTGGACTTTCACCTCCAGAATCTCATCAGGTCATAAGGAGTGGCTGATAAATATTCCATGTCAGTTTCATGATCAAAATTGTTCAAGCCATTCATGAGACATCACAGTAACAATATCTGACCGAAGGAACGGACGAATGAACGGATGGATGGCCGGACATACAGGACAATGCCTTCACCGATACTGCTAGGTGGAAAAGGCATATTAATAATGTTATGGCACAAACATTATCTAAATCTGTTCCTTCTCCGTTTAAGGGTCAGTTTTTCCACCGTAAATTAATCTCCCATTAACGTTAATGGAAGATTTACTCCCATGAATCGATGGGAGTTAATCTCCCATTAACGTTAATGGAAGATTAATTTGCGGTGGAAAAACCGGCCATCAATGGTCTTTTTCCAGCCACTCCCTCTCAGTTTCCTCAATTCATTCCAGATACGTTGCAGATATTTTTATGTACCAGATGCTATTCCCGTCAAAAACAACAGTATCAAAGCAATGAGGGGGACATGAAACACTCAGCCCAACCACAGAAAATAACCAAATGCATCCACTTAATCTACTGGAAGACTCTTGACATTTGACATACACACATATCAGTAACTATCATATTACTGACACTTCAAGTCACTGCTAGTTATAGACAAAAGACATGTGAAGTTTACGACAATAAACATGATAATTACCGAAAGAATTCGTCACTAGGAGAAGTCCGAGAAAGAGATGAATTAGAGCTGTTACCAACAGTCTGTGAGCTATTGTGTAATAATGGTAATTGTGTTGTATTCAGTATCATAAAGCTGCTGGAGTTTGTTGCGTTCCCACCTGCAACGGTTAAATAAAAAAAATAACCGGATGTGCACTTAGTACCTTTTGTACATGGCAGTGGTCTTTATAAACAAAGCAGACAAGGTTTAAACAACACAAGTAGGACAAGTATGTAAGAAATATAAAACAGAAGAAACCAGCACAAACACGAGTGCAAAGAACCATGCCAGCAATGTTTTTGTGACTCGTGATTTTGACCTTGGTCTTTTGACCTTTTGACCCATAATAAATGGGTTTTCAGGACTCATCATGGAACATTTCTACGTCAAGTTTGGTGATCCAAGCTGCACTCATTTTTGAGATATCATGCAGAGAAACAGACAGACACACATACAAACAGAGGTAAAAACCCTACCCTACCCCTGCAACTGCCGTTGGCGTGGGTAATCAACTACAGCAGTGAAATGTGCTTTCACTGACTGCATCTCTGACACCGCACCTTCATCAAACCAAGTATAAAACTCCGTGCCAGTCTATCCACTGAATGCTCTCAATAAACTGATGATAAGCCTACCGAGGACTTCCCGGCACATTTCTATGTCCCGATTTACAAAAGTTAATCAAGGCAGCATATATTAAAGCTACAAAAAACTATGTTATTTTGTACTTGCAGACCGAAATCAATTTTTAGCCTTTTATGCCACCAAATACTCTTAGATTTTTCTTCACAGCCACGCTTATGTCCCTATCTGCAACATCTAAACTCCTTTCTTCAACCCATCAATACCATAGCAGCCTCCAGCTTTCCTTACCAATTCGACTTTTTATCCACCTCCCCCCCCCCCCCCCCCCAAACAAAAAAACAACAAAACCTTACACATTTTCAGCATTTAGCAACAATAAACTAAGTCAAATAAGACATACACTAATGTTGTACACTTCCTATTAAGGACTACACTGTGACATTCATCAGTTCATCAATTAATTAAAGTTAGGTGCATGTCACAGTAAAAGACACTTTTTCCTAACAGAGATATAAAAATGTGAAACCAGTTGGACCATGGGGCAGTCGATGCGACCACAATCAACACATTTAAAAGTAAATTAGATAGGTTTAGATGTACTAGGATGGGCTTTTTCATGGACCAGTCCGCTGAGCAGGAGGCATCCTTGTGGGAACCACTGCTAGTGCTAGCGAGGCCGCACAAGGTGAGTAACAATGTGAGTATTAATGACTGAAGCATCATACAAAGACTTACTGTTACTACCTATGATGAAAACTAAATATCAACCTAATATCAACAGTTTATTTGCATTAAATTAAAACCAAACAACGGAAAAAAACAGAAGCTGACTGACGAGACGTGTTGAACCAGATTGGGTCTCCACATGTATCAGTGTTCCAGTCATTATCACACGACGCCCATGGCAGACTTGCCCTTAGCGACGTGAACAAGTAGTACAGAGCCAGCGCAATGATCACGTTGTAATAAATACACACAAGACTGTTGAGAACGCAGTAACCAAGACCGACACCTACACGAAACAACAGCATCACAGTCCGACTCAAACAGTTCCGCAGACACACCATGCAATATAAAGTACAGCAAAGAAAGCACAGAATACCAGAAAGACCAGAATATAAACACAGATACGACAGAATTGTAACTACACAAAGGTTTGCAGGCTGGTTGGTTGGTTTGGAGATTAACGTCCCCTTTCAGCACAAAAAATAGGCTATGTCGGGGACAAGATCTTGGGTGGAGATTTAGTTCCGCCAGGTTAAGGATGGCCAATGATACAGTAACCTCCCAACCACGTTGCCTTTTCGTTCAGCGACGACCCAAAATGGGAAAGGATAGGGGAGGCTCATTTAAGTTACTACACTAGTGCATACAACAGGGTGGAAACTAACCAACCACCACACGACCTATTTATCAGTTCAATGTGATATCTTCTGTAATTGCTGTTCTTCAGTTCCTATAACATATCAGTGCCTAACGACTCTTGTTGTATAATATCTTTTCTGTGTTGGTCTGGCTTTGGAATGCTTCTCTTAGGTATAACCCAAAAGAAGCATATGTGAGACCTCCCACCTACAGTACCAGACCAGACCCCTCCACTTCAAACTACAGATGTTTACGCACAGCTAACACCAACAACACTTCAAAAGCTATGATTGCATGCATGCAATCAATAACTTATAATTACTAAATAATGCTAATTTCAGAAAAAAAATCGTCTCTTTATAACCATACCGTGTATTGGAAATAACAGACTTTACTACATATACATATTCAACCATCAATAGGCCAACATACCCTTAAACAGTGGACAGACTTGCTTGAATATTGATAGGCTCCCTATGCCAAAGTATTGGCCGACGCCATACTCCATAAACAGCAGTGGAATTCCAATCAGCAATATCATTAATGCATATGGTATTAAAAAAGCACCTGCAAAAATCAAGTCATTCATTAACACTACAGCAATAACAACAACAACGATGAACAAGATAACGAATGATGCTGGTAAAGGGGCAAAAATAAGTAAATACTAATTAGCCATTTTGGTCATTTTTATTTATAGCAAAACTGTCTTTTTACTAAAAGATGAAATTCGCAAACTCTAAATGCCAAAGAACTCTCTTATCAAATAACTTTGCAGTGTAATACTAAATAATTTGCACTTTGACTTTGTTACGAAAAAATTCAGCAGATATGGCAATACATTGTTAAATGACAAATTGACATCATTTTGATCCTCTGAAGAACAATTTTTGAAAATACAGAAAAATTATTGAAAAAACACAAAAACAATGGGAGCGTAAGAAGATTGTGAAATCATAGCAAGTCAAAACTGGACAAAACAAGGTCCTAACAGGGACGTAATACGACTGGCCCGCCGTGCAGTGTCTGCCGCCCGAATGTCCACGCCGGCCGCCGGCAGCGTTACAGACGACGACAGACGACAGCCAGCAAAACAATACTTGCCAGTTACGTGGGCCAGTAACAACACATATGGCAAGTTGCAAACATCCTAACATGAGCAAACCAGGTAAAAGAGTCATCTGACAAGAAAGATGACAACGAAAACGTGATTCATCAAAATCCGAGCAGTTCATGACGACAGTATGAATCACTGATGTAGCATGCGAGTTTCACCACATACAAGAGTCGGACTCTAGTCCGTATTTTTCAGACGCGGACTCCGGACTCCCTTTTAGGATTTGTACTGGGTACACTCGGGTTCACTCAACTAGATCGAGTCGATGTTAATGTTGATGACTTAACCAAGTAATTTCATGCAACAGAACGGATTCAGACGTAAAAGCAGAGCTATCCTTTTCGATTACTTTGACATTGAACTATAAACAAGACTATTACATTAAATGTTTCTGTATCAACACAGTGCAGTAAACGTGAACGGATTATACCTATATGTCAACTCACCATCCTTTCATTAACAGGTGCATTGTAAACAGCGATTCTGAGCCGGACTCTTTTGACTACTACACTAATGTGTGGACTTGGCACGGCATATTTTAGTGTGCAGTTGACGATTTGTGCAGTTGTAAAGTAAAAATGTGCAGCTGACAACGACAATTTGTGCAGCTTTGTTTTGCGTTGCCTAAACGAGCATTCTATTTATAACGGCATAACTATTCGTCCTCAGTGCAGTTTTGAAATGACATCGTTCATCTCTCGTTGATTTATTGTATTCTAAAAACTAAAAACGCCACTTTGTCACTTTCAAGACTGTGTTAAAGTGGCGTTTTACGCAAAACGTTTCACCTTCAGGGGGGAAGGCTTTGGCCGCGGATCCGCTGACCAGGCGCGCAGTCCCTGGACCCCATCCCATGACTATTCCCAGAATGTGCAGTATTTCATTTTCACTAAAATATGTCCTGGGA
>Ga0209780_1004371_pt1 | contig 10860 bp, 12 predicted proteins | sample WorMetexBAHAMAS2_FD_187384 | JGI IMG/M metagenome (GOLD analysis project Ga0209780, IMG submission 187384) | Marine gutless worms symbiont microbial communities from Max Planck institute for Marine Microbiology, Germany - Inanidrilus exumae... | ecosystem: Host-associated > Annelida > Digestive...
CGAGAACGCCGTCGATCCTGCGCAGCAGGTGATCGCGCGGAACCCGATCCTCGAGACAGAACTCATAGAAAAGCCGGCCCTGCCGACCGACCGGCGCACCCAGCATCACCGCAATCCCCCGCTGACAAACCCAGCGCCAAGGAATCACGCACGGAAGCGTCACTCAATCGGGTTTTTCAGCAGCCTCGGCCATCGCCCGCTCCCACTTCTGGTGGAGGTCGTGGTCGAAGAGCAGGCTGTCGTCGGCATCCACGTGCAGCCAGCCGTTGGCCTTGATCTCGCTGTCCAACTGACCGGGACCCCAGCCGGCATAGCCCAGTGCCAACAGGTGCCGCCGGGGACCGTCGCCCGACGCGATGGCACGCAGGATATCCACGGTGGCGGTCAGGGCCACTTGGTTGGAGACCAGCAGCGTGCCCTCCTGTTTGTAGTCCGGCGAATGCAGGACGAAGCCGCGCCCGGTCTCCACGGGACCGCCAAAATGGACGTTGATGGTCTCGCCCTCGAGACCGGATTCGATGCCGAGCTGTTCCAGCAGGTCGGGAAAGCTCAGCGAATCCAGGCGGCGATTGACCACCAGCCCCATCGCTCCTTCGGCGTTGTGGGCACACATGTAGATCACCGTCTTGGTGAACCGTGGATCCTGCATGCCCGGCATCGCCACCAGCATATGGCCGGATAGGAAGCCCTCGTCGAGGTCGTCTGGCCCTTCGGTCATCGGGTCCATCGCGGCATCCTCCGTTCGGACCGGGGGGACCGCCGTGCGGTCGAGCCGTTGTGGCGTGGCGGCACGGGATCATGTGGCCGCGTTCTGCAGCCCGGTCCATAATCCATCGTCCCTTAACATATAGCGCCGGATTGGTTACCGGGAAGTGACCTGACCGGCCGTCCCGTTCTTGGCGGCGTTCAAGCTCGCGTGATCGCTGCCATCTTGTGCCGCGCATATCTCTCTTCCTAGATATACTGGGCCGTTGACGATTCAGGCAGCCATGAACCCTTCCTCCCGAAAAGTCCTCGGTATCGCAGCGCTGGCGATAGCATTTGCCGCGATGGGTGCCTTGCCGGCGCCGGCGGCGGATGTGGGCGCGTCGCCGTGGGTGAAGACCGACCACTCGCAGGTGCGGCTGGTGGCCGCGTCATCCACGGTCGGCGAAGGCGAGACGGTGCGGCTGGGGCTTCACGTTCGGCTCATCGAGGGCTGGAAGATCTACTGGCGGTCGCCGGGCGATGCCGGGTATCCGCCTCGAATCGACTGGTCCGGTTCGCGGAACCTGGCCGCCGCCGAATTCGCCTGGCCGGCGCCGCAGCGGTTCTCGGTGCTGGGGCTGGAAACCATTGGCTACAAGCGCGAGGTGGTACTGCCCATCGCCATGCGGCCGGAGCGGCCGGGAGCGCCGATGGCGTTGCGGGGGGTGGTGGACTACCTGGCGTGCGACGACATCTGCGTTCCCTATCGCGCCGAGGTGGCGCTCGACCTCGACGGAGGTCCGGCCCAACCCACCGAGTTCGCCCATCTGATCGACCGGTTCAGGGCACGCGTTCCCGGCACCGGCGGCGGCCAGGGCCTCGACGTCCAGGCGGTGGAGGCCGCCGGCGGCGGCGATGTGATCCGAGTCCGCGCCCAATCGGTGGTGCCGTTCGTCGCCCCCGACGTGTTCGTGGAGGGCCCCGACGTGCTGGCCTTCGGCGCGCCGCGCCGCGTCGCCACGGGCGACGATCGACGGGCGATCCTGGAAGTGCCGGTCGGCGGCCTTGCTGATCTCGACCGGCCGCTGGTGGGGGCGTCGCTGACGGTGACGGTGGTCGACGAGGAGCGCGGCGCCGAACGGACATTGGTGGTGGGCCAGGGCGTCGCCGCAGGACCGCCATCGGCGACCGTCTCTTGGTGGGTGATCCTTGGGCTGGCGCTACTCGGCGGCCTGATCCTCAACCTGATGCCCTGCGTGCTGCCGGTGCTGTCGCTGAAGCTGCTGGGGTTGGCCGGTCACGGCGGCGGCGAGGCGCACAGCGTTCGATTCAGCTTCCTGGCGTCGGCCGCAGGCATCCTGTTCTCGTTCATGGTACTGGCCACCGCTGTGGCCGCGGTCAAGGCGGCAGGCATCGCCGTGGGGTGGGGGCTACAGTTCCAGCAGCCGTGGTTCTTGGTGGCGATGACCCTGGTGGTGATCGCCTTCGCCTGCAACCTGTGGGGCTTTTTCGAGGTTCGCCTGCCGGGGGTCGTGGCCGAGGCGGGGGCCGCCAGCGGCCGCGTCTCCGGACCCTTGGGCCACTTCCTCACCGGCGCCTTGGCGACGCTGCTGGCCACGCCGTGCTCGGCGCCGTTCCTCGGCACCGCAATTGGTTTCGCCCTGGCCCGCGGGACCATGGAGATCTTCGTGGTGTTCGCCGCCCTCGGCGTCGGTCTCGCCTTGCCCTACCTGGCGGTGGCGGCGGTGCCTCGGGTGGCTACCATGCTGCCGCGCCCCGGTCCGTGGATGGTGTGGATGAAGCGGGTTCTCGGCCTGGCGCTGGCCGGCACTGCGGTGTGGCTGCTCACCGTTCTGGCTGCCGCCGCCGATCCCACCACCGCCGCCCTGGTGGGGGCGGTCGCCCTGGCGATGGCGGCGGTCCTGTACCTCCAGCGGCCCCTGGATCGGCGTCTCGGCCTCGGCGGCTGGGCGGCGGGCCTCGGCGTGGCGGCATTGGCGGTCGTGGCGTTCGCGGTTCCTACCCTGTCGGCGGACAGCGGCCGCGATGCCCAGGCCGACCATGACGGTCCCTGGATGCCGCTGGATCAGAGACGGATCGGGACGCTGGTGGCCGAAGGCAAGGTGGTGTTCGTCAACGTCACCGCAGACTGGTGTATCACCTGCCGGGTTAACGAGAACCTGGTGCTGGACCGCGAACCGGTCAGCGATCGGCTGGCTGCCGCCGACGTTGTGGCCATGCGCGGCGACTGGACGCGGCCCGACGAAGCCATCGCCCACTATCTGGCCTCCTTTGGCCGCTACGGTATTCCCTTCGACGCGGTCTACGGTCCTGGCCTGCCGCAAGGGGAGGCATTGCCCGAGCTGCTGACGCCCGACGCGGTCACCGCTGCGATCGACAAGGCGGGGACAGGCCGCTGACTTGGCACGCCGGAGGGACTTTGCCGCTGGCCTTTTGCAATCGCCGGGCGCATCGCCTATGTGAGAGGAATCGGCCCGCCGGAGTCGCGCGTGAGGGACACCATCAAACGGGCAATCCAGAACGAAGGGGAGAACGATGACCATTCAGGTGGGCGACCGCATTCCGTCGGTCAACGTCATGACGATGGGCGAAAGCGGACCCGAGGGGATCAGCACCGACACCATTTTCCAGGGCAAGACCGTGGCGCTGTTCGGCGTGCCCGGGGCGTTTACGCCGACCTGCTCGGCCCGTCACTTGCCGGGGTTCGTCCAGCATGCGGACGAGACCAAGGGCAAGGGCATCGATTCCATCGTCTGCGTGGCAGTGAACGACGTCTTTGTCATGGACGCCTGGGGCAAGGACCAGAACGCGGATGACAAGGTGCTGATGATCGCCGACGGCGACGCCGAGTTCACCAAGGCCGCGGGGCTGGAACTGGACCTGCACGGCAAGGGCCTGGGGCTGCGCAACCAGCGGTTCTCCATGGTCGTCGAGGACGGCGTGGTGAAGTCCATGAACATCGACCCGCCGGGGGCTTTTGAGGCCACCAGCGCCGAGGAGATGCTGAAGGGTCTGTAGTCGGTCGAATCGACCGGACGAATCACCGACGGGGCCGATCAAGGCCCCGTTTTGATATCGACACAGCGCCGGTTCAGGCGACGATGCGCGGTAGCGGGGGTCCCGCGGCGCGCGCTACTTCCTCGGCACGCTTGTGGCCGATGACGAACGGCTTGTAGGCCATGTCCTGGATCAGGATGTGGTGGCGCAGCCAAGCGGTGAGGAAACCGGAGACCTCGTCGGTCAGCTCTTCGTCCCGGTCTTCCGCATACCGCTGGCGCATGCTGTCCACCTCTTGGGCGAAGAAGGCGTGCTCTTCGCGGTGGATATCGCAGCCAGGGAAGCCGCAGGCTTCCATCACCTTTTCCTCGCGGGCGAAGTGATAGCGGCCGTAGGCGGCCAGGGCTTCGAGCACCGAATCCAGCGATCGGCTATCGCTACCGTCGGCCTTGATGCGCGTGACCAGATTGATGATGCGAATCAGCGCTTCGTGATCGGCGTCGAGCATCATCACGCCGACGCTCATTGCCGGTGACCATTTCAGTTCAGGAGGTCGCAGCAGCATGCCCCCGTTGGCCATCATTGTACTCTCCTCGCGTGCGGGATATTCACGCCGGCACGCATTTCGCAGTTGCACAAATAATACCACGAGCGGCCCTCGGAAACCATAGGTTCATTTGCCAAGAGCCGATTTTGCCGATGACGACTCAGGTCTCAGAGGCGGGCTCCAGGGCCGGATCTCGGGGCGAGGGCCACGGGTCGGTGGGTCGTTCTCAACCGTCGACGGGATGGTCCTCGGTGCCAGTGCGGAAGCGGCGCGCGGCGGTGCGGGCCAGACGATCGGCGCGTTCGTTGTCAGGGTGACCGGCGTGGCCGCGAACCCAAATCCATTCCACGCGGTGGCGCTGCAGTGCCTCGCTGAGGCGCTGCCACAGGTCGACGTTCTTCACCGGCTTGCGATCGGCGGTCCGCCAACCATTTTGCGTCCAGCGGTGGATCCATTTGGTGATGCCGTCGCGCACATAGGTGCTGTCGGTGTGCAGCCGCACCTGCGCCGGGCGCCGCAGCGCCTCCAAGCCGGCAATGGCCGCCATCAGCTCCATCCGATTGTTGGTGGTCTCGGCGTCGCCACCGGAGAGTTCCTTTTCGTGGCCGCGCCAGCGGAGCACCGCGGCCCAGCCGCCGGGGCCGGGGTTTCCTGTGCAAGCCCCGTCGGTGAACATGTCCACCAGCGACGACTCCGCGCTCATTCCGTTTACTCCAGGCCGTATGCGGCCGCGCTGCGCACCGCCCGATGAAAGCGCAGTCGTTGCAGATACTCGGCAGGGTTTTTCGGCGTCACCAAGGCGTTTCGCGGCGTGTGCAGCCAATCGTACAGCCGGGTCAGCAGGAAACGCATCGCCGCCCCCCGCGCCAGGACCGGGAGCGCCTCGATCTCCGCCGGCGCTACCGGCCGCCGCTCTCGATAGGCGGCCAGCATCCGCCGTGCCTTGGTGACGTTGAAGCTCAGGTCGGGCTCGAAGCACCAAGCGTTCAGGCACACCGCCAGATCATAGGCGAGGAAATCCGTGCAGGCGAAATAGAAGTCGATCACCCCTGACAGCCGGCCGCCCTGGAAGAACACGTTGTCGGGGAACAGGTCGGCATGAATGGTGCCGACAGGAAGGTCGCCGGGCCATTCTGCCGCCAGCGCCGTCAGCTCGGTCGCCAGCTCGTCTCGTAGTTCCGGGGCGACGCCGTCGGGAGCCTGCGTGCTGGCCTCGAACAGTGGCCGCCACGCTGCCACCGACAGGTCGTTTTTGCGCGTTGCCGAGAAGTCGGCGCCGGCCACGTGCATCGCCGCCAGCGTATCGCCCAACGCCGCACAGTGCTCGGGCGTCGGTTTTCGCGGCCACATCCCCTCGAGGAAACTGACGATCGCTGCCGGGCGCTCGGCGAGCCACCGCATGGTCTCGCCGTCACGACCGCGCACCGGCAGCGGACACGGAACACCGCGCGCTGCCAGATGCTCCATCAGCGAGAGAAAGAACGGCAGGTCGCCCGCCGTCACGCGCTTTTCGTACAGCGTCAGGATGTAGGCGCCGCGATCGGTGGTCAGCAGATAGTTGGTGTTTTCGATTCCTTCGGCGATGCCCTTGCAGGCAAGCACGCGCCCGATGGCGTATGCACCGACGAACGCGGTAACCTGATCGTCGTCGATCTCCGTGTAGACGGCCATTGCGCGATCTTGTCATGGAGTCGCCCACCGGCGATAGTCCTGGGCATGAGGAATTCGGCTTTTCAATGGCGTGAGAAGGGGATGCGCGAAGCGTCTTCGCAATTGCTGTGTGTCACGGCGAAGAACGCAGTTCAAGTAATTGTTATAAAGTTATTTTTTGTCTTTGCGCTTCTGTCGGCGGCGATCGGCGCTCCATCGCCGACATTGGCTGCACCAGTACCGGAAGTCCCTGAGGCTGCCGAATCGGGCGCAAGTGATTCGCTGATTCGCGAGGTGCAGCAGCTGCTCGCCCGCCTCGACCTCTACCGCGGGCCGTGAACGGCCGATTCAACTGGGCGACAGAGCGGGCGGTCAGGTCCTTCCAGCGGCAAGCGGGCCTGCCGATGAACGGGCAGGTCGACGACGCTCTGTTGGACAACCTCAGGACCCACCGCGAGCTGGCGGCCCTGATGCAGCACCTGAACCGGACGCGCACGGCTGACGTGGCTGCCGCCCGGCGGGCGCTAATGAGCCAGGCCGAAACCCGCGACCTGGTGGACGAGGGGCCGGCGCGGGCCGCCGATCCGACGCGCGATCCGGGTCCCTGTTTCAGGGCGCCGTCTGCTGGTTGCCTGCTGGCGGAGGCCGCGGAAAGCGCCCGGGCGGTCCATCGCGAAGAGCTGCGTGATTGGGCATTCGGGGAGATCCTGGTGGTTCAGGCCCGCGCCGGGCTTGCCGATCATGCGCTGGCGTCGGTGAGGGAGATCGGCGACCCGCGGCTGGTGCTGGTCGCCTTGCGGGATATCGCGGAAGCCCACGCCGCGGCCGGCAAATGGGGTGACGCCCTGACCGTGGCGCGGATCATCCCGGACCCAGTGAAGCAGGCGGAAGCCTGGGCCGCGGTGGCGGAAGCCCAGGTTCGGCACGGAGCCGATCCCGGCAAGACCCTCGCCGGATTGGTGGCTCTGCTTAGTGGTCTCGACAACGTTTCAAAGCGCGTTGCCTTCCGCGCCCGCGCCGCGGTCATCGCCGCCCGCGCCGCGGTCATCGCCGCCCGCGCCGGCGACACCGGCGCCGCGCGTGTCCACCTGGACGCTGCAGAGCGGTTGACCCGAGATCCGGCAGCAGGCGGCGACGCGGGAACGGCCCTTCGCCACGTGGCGGCGGCGTTGGCGGAAATGGAGAATCCGACGCGGGCACTCGCGGTCCTGCACGATGTGCCGCACCCGTCGGACCGGATACCGGTGCTGGTGGCGGCGGCGACGGTCCAGGCGCGCTCCGGGCAGACCGTCGAGGCGCGGGCCACCGCGCGGCGAATCGATGCGGCGCGATATCGGGTCGTCGCCCTGGCGGAAATCGCTTCGGCGCAGGGCGCGGCTGGCGATCGGGCCGGCGCCCTGGCGACAGTGGACGAGGCGCTGGCCGCCGGCGAAGCGATTCGCCGGCCCTATGCGCAGGACTACGCCATCAGCCGCCTGGCCTTGGTGGCATTGGAACTGGCTGCCGCCGACGGCGGCGCGAGCGGCGGCTATGATCGGGCCGAGACGCTGGCCGGACGTATCGAAGATGATCGGCTGCGCGCGGAAACCCTTTGGGCGGTGGCCGCCGAACGCCGGCGTGCCGCCGATTTGGAGGGCGCCGACCGGACCACCGCGCGGGCCGACGCCGCGACCCGGGCCATTCGCAGCCAGGTCGCCCAAAGCTGGTTGTTCGCCGATCTGGCCGAACGCTACGTGGATCGCCGCGAGGCCGCAGCCGCCAGCGATGCCTTCCGCCGGGGCCTTGCCATCGCGGCGCGGATCACCAACGCCTGGGGACGTGCCCGAGCGGTGGCACGGATGGCCTCGGCATGGATCGTTCTTCGCGACGCGGGCTACGCCGCGGCGCCCTGAGGCGTGGCGGTTCCGCAGCACGCCAATTGACGCTAACCTGACGGCCTTGCATTGAGTGGAGGTAGCGCGGACCAATGGAAAAGCCTGTGGTCGCCCAGGGATCCCCCTTTGAATTCGAGGTCGAGACCGGCAAGCGTTATGCGTGGTGCGCCTGCGGCCGCAGTGGAACCCAGCCGCTTTGCGACGGTAGCCACAAAGGAACCGGGCTGGACCCGGTGGTGTTCACCGCCGAGCGCACCGAGACCGTCTACCTGTGCGGTTGCAAGCACACCGGCGATTCCCCGTTCTGCGACGGCTCGCACTCAAGACTGTGAGGGCCCGCCTCGCCGCTTGCCGGGCCTCGGCTTGCCGGGGCGCCGTGGCCGTCGCCTTGTTGGCGGTGGCCGGCCTCTCGGCATGTACGCTCTTCGAGGAGGAACTGCCGCCTGTTTGTCCCGACGTGGTGGTCCTGGGTGATGCCACCCGCCTGACGCGTTTCGCCGAGGGCGGTGGCCGTGATCTCCTGGATGTGGATTTCGATGCCCGCATCGACAACGTGTCCGTGGGTTGCGAACTGATCGAGGAGGACGACGAGACCATCATGATGGTCGCCGTTGCCCCCATCGTGACCGTGGAGAGAGGGCCGGCTAACCGCGACCGCGAGGCCCGTTTCGACTATTTCATCTCGGTGCTCGACCCACAGCAGGCGATCCTCAACAAGCAGACCTTCGGCATCGCCGTTCGCTTTCCCGGCAACCGCAGCCGCTTGACGTTTCGCGACGATGCGCCGCCGGTGACCGTCGACCTGCCGTTGGCCGGAGGGCGGACGCCGGACGTGTTCGAACTGGTGGTCGGCTTCCAGCTGTCGGCCGAAGAGTTGACATTCAACCGCCGACGCGGCGGTCGCCCATGATGCCGGAAAAGCTCTGATCCGCAGGGGGCCGGTGGGCGGCCGCGGTTGACCTCCAAGGTCCAGCCGGTAAACTGCTTCGCGGTGCTGCATCCGGTGCGGACGAGGCGCAAGGGCCGGAACGAGGCGGGGCGGCATGCGGAGAACGCTCAGACGAACGCTGCGGGAGAGACCGGTAACGACCGGCGCCGAAGGAGCAACCGCCCCGGAAACTCTCAGGCAAACGGACCGCAGGCGGGATGGGACTCTGGAGAGCAGGTGCCGCTGTACGACGGCGGCGCTTCACCGAAGAAGCAACCTGGCCGATGAGCGTGCCAGGGAATCTTTCAGGTTTCGCAGACAGAGGGGGCACCGGCGAACCGCGCATGAGCGGTCCGTTTCGCCGTGCTGGACTTTGGAGACGCGCGTGACCGACCCGGTACCTTCCTCACTTCTCGAGACTCCGCTGAATGCCTTGCATCGCAAGCTGGGCGCCAAGATGGTGCCGTTTGCCGGTTACGACATGCCGCTCCAGTATCGCGGCATCATCGACGAACACCTTCATACCCGCGAGCAGGCATCGCTGTTCGACGTGTCGCACATGGGGCAGGCGATATTGCGCGGCGATGGCGTCGCGGCGGCGCTGGAAACCGTCGTCGTCTCCGACATCGCGGCACTGCCGGCGGGCAAGATGCGCTACACCCTGCTCACCAACGACGACGGCGGTATCATCGACGACCTGATGGTGGTGCAGGGCGGCTACTTTCTGTTTCTGGTGGTCAATGCGGCACGCAAGGCGGCGGACTTCGGGTACATTCGCCAGCGTATCGGCGATCGATGCGACATGGAGATCCTGGAGGATCGGGCGCTGCTGGCGTTACAGGGTCCGGCGGCGGCCAAGGTGATGTCGCGCCTGGCGCCGCCGTGTCGGCACCTCATGTTCCTCACCACCGAGACCCTGACCATCGCAGGGATGAAGTGTGGCGTGGCGCGGTCCGGATACACCGGCGAGGACGGCTACGAGATCACCGTCGACGCGGAAAACGCCGAAACCATGGCGCGGCTGCTGCTTGAGGAACCGGAGGTCCGGCCGGCGGGCCTCGGCGCCCGGGACACCCTGCGGCTGGAGGCCGGCCTGTGCCTCTACGGCGCCGACCTAGACGAGACCACGACGCCCATCGAGGCCGGATTGGCGTGGACCATCAACAAGCGGCGGCGGGAAGAAGGCGGGTTTCCCGGAGACGAGATCATACTCAGGCAGATGGCGGAGGGACCGCCCCGGCGCCGGGTCGGACTGAAACCCGAGGGCCGCACTCCGGCGCGTCCCCACACCCGCGTCACCGACCGTTACGGCAAGGAGGTGGGCGAAGTGACCAGCGGCGCCTACGGCCCCAGCGTCGGCGGACCGGTGGCCGTGGGGTATGTGGACGCTGAGCACGCCGAGCACAACACGCTGGTGAACTTCATCGTCCGCGACCGACCGTTGGCCGGTCGGGTGACCAAGCTGCCGTTCATCGAGCACCGATACGCTCGTTAGGGGAGAGCAAACAGGCTGCGAAAGCCAACGAACAGGGGGGAAGGTCCGCATGGCGACCCTGAAATTCACGCGTGAACACGAATGGATCCGCGTCGACGGCGACGTCGGCACCGTCGGCATTACCGACTATGCCCAGGAGCAGCTCGGCGACGTGGTTTTCGTCGAACTACCCGCCGTCGGCACGCAGATTTCCCAGAACGGCGAGGCGGCGGTCATCGAGTCGGTGAAGGCCGCCACCGAGGTCTACGCCCCGGCCTCGGGCGAGGTGACTGCCGCCAATGAGGCGCTGACCGACGAGCCGGGCAAGATTAACGCCGATGCCTTGGGCGATGGATGGATGTTCAAGATCGCGCTCAGCGACGCCTCGGAACTGGACGCCCTGTTCGACCAGGCAGGGTATAAGGCCTACCTGGAGACCCTGGATTGAGCCGCTATCTTCCGCTGACCGACGCCGATCGCCGGCAGATGCTGGCTGAGGCTGCTGAAAAACCCGATTGAGTGACGCTTCCGTGCGTGATTCCTTGGCGCTGGGTTTGTCAGCGGGGGATTGCGGTGATGCTGGGTGCGCCGGTCGGTCGGCAGGGCCGGCTTTTCTATGAGTTCTGTCTCGAGGATCGGGTTCCGCGCGATCACCTGCTGCGCAGGATCGACGGCGTTCTCG
>Ga0209780_1004372_pt1 | contig 10860 bp, 8 predicted proteins | sample WorMetexBAHAMAS2_FD_187384 | JGI IMG/M metagenome (GOLD analysis project Ga0209780, IMG submission 187384) | Marine gutless worms symbiont microbial communities from Max Planck institute for Marine Microbiology, Germany - Inanidrilus exumae... | ecosystem: Host-associated > Annelida > Digestive...
ACATGTTAGGGCCTAGTTCGAACTCGATAGCGCACCGCGAGAATTTCGCCCAACCCTCCCTTAATTTTTGAGGGGCCAAAAACCTGGAAATTAGGACTCGATTTTTTAAACATTTTTGGCCGTTAGTTTCGAAACGAAGCAATATTTCTTAAATCCATTTAATAGCGTGTAGGACCGATGAGAGCTAGCGAAAAAAGTTCAATTAGCACTAATAGGAAGTCGACCATGCGCTTACCATCGAGTCATAAATGAACCGTGTACGTTACCCATAAGTCCCCAAAGAGTGGTATAAAACGCGATTTTGCTGTTTTTGCCAGTAAAAACCAAATTCCGTCGAAAAAAAGTCAGCTACAAAGTTTATTTGTGTGAAAACGTCCAGCGGTAAAGTTGTAGCTACATCATTCCTCTATCTAACGGTCCATAGATGGAATGCACCAAGCCTTCTGGGTCATCATCCGCCCTGCGTCCCCACAGAATTCCAGCCAGATTTAGGCCTATATACGCCACTGTGTAGTACACCATACGATACGGCGGGAAAATTTGGCACATATTAATTACTACGACAATACACATGAATCGGAGAGCGCTCGTAACTCGTGAAGCCTAGTTTCAACTGTTCTATAGAAACTAAAGGACTTCTCAAGGTTACAGGCAGTCACTTACATTGTAAATGTGGTAGCATCTCGAAAACGGTGCGAGACAAAAGACTTTATTACTGCAGATCACTAATAGGAAGTGACATAATGGCCTATAAAATAGCTGCAATTCCGATGACCTTGAGTGACCTTCGTTCGACCGTGTATCCATGTATCACCAGCGTTGAAGCAGTTACATCGGTTGCCCATTGAACACCGTACCCGATATAAACTGTCTGAGTGCATATCAAAATAGCTCCACAGTATCTGAGGGACGGTTTCGATATAGCTGCTGGGCAATTCAGTACCAGGCGTGGTCGTGGATCCGTTGATACGGCAGCCTACGTCAAACCTCTTACCAGAACGAAGTTTGGTGAGCTAGGTTTTTGTTTCGCCGGTCGCCGGCCTGGTACAGTCTACCATCGCATCTTTACTCAATAACTATATGACACTGTAGTTTTTAAATCGTAACTTAATCTGAACGTTTAACACAAGCATTCGATCGATGACAGTAGCTGTTAGCACAGCTCTAAAATAACAGATTCGTATAGCAGCGCTTTACAAGTTTTGTTTGTATTTGTATTTGTACTCAAGATCAGTTATTTCAAGCCGTTTGAAATGGAATTTTTGTATAGTTGTGTAGCAGATGCCAAGATTTCAACTGAAGGCGCCTCACGCGGTCCCTTTGCGAATTGTAAAATGGTAATTAATGTTACTTTATGGTTTCGTTGTTAACATTTATTTTTCAAAGTTATCAGCAGCCACAAAAGGAAACAAATGTAACAGACATAACATATATAAACTGGCACACTTACTAGTAATAAGCTATGAAAATTAATGAAGATCAATTTTCTGGTATGATCAAAGCGATAAACAATCAAAAACATCATGAACAATGAAACTACAAAAACTAAAAAACACTCCAAAAGGGGTGCTTCAGCTTATCCAGGGATGTTAACAAGGCCATAAGTGTCAAGGCCAAGGCTGAGGCCGAGAATGCGAAAGTAATTTTTCCAGTAAATGCCGAAGTTAATCCAGTCTTTCAATTTCGAGTCATTTTCGCTCTCTAGAAAAACTAAAATAAGTAAGTAAGTAAGCCAGGCCTTTTATGACAAGTACTTGGCCCCTCAAATGTTGAAGTTCAATGCACATTCACAATAATTCAGTATTGCATTATTTATATAATATGGCGGTTGGCCTTGTTATTTATTCCAAGGACACAGCATTCGAGGCCAAGACCAAAAACTCAAGGCCAAGGTCAAGGCCTGAGAATCCCAAGGCCAAGGCCAAGAAATTTGGCCTTAAGGTCAAGGCCAAGGTCGAGGATTAACATCCCTGCAGGCATCAGATGAAACAGGCTACGATATGCAGATGTAAAGGTCTCTACCATAACAGTCCGCTGCTAATAGCCACAATACACGTTTACTCGACCTATTTTGTGAATATCGCTAATTTTTTCCTAGAAATTCTCATCTCCGGTTGGCGATATATGTCCTCGATGGCTGCGCGAACTTCCGCATCGCTGAACTTGAAGAAGGAACAAATCTGGATGTACTGTACGACGCCGGCGTTCGGATTAGACAGGTCGCGCTGGAGCGTGAAATCCTGCTTAAAAAGCACCCGGAATCCGGCCTCCTCCATGTCTTTCTCCACTTCGTCGTAATCGACCCGTGTCGCACCGAGTCGATTCAGTAGGGCCACGTATCCGTTGGGTACCGCGTGGTTCTCGTTAATTGCGACTAGACCTCCGGGACTTACGTGCTTCGCCAGCTGCCGAAACAGATCTTTTCGGTCGGGGGTGTTGATGTGACACAGCACGCTGAACAACAGCGCCGCATCCACCTGGTTGTTATCTCCGCCCCAGCTCTGGACCGTGGCATCCACGACGGATGTTTCCACGCCCGGAAGCATGCCCTTCTCGAAGCTGGCCCGCAGCGCCTTGACCGATTCCTCGTCCTCTTCGACGGCGATGAACGACCGCAAGTTGGGCATCAGACGCCGGATGAACTTCATCTCCTGTTCGCCGCCTCCCGGACCGAAGGCAACGCACGACTTGACGAGGCTGAAGTCCACATTCGCGGCCACGTTCTCCAGAGCATCTCGAAACACGTCATCGTAGTTGTCGCGTTTGCAGAACTCAGCAAACGGCTCGTAAAAGCTGTGATCACCCATCACAATTTAACGTGAAACACCTCGCTAACTATGCGCAAACAGTAATAGTTATAATCAGCGGATCCTTTCGCTCAGAATGACGTCTGTCAACTGAATCACAAGCGCTAGCAATTTTAAGAAAACAAAGCTGCTTGACACGCCTTGCGCCGGATGCAGATCCATGCGGATCTATGGCTGTGGAGTGGGCGTGGCTAACGCTCGCTGCAGTGCAGTGCAGGCCACCCATGGACGCACGCAGTCGCACACACAGACCTGTTAATAGAACCGCACCGACCGCCATGACCTACTTCTTGGAATCTATATATATCCTCCTAGTAGTGATGGGCGATTTGCCACAAAATATAACGATTCGATTCGATTCACTACAGCGAACGCGCAATGTTGGTTAAGTGAATTGTGACTGAACTGAACTCGTTTCATAGGTGAAGCCGTAATTTTTCAGTGGCTGCACAGGATAATTTACTTCTCAAAATAATTTTTCTAATTTAACTTATAATTTACTGACCGAGCTCCAATTTTGCTTCTAATTCTAATTGTACTTCCCATAAAATTTCTAATTTAGTTTCTGGTTTTACTCATCGTATTGAAATAATTATTAATTTCTAATTTTAATTTAAAACACCTAAACTCTTAATTTTTAATTTTACTTCAACCATTGACATGGCCAATATTCAGTTTAATCACTGTTGACATGTAAAATCAGCACTTACCCATTTTCCATAACAGTCTATAATAGTAAAGTGTGCTATAAACAAAATTCCAATGTCATACTAAGCTCCCATAAGTCCTGTGTTATTTGTTGATAGGACTGGAGAAATTAGGTGACGTTAACCTATTTTAACTAAGCTCGGATTGTGCTGAATCGAAAATTGTTCATTCGATTCAGCGAATCAATTTTCCCATCACTATCTCCTGGAATTCGTCGACCAAGGACGCCATTTGACCTACGGCGGCACACGCCAGTCATAAACTCATAATATGCTGCAGCACATACCGGTAGGCCTATATGCTGTACCTCGTCCACTTTCGGTGCAATGAATGAAGCATATAGATCTACATATAGGTTACATGGTGCATCGTTTGCAATAGCATAGCACATCTGCACATGCCGCTCCGTTTGGTGGTTGATGTTTATGTACCGGTAATAGAGTTGTGTTTTGTTACCGAGAAACTACTCCCAGGCTGCAATAGACAGCATCTTAGATTTGACGATTGTCTGGAGGTTAGGAGGGAAATAATCAGAACTGTTCTGTGATGTATAGGCCCCTATTGTGTACGACAGTTGTACACAATGACGTACACGTACACACATTGTGAACCGTTCTTAAATTTGCACGTTTGTTTAGGTTTGGATTTCGTTTTTTGTGTGTTTGTTTAGGTTTACCATTTATATCCTTCTCTGTTAGAACTCGCTGTCGGAATACTTGCGCCAAGCTTCATCCCTTTCCGTGTTCAAACGCTCTCTGAAGACATACTTTTTACTTACTTACTTAGATCAGTTTATTCAAGTGTTGCTTGCTTTCGTTGTGTTGAGTTTAGGTTCTTCAAAACGCGCCAAGAGAACGTCTCAGAAATGATCTATTCTGTGTCCAGTGGGACTCAAACCGTAACTCAAATAATACCGGTATTATTCGCCAGAGGGCGCTAGGAGCAACTCAGTCACTCAGTTATCACTGCTCAGTTACTCGCTGGGTTGTCGTGCGTGATGTAGGCCTACATGACAGACTGTAAACGAGAACTGCGTTCAAACGTTGACAGCGATTTCGTACAGCAAAAGTAAACGAGTAAACAATAATAATAATGGACAGCAAAGTTATCACAATGAACAAACATGAGCTATTAATTAAGGACTTTTAGTTGAGAACAAAGGCGTGTGACCTTCGGTACAGTGCAGCGGGTTTCTGTGCTTTATGTAGGCTACCAACTTTCACAGTCCAACCATCAGAGAAATCAGAGAACGTACCATGTAGGTTGACAGTGACGTAATTTTTTTCATTCCTATCTGCGCCATGCAGCTATTCTGGACGCCATGTGATGTAGGGCAAGGAAATGTAAACGCGTACTCTGTAGCACTTACAGTCAGATCGCCGATCTCGAGCTGCTATAGCAATAACGTTTTCTTAAACCGACCGATTCGTTTATTTAAATAACCTGACAGATCTTCACCAGTTATTTTCGCAAAGTACGACATCATGCCTACAACATGGAGATCGTATCGTGACCATAGATTACTATGACGTCACTTCACCTTATCAATTTGCAGGGACGTATTACAGATGAAGCAGTGGATTCAGACTACGTTCAATTTTGCTCTCTAAACAATGCCTCTGCTCACATATACGGGTCGCATGTAATTTATAGATGCAGCAATCTCTTCAGGGCTCTCGTTAGTGGACGTATCAGCGTACACGTGCAGTACGTCTCAACAAGAAGCTCCGCTATATCGCATCCGCGGGGCCGCGGCCCCCAATGATACCTCTCGAACGGCTGAAGCGAGAGTCGTCAAATTTAGGCAGCTGGTACAATAAATCAAGTTCTAGCCTTGAGATGACCGACTACTATACTCCTTAACGTGTGTGGTCAGGGTCACGTGACCCGTTTTTATCGCGCGACGTTATGTTAGCGCGGTATATGCTGTCGTCCTGTGTTCGTCTGTCTGTCTGTCTGTCTGTCTGTTTGTCTGCCTGTCACACTCCGGTATTGTACCAAAACGGCCCCGCGTAGGATCACGCAAACAACGCAACGCCATACATGCACCATACCATGATGCCAAAGATCTCGGCGAAGTTCCAACGGAGGCTCCAAATAGAGGTAGGTAGGGTAGGTTCAAGTCGGCCATTTTCGACCAATATCTCGCTATATCTCAAACGTGGTACAAGACAGGGACAATGGGATATGGTTACTTCGGAATGCGAATGAACTCGTATACGCGCTCTATCGAATGACGCTATTTCCAGTGACCTTTAGTGACCCCTAACTACCCCGAACCATCCCATTTTTGATATTTTGTACTGCCTTCCATATCGTCGTAGTGGGTAGAGAAAGAGACTTCAAATTTGGTAGATGGGCTGATCGTATCAAGTTCTAGCCCGTGGATAGCAAATTATCCCTGAAAAGGGCGTGGTCAAGTCACGTGAACCATTTAAATTTTGGTGGGCACCAGCCATATCTCTGGAACGGCTGAAGATAGAGTGGTCAAATTTTGTATGCAGGTAGGCTATGTCAAGTCCCAGTGTACGGGTGATAAATCACCCCTAAAAGGGTGTGGTCAGAGTCACGTGACCCACTTCAAGTTTTGGGGCCATAGTGATATCTCTGGTACTGCTGAAGCTAGAATCATCAATTTTTGCGTACAGATAGACTGTATCAAATCCTAGTCTATGGATGACAAAACAATCCCTAAAAGGGGCGTGGTCACTGTCACACCACCTCTTTAATTTTTGGAAAGCAAACGATAATATCTCGAAAACGGTACAAGATAGCCTCATGGTTTATATTAAATTCGAATTGGAAGTCGTAGGCTATGCCGTATGCACTCTATCGAATGGTTTTGTTGCCGATGACCTTGGGTGACCCGTAACCAGCTTGAACCACCTCAGTTTCTACATTTTGCTATGCCTTTTGCATCTTCGTAATTGGTGATCGCAAACACTTCAAATTTGATGTACAGGTTGAATGTGCAAGTCATAGCCTATGACGACACATCGTCCTTGATAGGGGCGTGGTCAGGTCATGTGATCCACTGAAATTTTGGGGGCTCCAATCATATCATTGGAACGGCTGAACCTAAAGTCGTCAAAGTTTGTATACAGGTAGGCTATAACAACTCTAGCAACAGGATGACATATCATACGCCAACAAAAAGGGCGTGGCTATAATCACGTGACTGTATTAAAATTTTGCCGTTAGTCGTGTTGCAGCGCGTCGCGCGGGTTTGTCAGCGACAGCTGAGCTACTTGTTAACTGAGAAACTAGATGGCTACATTGTGTGGAATGCCCATAATACAGTATTCTGCTCGAAGCGCTCGGCTATCTGTGTACAATAAGTTGTTTACTTCCTGCATTTAACGAGGTCTAGTGTCACGTGACTCAATAATCGATGGTGATTGGCTGACTGCAACTGAGTGATGCTAGCGTTATCTGCCGTGTTGTCAACCCGCGTCGGACGTCGCAGAAAATCTGGGGAGGTTTTTGTATGGAGTGTACAGCCCAGGGGAATGAGTTTCAATTGATTCCAACTGTAAAAATGAAAACTATACATCCCATAGAGAGATCATTTGGTAGTAAATTTTCGGCGATCTGTAATCATTGCGGAGTTATGGCGGCCCGAAGTCTATAAACGCCAAAACGCGCCGTAAAGTGAATCCAATATGCGGCTAAAGCGTACAGCTTCAAGCCGAATAGCAATAATAGATTATTTACACCACGATGATATCGCCGATATTCTACCGGTACGGCCGGAAAGTTTACTCGGCTCAAAGTTATGCGAACTTCGCGTTGCAATAATTAATCATCTTCTTGCCTACTATACAAGTAACACTGAGTTCGCGCGGCCATTGACAGAATTCGTAAGCGATAAGTCATCAGTGTCCTACCATACAGAAAAAGCCAGCACTGCTGTGCATAGCGACGTCAGCAACAATAATTCACCGGTTGTAACCTGGACCGCCATTCTTAATACCGCAGGTTTCTTCATGCATTACGGCCCGCAATGTCTATCAGTGTACATGCAGAAAGGGCGTATATATGCCTAATCGACAGACACTGTATGCATGGCTGGGAAATACGGAACACTTTGTAAACTCGCATTTCGGGTTTGGAAAACATCAAACCCGCGTTGGTGTCTTCTTCAGGCTGCATAGCATAGATGCGGCCTATTGCGACAGACGTAGCGTGGTCTGTATGTCTGTGTGTTTGGCACACGGATGAGCTGTGCAAAAACGGTGAACTGATCGAGATGCCGTTTGTAGAGCTGACTCACGTGGGCCCAAGGCACTATGTGTTAGATGGGGTCAAGGTCGGACGAATCCATTCTCCGCTGCGAGGGGTGACAAGATGGCATGTGGCCTTTCGTCGAGATTCTTTGATCACTTGTTCGGGTTGATTTCGCAACTCGTATATAGCCAATGCAACATGGAGTTTGAAATATCAGTCTACGACAATGCAAAATGTAAACTTACATATAGGCCTAGACTAAACGTATACGCCACAGTCTGAAGATAGAAATATTAGTTTAGTTCTTGAACACGGCATAATTGGGATAGACACACGTGTGAAATACGGGCCGCTAAAACTGTCGCGATAAAGTTAAAAGTTTTGCTCTATGACGAAGTCGACAGCGGGGTTGATAAACCCGACACCCACTCGGAGGACGCCTCTGCCTGCGACCTGCAGTCTTTTGTAAATCATTCACAAACGTAGGCCGCTTTATGTCCGCTCATAAGACTAACTGCCAAGCCCGCATGCTTTGTCGATTGTCAACTGTTTGCCAAAAAATTTATGTTCAACACCGAATGCCAGACATACTGACGTGATCGACAAAAATTTATACCGATTAATATGCTTTGTCACTTTAAATAGACGCTTCTTAACGTCTGAGTGCGATCGTCCGTTTGAACTTTGGCGACGGTTCGATTATGCCTATACCAGAGTCATAGAGTCGGCTCTGGCCCAAACTGTACACGTCTATACGAGAACTTTTAGTGTGGACTGCACATAGGCGACAAAATAGCGGGACGGCGGGATACTCTATATTCCTAGCTTTGTCTGATGTTATTTCCAGAGGCGAATCCAGCCATATTGTTTGACAGTCTTCCGAAATGTGAGAAAATTATCGGGACAGCCCTACGGTCGAAGAATTCTGACCGTCTTCAAAACCAGGAAGTTTTATATTTATCAAGTATAGTAATGTATCAGAGAAAAAATAGTTACCTAGTAAGGTTTTTTTATTTTATTATACTGCTATCTTGTTGGTGAATTATAATAATATTAGAAAATTTTAACCGGTTTACGGGATACAGTATGAATCCACCCCTCCCGATCTCTCTCTGTCATTTATGGCCTACTCTTTTTGAGGGTCGCCGTGTCCACGCACAAACCTTCCATTTTCTCGAGAGGACGTCTTGTGAAGGATCGGTATTCAATGGTCTCGTATCTGACTCGATGGCTCTGAGTCTGTCTTCTGTGGTTAGTTTCCAGTCAGATGATGCGGCTTGCGGATAGGGGCAGCAGTAAGCAACTGCAAGAAGATAGTCTTCCTTAGAAGCACTGCAGCAAGCGATGTCACCGAAAAATATCACTGAGCCCAACGGTGTTTTTGAATACATGGCGACTGTGTTATCTGCGCCCTGTTGTCGAGGGTCATTACAGTCGTGACTTGAGTTGACTGGCGTCTCGTGCGATTAGCTAACTGATCGTCATATTTACACAGCGTGACGCAGAAAAAAACACGAGTCGGTAGCTGTCGTGAGTCACCATATATGAGTCACAAAGCTATCAGAGCACTCTTACCATAAACTTCGCCAAATGCTGATTGCTGAAAAAATGAGTAACGGCAGAGGGGCGGTGTCCGTGGTCTTCGGACGGGAAGGCAACCGTGGGTCCAGCGTATAGCACTGACAATAAGACTCTGTGGTGTGTATATATAGTCACCTATGGACTCAATAGCCTAAGAAACAGAGATGAGTCTCAAACAACGCTTACATTTTTTTCTTGGGTATGGCATTCGGACAGTGATCGGTTAATCTTTGCCCAAGGCCTATACTCATCCGCAAACATTTCATGAGACCTTTATCCACAGCTTTTTGGGAAGTCCTGCAGTAGTCCTTAATTCCTCTGCATCTTCGGACGCCGTGGCCCAATACAAGTCATATTACGGTATTACATTGTATCCTGTTGATGATGACAGGACTCTTTCAGGAGCTTCTGTACAGGTACAAATCGATTTCTCGTTTTAATTCTTTCGTTATTTTTCAGTTATTGTTCCCAGTGGACGATTAAGCTGGCTACTCGCCAACTTTTCGCATAGAGTATAGATGATAGATTATCCTCTCATTTCTCTCTGCCGAATTCCCATTTCTCTTACCACTCCCGACCCCCTATCCTCCACTTACCAACTATCCGCTCTTCTACCCCTATAAGCAATCAACTATTCCATTTCCCCATACCAAATTCCCCAATTTCCTCCCATCGACAGTCCTTCTCATCCACCATTTCCCGCTACCCGCTCCTTCCACCCTTCCCTTTCCTACCCTTCCCCTCTCAATCATATCCATTACAGAATCCTATATATACTGTATGCTCTGTAATTAACTCACTTGCATACTTTGCCTGTAATCGTGTCGACGGGCGCCCATCAACACGTGGTCATTTTGGACTCCCGTGTTTTGACAGGTCCTGTTCAAGGACGACGCTTTCGACGCCCGTGAACCCGGCCCGTCAAGACGATGACCCGCCCGCGTTCACGGATAGTGTGAAACGGCACCCGTAAACACGTGTAGTATGTATCGACCTTGACACTGACACTGCATGGCCTATTATATAGCAGAGGAGCGAAAAAAGAGACATCCAATTGCAGCTTACTAGTTACTACTCATCTATCGACCCGAAGGGATGAAAGGCTGAGTTGGCCTGGCTGGTTGGTTGACCTATGACGGACGGTTTACCCACATAAGTGGTCACCCGTCCACAACAGCAGGTCGAGCGCAAGACAGGGAAAGTTTGCCGGCCAAATACCGACGTTCTACCACTGTGCTACGCAACCAATACAGGAGTCCAATAATCAAGTCCGAAACTAACGACTGTCTCACATATAGGCCTACGTCTAAGTTCTATTCGTGCAGTATCATATGATTCAGTTTGTTTCAGAAGTTTCGTACTATAATGTGCACAATGAAACCAGTAAATTGCACTACATCGGCCTATGCCGAGTGCGTTGTGACGAACTAAAAGCGAAACACACATTAATGGCATGAAATCTACTGGCTGCCGTTCACAAAGGCAAAAGCCAGAACGCTCTATTTTCTGATAGGTGACCGTATCCCTTAGCTGCTGG
>Ga0209780_1004373_pt1 | contig 10859 bp, 9 predicted proteins | sample WorMetexBAHAMAS2_FD_187384 | JGI IMG/M metagenome (GOLD analysis project Ga0209780, IMG submission 187384) | Marine gutless worms symbiont microbial communities from Max Planck institute for Marine Microbiology, Germany - Inanidrilus exumae... | ecosystem: Host-associated > Annelida > Digestive...
GCTACAGCCCTCCGCATACCTTGCTGCCCCCCTCTCCCCCACTGGCAATGTTTTTTACAGCTTCAACGGCTTTCTTGTGACTCAAATACCACTGTATCCAAACCACTGTAGGCTATATATAACTGACAATACGGTTCAGATGGGTAATGTGCGTCACTGTGCACAAATGTTACGTATGTAACGCGTGCACGTTACTGAGGCAGTGAGAATGCTACTTAAACCCAACCTCCTCATCTTCCTCTCCTCCTGTGCAGCTTCCATCATTCGGCACCTGCTGTCTGGAACTCACTTCCTAGGACAGTTCTCGATGGTCTGTCACTCGCTCTTTTCAATTCTAGGCTTAAACTCATTTTTTTCACCTGGCGAACACTGACTAATATGACCTGACCTGCTCTGCCACCGCCTCTGAAGTTACGACCTTATGGCAGTATAGAAATTTGTGTATTATTATTACTGTTGTTATTATGAACTGGGGCTTGCACAAGCTGAACGTTTGCTAAGATGCAGAGGCAGAGTGCTACAGACTGGCATGGTGTTTCATGGCCAACGGTCCTGTATCTAATTACAAACAATTAATTTAGCAAGTAAACTAGGGATGTTAAACTGGGTTTTTTAATAATGGAAGCTCCGATTGTAGAATTTGAAAATCGAAATTCTAACCGAAGCTTCTGATATTTGAACATCGTTTAACATCCCTAAAGTAAACAGTATCAGGCACCAACCAACGCCAAACTAACTGTTAACTGACATATGGCAAAGCCATTGAGATTGTTCACCCGGTTCATTTGATGAGTGCAGACTAAGCGCCGAGGTGGACGCCGACCCTCAGACCAAGCCAACCGACTTGGACTGCGAGTCCACCGGAAATGGCAGCTACCATCCGCATCCACCATCGCCATTTATTATTACTCAGCCCGAGAGCCGATACTCATTTTACCGTCCCACGGAGGGTAGAAGGCCGAGTCGACCTAGGTGGCTGATTACATACAAAAAATAAGGTGCTGCCCCCGGGAGTCGTACCAGACACGGACACGGGTCACCCATCCCAGTACTAACCGGGCTCGGCATAGGTTAACCTCATTGATCAAAACCAACGTGCTACCACTACGCCAAACTGCCAGCTAGATTACTGTACTAACGTCTAGTGCTGTTACGGTGGCAGGAATTTGCAACTCGGTCGGTGGCGGTGTTTTTTTGACATGCCACCGCGGTGGCGGCCAGTGGCTGTGGTGAATATCAGTCGGTGTGGTGTCAAAGCTAGGGCTGTTAATTGGAAACAGGTGGATGTCGCATTTTGGTTGTCCTGGAATGAACTAATTGCTCACTGCACGCGACGGTGGAAGGTGCACTAAGTGAGACCGTCGCGACGGTCTCACTAAGTACAGTGCCTAGACTGTCGCTGCTGTCTGCTGCTGTCCGGTTTGCGAGTGGTGAAGCGGACGTGCGGGGGACGGCGGGGTGGTATCGCCGCCGACTGATCTCGACGTGTTTTCACATTCACGCAGGGATCAAAGGACGCTGCCAAAGTGAGGGGCAGTTTTCAGGAAACAGCGCCCAGAAAGACCGCTGAGCACACTGTAAAATACCGCCACGATGGCGGTGTTGGTTCGGTGGCAGCTAACCACCGCGGTGGCGGCGAAAGTTCGGTGGTCGTAACAACACTAGAAAGGTCACACTGTATTTCCACATCACACATACACTACTAAACTAGGGATGTGGCGGCATGGCATAATGGTAACAGAGTTGGTCGTATCAACGAAGTTACTCTACGTCGAGCCCGGTTAGTACTAGGATGGGTGACCGTGTCCGGGTTCGACTCCCGGCGGCGGCACTTTATTTCGGTATGTAACCAGCCACCCAGGTCGACTCAGCATTCTACCCTCCGTGGGACGGTAAATAAGTACCAGCCAAAGGGCGGTGATGCTCTGCGGCTGGGGAGTAAAGGCAGGCATGGTGTAATTTGCAGGTAAAACTGTCTGATCCATGTCTGAGCGCATTAGAGGTGGTTACGACGATGCGCTATACAAATCGACGTATACTTTACTTTATTTACGTATACTTTATATGCAGCCAAGTACCTCCAAACGTCGCTGGCTCTAGAGTACACCTGAGCCCGTATCACTTCTGGAGCCATCCACGCGTACGTTCCGGCGACGCTCATTCGCGTCGTGTGCGACACTTCGCGCGCCAAACCAAAGTCAGTGATCTTCAGCGTCTTGTTGTGCAGATCTTCATTTTCAATCGGCTCAAGGATAAGAACTGTCAATCCAATCAACAAAAGGATCAGCATCGACATGCAAAATACTTCCGATGTGCTGTACATGTTAACTCGGTAACTTGACACTTCGCCTAATGGTCATTTCGCCTACGAGACATTTCGCCTATTGGACAGTTCGCCTACTAGACATTTCGTCTACTGCTTCGACAGTTCGCCTACAGATATTACACATCTGATTTTATTTTACACTGGTAGTCTTGTTGGTAAAATGAACAGCAATCTGTAGGCGAACTGCCCAAGTAGTAGGAGAAATGTCCAGTAGGCGAAATGACCAAACAGTAGGCGAACTGTCCAGTAGGCGAAATGTCCCGTAGGCGAAGTGTCCAACATTCATTAACTCTTACTCTATAGCAGCAGCCAAAATGCAAGGTATGAGATAGTACACCTAATGAAAGTATACGACAATCTATATATATATATTAATCGGACTGTGAAGATGTCATGCCACGCGTGTGGCTTACGTAAATGGACGGACGGGCGACGATCGGGCGGCAGGCACAAGCAGCAGGCGGCGAGCGCAAACCGGCTGCGGGCCGGAATAGAGGGCTCGGGCGGCGGCCGGCAGCAAAATCGTGATGTCACACCAGGGGCGTGGCTTACGAGGACGAACGGACGGGCAGGCGGGTACAGGCAATTCCGCCACAGAGCGGCGTAATGGCTTGTAATATCTGATTGCATCGCGGTGACCTTTGATGACACTGCTGTATGGTGACTATATATTTGCTGTATAATGGTAATAGATAGTTACCCACGCCAGCTGTAGAGCCGCCGGCATGGGTAGGGCATTCAAGTCTCATCTGTCTGCTTGTCCGCACTCTAAAAGGAAAACGGCTTGAGCTATCAACACCATACTAGGTACATGTATACTCTATAGCAGTCGTTCGGCACGCATTGACCCAGAGGTCAAAAGGTCAAAGATCAAGGTCACACGGTAAAACAAAAACCGTCACAGTCCCACGGTTGCTACTGATGCGTGCTGCTATGGCCATTGTCGGAGTGGGTATGCATGTTGATATGACTGCCTATGTTTTCTAGTTCCATGTAATATCAACAAAACATTTTATCACTACATGTATACTGTAAAGAAATGTTAAGTTATTTTTGAAAAACTGCATTTTCTTATTAAGTTGATCTTACGTTTTGCCGTAAGTTGATCCTAAGTTTTTCTTAGATTTTCCCAAGTCACACTTCATCCTAAGTTTGTCCTAATTTTTTTGCAAATCAAGCCTCTGAACACTTTCCTGATCTTCTGCCCAACCAACGGATTCAAAGCACTGGGGGAGGAATATAACCACACTGTGATAAACCATAAATTAGTAACTAAAGAGCTTCACTTCAAGTCAACTTACTATTGCTGGACTTCAAATCCCGATGAACGAGAGGCAGCTTGGCTTCCTCATGCAGGTAGAGCATGCCATAGGCAATTTGAGTTGCCCAGTCTACTAATACATCAGGAGCAAGCATACGTCCACTCAAGACCCGATTCAGGGATCCACCACGGGCATACTCCATCACCAGGCAAAGATTAGGTTCGGCGAGACAAGCGCCACGCAGTGCAATGATGTTACGATGCCGCAGCAACCAGAAGAGGCGGGCTTCGCGACGGACACTTTCGACAGTAGCGCTGGCCGCATCGCCCGGTTCCGTAAGAACCGCTTTCACTGCAACCTCAGTTCCACGCCAAATGCCGCGGTAAACTTTCCCGAAACCGCCCATGCCTATAACCTCCTTCAGATTCAGCGAGTCGTAGTCGATTTCCCGTAGAATAAGCGGCGACGGCGAAGACGCGGTGGGAATGTCGCCCGCTCCAAACAATCCGACTGCTTCGTTACGACCGGCGACGTACGTATTAGGAAAGATTCCCACTCGATCGTCGATGCATCCAGTCCACCAACCGTCGTCACCGGATATCCGCGAATCCCGAGACAGAACTTGTATGAGCATACCACGGCGAAGAGTCAGCTCGTCGTCGCGCGTCGCGTCGTAGTCAAATATAGCGATCACGCGGTCGGACACAGCTCCAAGCGAAACGGCGCGATCTTTCCATGTCTGTGCTGGACGACGCAACACTGCTTTGGCCGGACCAGCCACCTTGTTCGTCACCGCTTGCGACCAGTCACTGGGTCCACGTGACAGGCTGCTCTTAATGGCCTGAAAAGGATTTCGTGTGATAGAGGGACTTTTGGACAGTGTCCCTTGGTTCCTCATTGCAGACGGACTTTTAGACAGTGCCGACTGATTCCTCGACAGATTGACATTCCGTTCTGCCATCATGAGCATTACTTCAGACACCTGAAATAAACAGCACATGTTATCATAAACATCTCTAACACGTACAAGTTTAGAACTTTACCATATATCTAGCAAAAACCAACTGGTGGACAAGTTATGCCAATAACTTGGCCTACAATTGATTGATCTTTATTAGAGCACGTAACAAACGTACATGCAACAAACTGAACATGACAATGAATCAGACACCCGAGCAAAAAAATATTAATAAGTCTATTAAACATAAACCTAATCTAGTAATCTCATTGAACTCATCAGTGGCGACATCCTGCTGCAGTGCTGCTGATCAAGTGCACCCTTTCCCACCGTTTGGCGGGTACGCTTCATCGGCCGATGGTCACATCAATGGTAATCACCGCCATCGCCACATGGTCAACTGTCACCTCAGCCTTATGGTTGAGGATAATATTTCAGCCTCGGCGAGAATGTCGAGCACAAGGACCTTTTATTTGGCTGAGTACAACGTCAGAATGTCAAAAAGTTGAGGACAATATTACGAGGCCAAGGTATTTTGGCCTCAGCCTCTCATGGCGACCAGTATTTAGGCATCAGTCGAGGCCAAAATTTCACATATGTTAAGTACTTTTAATACCTATCAACATTTAACATACACACTTTACACAGTAAATGACTGTTTACAGGGGCTGTTCGAAAATAAAATTAGATTGGTTTGACCTGACAAATAGTCGTTAGACCAAGTACATCCCTATAGACCGATACCGCACACTGGCCAGACGGCTTAGCCTTGCTCGCTGTTACGGTACTGACATTAGCAACATCACATGTGACGTCATGTGAACGTGTGTGATGTGTGCGTAATGCTAGATGACACTGCTTATCTGCAGCCAAGGGATGCGGAGCTGCCGAGTGACACACATGTCCTGGCTGTAGACAATGCAGAGCGGAGATGTAACCACACACACGATCATCCGCATGGTGGAGGGCATGCGTGGGGTTGCATCTCCATTCCTGATGACAAACTGTTTCAGTCTGTGCTATATAATCCTGAACATACACTATACCAACTGTTGCCAGATCGTCGACATGACATTACCTACTCTCTGCGACCTCGGCGACATGATCTCACGCTAAGCCGTGGATCACATTGCATTTATGACTGTAATTTTATCATTAGACTACTATTCAAAGACAGCTATTAATTACTTGTTATAATTACTTTTATATGTGTTGAAGTTGCGTCCTGACAACTTTCTTAATAAAATAATATTGTACTGTATTGTATTCAGAGGCACATCTGTCGGACTCCGGATTACAGCTATAGCTGTGACTGTCTATCCTGCTGGTCGCACTAGACACATTTGTGGGAGGTAAACGGGAAAAATTCCAGTTAAATGGACCGCAGTAATCATGACTGGTCCATGAACCAGAGAACTGTTAACAAAATTAGTTTTCATGCCATTATCTATAGACAGTTGTGACATCATTAGGTCCACTTCGGCTCCGACCGACGTCTTCACGGTAACCGAGCCGTCATCAGACAATGAACAATGACACATGACAAAAATTGATTCATGTAGAGAGTGAACGAACGCATGCGAACGCCATCCACGATGTTTGAAAGTCGTCGACGGCGTTAGCATGTGTGCGAAGGTGGGAGACGGTCTCAAAAATCTAGCACTGCTGTTCAGTAGCGTTCTCACTGACGCCGTCGACGAACTTCAAACGTCATCGATGGCATTCAAAGGTGTGCAAGCGCCGTCGATCGTGGTCCAAAGCATCAGTTTGAACGCTACCAATGCTATATTTTTGATAACGTCCCGGGCGACGACGTTTAGTCGTTGATCACGTGCAAACGCGTCAGTGCGAAGTGCACTTAAGACTTCATTCTAGCAGGCCCTCACACATGCCATCAAAGCGGATATAATGACGACGTCCAGAAACTGTGACCGCACACTGAATGGACGACAACTTTGGTACAGTGGGCGTGGTCAATCACCAACATGGCGACCAATGAAAAATAAGCCGAGTTGACTAGCATTCACTAGCTTTGCTCTGACTTGCTTAGCACCGGAAATGCGTGAACCATAGAAAAACACTAAATAACCCTTACACACCCTATTCTGCCGTCCGGTTCTGGATTTTATACGGACACCATGCAACCGAAAATGTCCATGGTCGAAAGCTTTATAATTTCACAAAATGAACGAATAATCTGCCAATGTCACGTTATCTATTTGAGCATTAATAACTAATGTAATAGTTATGTATAACAATATCATAGATGAAAGAAAATAACCAACATTATTACTCAATTCACTTTCATTCACGTTCCGCGTAACTCTAAACAGAAAAACAATAGCGACGTAACCACAAGAATGGTTTTACCAATTATTTATAAATAAAAATTCTTTTTGCATTAATATTATTTTATTATCGTTTAAATAATATTGCATTAAGAAAACAATACAAAGCTGTTTATATTAATACGTCCACTATTTATTTTCAATTTTTTCAGGAGTGCGCTGCAGCTGTAAAATGAACGCACTTTACCTTGGGAATGTTGAGTCACTGCTTTGTTATTGTTGATGTTTGTAAAATGAAATTAATATAAGTGGTGGAATATTTTAAAACAAAATTAGTTAGTTATTAGCATATGATTAAAGCTGCATAACTGCAAGCTGTTACTGGAGATTATTTACTACGCGAAACACCAAACACGAAATGTTGTCAATGAAGCAGGACTATGGAATGTGAACTTGACTTTAAAGTGAAAACATGCCGTTTAACTGGCTGGTGTAGTAAATATATGTGAGCAATGGCTTCAGTAAAAGTGGCAGTACGTGTCAGACCTATCAATAAGAGGTATATTTGGTGTCCAGTCAAAACCCTCCCCTGCCAAAACGGCTTCATTGTAGCACGACAAAACAGCCCTCCCGTAATGTTTTAATTGTGGAACAGTTATAGTACAAGAACTCATCAGGAGATGAGATAGCAAACGTCAACTTTTTACAACGATATGGCACGTACGTACTTCAAAATACTAAAAAAGAGAAAGATGCGTCCCCCACCAACGATTTTTGGCACCAGAAAAAGTAGAGTCCCTGGGCTATCGTATGGTGAAAAAAATTGCCGAAAAGTTCAACCGTCTGAGTAGGGTGCACCAACGTCACAGACAGACAGACGACAGACGGACGGCCGATAGCATATAGCAAACGTAATGTAATACGTTGACGTTTGCTAAAAATGGCATACACTCCACATATTCACTACTAAGCTAGATGTATCCACATTACATTACATTACATCGGTGTACAGTATGAAATGCTATCTCACTCCACATCTGCAGAAGATCGATTTCAAATGTTCTCGACTTTGAGTTAACACAGTGTAGTTCAGTCATCATGCCGATGTAAACGAACAAGTGTTATTATTGAGTGATATAGCATTTCATTATATAGATCATAGATGGATATGTCTAGCTTAGTAGTTACTATATGTGGAGATAACTTTAGAGCGTACGCCTGTACTATGCGGTAATTGACCAGATATCGCACAGTATATCTGAACTTATGTGCATTCATACAATGCATACTGTATGATACTGTTATTAAAGGAGGGAATGTCATGGCTAAACAGACTCGGGGCTGTTTTAACTTTCCAGGACCATTTTGTCGTGATGTCGTTTTGGCAGGGGCTGTTTTGACTGGTTACTGTATATTATTATTTGATAATTCACAATCGCTGCTCACTTTTTATTCACACATGCTGATAGGCAAAGTGTGGATATATCGTTTACTTTTTTGTAATTTTGTGTGTGTGTTTGTACGGTTACAGATTTCTCCACGGAGGATAAAGCTAGCGGCATCATATTTTGTATGGCGGTTTATCCATGTCCTGGGCAGTGAATCTCCCATTTTGGGAAAAATTTTTCCCCAGAAGCCCAAAATCGGACGAATCAGCCAATACAGACAGATGGGCAATTGGGCATACTTGTTGGAATTACACACGTTTTTCTTTTATGCATTTTTGCTTATGGGAGCAAAATTTCCATGTAAAGAACTTATACTCCTAAGTACTTCATTCCTTGGAACTCATGATCCACGTACGCGTGCCGTACCACATGGTCAGGCCAAAGGGTGCAATGGTAAGAGGCCTGCATGGGGGAGATACTACTCCCCGCCACCGCCCTGTGCCAAAGACCAAAATCGGTTTAGCAACACTGTAAATTCAGTGACTGACGAGTGACCAGTTGGTCAGCTGCGAGGCACACATAGTGCCGAATGTGCACTCGGCAGGTGGTCAAGTGACACGAACGGAGAGAGTCCGAGAGAGTACATGCTTGCGCTTTGTGGCTGCCTCCATTCCGACATTTTTCCCGTCACTTTCCCCACTCCCCTTCCCGCCCCATCCCGACTCCACGGGTCTGGGATGTTATGTTAAGTGGCGTTCTCACTGCGGCTGTAATGCGTGCGTTACGGTTACGGCTGTAGCATGCATGCGAGAGAATGCTACTTTATACCCGCCAGTACACCGCTGTACCGTACATCTGTCATCTACTATGCTAGACTGTAAGCCTTGTTCTCGGTCTATGAAAGAAGTCAACAAATACCAAGTACCGGTAGTGTTTCGAATTCTACAATTGGAGCTTTGAATATTAAAACAAACCGAGTTTAACATCCCTATAAATGTGTAAGACCGGCATATTGGATAAAAAATTTCTTGTATTGTTTGATGGCATGTAAATTCCAGCTTTTTCTGACAGTTTTTATCCTTTTTTCCAGATGTGCTATTGCATCAGCTGCTAATCTTTATAAATAATATTTGCACTTTCTGCTTACTGGCAAACATGTCAAATAGTTGCAGTAATTTCACGCAGGAGACCTAATTTGTTGTTTGGGCCAATGTTTTTTAGGATCTTAGTTACTGTATGTTGTGTTGTATTGTGTTGTGGCAATATAACTGCTGTTATTTCACTGTTGTATATATCCTGTGCTTATACAGAGAATTGGATCTCAACTGTGGCATGATAGTCAATGTGGAAGGATGTACAATTTGCATAGCTAACACACGGGTACCGGAGTTACATGTCTTTACTGTTGTTTTTAAAGTTTTACCTAGCACATGGGGATGTTGTTTTCAAGTTTTCAGTGATTAACATGCAAATTATGAGTGGTTGGACACATTTAGTCTTTCATACATTTAACTTACATTATATCTCTATTGATGGTGATAAACTGTTTCAGAAATTACGTATAACTCAACATTAACATGATTAACATTTTGTCGCAGTTTTTAGAAGTTACATTAAACAATTTGACTGTGATTGATATGTTTATAAAAATACTTTTTGCATAATTTCTTTACAATCCTTTTTAATTGGTTCGTTGCAGTTACCGTCGAGTCCTGGTTCAGGAAGTGACAGTTTCGGACCGGAGCAAATTAGGCAGTTTACGTTTGACTACTCTTACTGGTCCGCTGATCCTACTCACCCACCGGATTGCTCACAAGAAAAGGTGTTTCCATTGTTATTACTTCTGCAAAGTAGAAAGTTAACAGATGTTTGGAATTTGCCTCACAGTCTTTCCGTCTATCTGCCTCTCGGCAAGATTTCTCAAAAAGTTGTGGATTTGGGGAGGTAGTACTGAGAACAAGCAATTAGATTGTTTAAGTTTAATAATGCAATATATAACTATTACGTTAGTTAGTAATGCTCAATTAGATAACGTGACATTGGCAGATTGTTTGTTGATTTTGTGAAATTGTTTAAGTTGATCCCAAATTTGTTTATCATGTTCACTTTTGTCAATAGTTTTTACCACATGACGCTGTGCTAGTGCAGCATATGCTGTGATCTTGTGACTTTGTGTGTCTTTCCGTCCGTCCGTCCGTCTGTCTGTCACAATTCGGTGTTATACGAAGACGGCTAAACCTAGCATCATGTAATCAACGCCATATGATAGCCCAGGGAGTCTAGTTGTCTGGCGCAAAAGATCTCCGCGAAATTCGAATGGTGTCACCCCCAACGGGAGCACTAAATAGAGGTGGAGTAGATTAAAAGCGGCAATTTTCGACCAATATTGTGCTATATCTCAGAAAGGGTGCAGTATTGAGAGATGTACCCCGCGTGGGGCCGGGGTACCCCCTTTCCGCCTTTGCTCCTCCCTTGTCCATTCACTTCCTCATCTTTTGCTCTTTATTACCTTTCCCTTTTTCCTTTTCTCATCCACTTTACTTATTTTCTTCTACTGTCCATCCGATCCCTTTCTACCAGAATAGTCCCACTCCGTTTCCAGGCGTGAGGTCGTAGGAGGCGACCGAACCTGGGTTT
>Ga0209780_1004374_pt1 | contig 10859 bp, 6 predicted proteins | sample WorMetexBAHAMAS2_FD_187384 | JGI IMG/M metagenome (GOLD analysis project Ga0209780, IMG submission 187384) | Marine gutless worms symbiont microbial communities from Max Planck institute for Marine Microbiology, Germany - Inanidrilus exumae... | ecosystem: Host-associated > Annelida > Digestive...
ATGTTATTCTAACAAAAACTGCTAGTTAACCAATTTTGTATCGCAGAATATTAACTTGTATGCATTACTATATCAGTGAAATGAATATACCTCCTCAAACTCAGCCTTTAGTGTGCTAAACCGCTGTCGGAATTCCTCGGCGAAACTGCGGCCGTCATGTACAAGCAGTGACTCTGACACCAGAAGATTTGCCGGCTGGCTGCATCGATGTCTATGTCCATATCGGAACAAAGTTCTGGTTTATCTCTAGACAATAAAAAGTCTTTTAGAACAGAGACGTTTGCTAACAGTTTGGCAGATACATTGGACAAATAATTATTCCAAACCAAATTACAATAATCGAATCTGGGGTCTAGAAGACGACCAATATCAAACTTAAATCGCAAACCACAGTCCAAAGCACTGCGTCCTATTGGTGAAGTCATGTGACCATGTAGAATTGCATGTCGAGCAACTGCTTTAACAATGTAACAGTCATTGTTACATTGCGGCTATCATCATGTTTTTTACGTAATTGAGCAAGTGGGCCAGAATCAAAGATGATGCATATTTTTCGTCTAGTTCGCCAGGTGGCGGCACTGTAGGTGACGTCTGCCATCACTGACTGCATTTTCTTCTTGGTTTGAGTCAGTGCTTGTTGTCCCTTTGACAGTGCTTTGACACTGTTGGTTTGGTGACAGTTAGAGCTTCCATCCTGTCCCAGTTATCGTCAAAGATTCTTTTTCAGAACAAGTGAAGAACAGACTGTCAGATTCGAGGGTTATCTGGCTTACAATTTACTGGCCGTTTGTGCTGTTAGGTACAGAATGAACAGGACTTGGTGCTTGCAGCAAGGCGGGGAGATATCAGCATGGTCCAGCAGCTGATCAATGCAGGCGTGTCGGTGAATGCAGTTGACGAGTTTGGCATGACACCGTTGATGCTGTTGGCCGCTCAGGGTCTTGATGAAGGAGTCCAGTTACTGCTCGACCATCCTGCCTGCCTTGTCAATAAGCGCACCAGCTCAATGATGGTCAGTTTTTATGAATTCGTTTGATGATACTAAGGCATGAGCCATGCTATAATAGAGTGGACGGTATCATGTGATCCTGAATACAAAATTGACCAGTGTGTAATATTGAGAGGTTACTCGCTGACATTGCAGAGTGCTGTCAATGCTGACTTGAGGTTATTTTCTGACATTGCTGAATGCTGTCAAATTGTCGATTGTGTAGCAGAACGAATGACTGTCAGAGTTAAATTGCTTGGTTTGAAGCACACGAAGGAGTTAATTGTCTGTTTGTCTGACTCCCTTCTAGTTGGCTGGTTCTTTGTTATCACTACTGTCACTGGAACTGAACATTTCAAACAGCCATGAAACAGTTGCAAGATAAATCTGGCTGAAATTTAGATCATGTGTGGGGGTTACAAGTTTCGTAGATTATAGATTCTTCGCAGATGTGAAATTTTTTGGATTTTTTCTTGAAAATGGGCAGAGTTTTTTAAACGAAATTTTCAGGATTTGTATGGATTTACTTTCCCACATGGCATTTTGGGTTGACTCTATGACAGAGTCGACCTAATAAAGCCGGTCTCAAATGTCCGTCCGTCTGTCCATACGTACGTACGAACATGCACGTGTGCGTACGTCCGTCCGTCCACGAAAAGTTTCTTTGATTTCTAATTTTCAATGAAATTTGGCTTGTAGGTAGAGGTCGATGAGTGATCCACGACGGTATGCAGCATGACCCGATCCAAGGTCAAGGTCATGAGCCCTGCAAAGTTGGAAATCTGGCCATTTTCAACAGCGATCTCTGCCATTTACAGTGAGAGCTGGCTACTGACCACTGATTCTTAAACAAAGGCACAATATCTAAATTTGATCGGGCCAGATTTTTGATATTCGGTCTAGTTTTTGTGTCATGTGACTTTGAAGTTGGCATGGTCCGTCCATTGCGATGAGTCGACCGTCAGCCCCGTATGGGGCAATTTATTCTCATATTGGGGTAGGCTCGAAATTTTGGTGTAGCATGGGGATTTTTCAATCATTTTGGTATAGGCTCAATGGCCATGCCACATTGTGGTGAAATTATGTAACACTGGCGATGCTGACCAGCAGCATTCTGTGGGAATGGTGGACAGTAGGCTCCCGTAAATTATTCGCAAACCTGGGTCACTATCCCTAAATTTTCCCCAGAGCTTAATTTTGTTAGGTGTAGTTTTTTCTCGATTTTCAGGGACCCGTACCTGCAGTGTCGCAGGTTTTTCTACAACACGTAGCTAAGTACAACTCTACGTTAACTGAGAAAATTTGATGTGTCTAGTCCACTGCATTTGTCTGTCTAGATTGTCATGTTTGCACACAGCTGATTGTATCTTATAAAAATTTACATGTGTGTAATATGTGATAGTTTCTTAGGTCCATATTTTACGTCATAATTGTACATTAAAGACTGACCGAAATTCCTTTTTGTTTTCTGTGCTGAAAATGTCAATTTTGGGCCCTTTGTGGGCCTGATGCAACCCCCTCCCCCTTATTTCTCCACTTCTTTTTTTTAGGTCCACTGTTCAGCAGAGTCGACCTAATAAAGCTGGTCTTACATGTCCGTTTATGGATCAGTCCATATGTCTGTCCATCTGTCCACAGAGTTTACATTGATTTCAATGAAATTGGACATGTAGGTAGAGGTCGATGAGTGATGCACGACGGTATGCAGTATGACCTGATCCGAAGTCAATGTCAAGGTCATGAGCCCTTCAAAGTTGGAAATCTGGCCATTTTCAAAAGCTATTTCCTCTGTCATTTACAATGGCAGCTGGCAAGTGACAATGCATTCTTAAACTACAGAACAATATCTAAATTTGATCAGGTCGGATTTTTGAAATTGATCCTAGTTTTTGTGTCATGTGACATTGAACTTGGCACGGTCCGTAAGTCTGTACGTCCATCCATCCACAAAACGTTTTTTTGATTTCAGTGAAATTTGGCTTGTAGGTAGAGGTCGATGAGTGATGCACTATGGTATGCAGTATGACCCTATCCAAGGTCAAGGTCACGAGCCCTTCAAAGTTGGAAATCTGGCCATTTTCAAACATTGCTCTCCGACGCCCAGTAGTACCTTACCTTAACTACGGTAACTAATCCTACTTACCTAAGCTTTGGCACGCTGTGGTAGTCTGTGGCGTGAATGTGTTTGTTGTCAGGTGGCTTTACACTTTGCTGCAGAGAAGGGTCATGTTGGCTGTGTCAAGAAGCTGTTGGAGCACAAAGCCGTGGTGAACGTATCTGATGACTGGGGCGAGACGCCGCTGATCAAAGCAACTGCGGCCGGCGGCGAGTGTGCTGACGATTGCCGACACGTCGACGTTATCTCGCTGCTGCTTAACAACGACGCCAAAACAGAGATGATTGATCTCCACGGGAGCGATGCGCTCATTCACGCATCTCGGTCTGGCTCCGTCGATGCCGTACGTGTTCTGCTGAAGCACGGAGCCAACCCAAATCACGGAGCACGTGCCTTGGCCTTGCACGAAGCTGCCAGCTTCGGCCACGTGAGATGTGTGGAGGAACTGCTGGCTGCCGGTGCTCATCCGCATATACGTAGCCTGCACGGCTACCAGCCACTTGAACTCGCGACTCACATGGATCACCCGAGTGTTGTCCAGTGCCTGTTACGGTTTACCGGACCGATCACGGGTGACGCCGGTGACTCGGCTGTCGTCGTGGCGGTAACGTCAAACGCCGTGGCGTGTTTGTCGGTGTTACTGCAACACGGTGCCAGTCCAGACGTGGTTGACACAGCCGGAGTGCCGGTACTGCACGCTGCCGTCGAACTTAACCACAGCCGGCTGGTTCGCCTGCTGCTGAAATACAACGCCACCGTCAACCGACGTCTGTATCCGACATACTCGCGCCACCACACGGGTGGGCTCCGTGGTCTTTGCCGGGCTCTGTCATTGGACTACCTCACACCGGTCATGCTGGCTGTGCTGCGTGATCGAACATCTGTGCTGGCGCCCCTTGTCGACGCCGGTGCGTCACTGAATGGTGTTCTGCAGATCTTGAACAATCCTGCCGTCCGACAGCGTCTGACGGCTTTGCCGGCAGATAGTGAGTTGGAGCGATGGTTGATGCAACGTTGCACCACTCCATTGTCCCTCCAGCTCCAGTCGGCACTTGCCATACGCGCTCGATTCTCTTCCGAGAATATCCGCAAGATCTATGACCTGCCATTGCCGCGTCCACTTCTCGACTTTGTTGCATTTGCCAGGCTTGATAAGTAGCTACAGACAAGCTGTATAACCATTGCTCATTATATTATTGCTTGCCACCATTTGATTACTGGTAACATCAGATTAAGTTGTTTAGCAGCAAGGCTGCAGAAGCTCTACAGTTGTTGCAATATAGTGTTGCTAGTTTCTCGAGTGGGTAGTGTCCTGTTATCTGTATACGCAAGATTGAGTAGATTGCATACATACATCAAATCAGGCCTAAGGCCTTGCATCTTGCTGCATTTGTTCAGATTCTACAGTAGCCATATGTCTTACATATTATGGTGCTTATTGATTTTTGTTCATTAAATAGGATTGTTCATTTTATGTCTTCTCCTCCCCACAATGTCTGTCCCGTTCTTCCTTCCGTTCGTCCTGTCAGATATTATCCTAATTTCTCATGAACAGCATAAATAATTTTGATAAAACTGACAGCGAATATTCAATAGCCCCTACTGATGACCTTATTAGGTTCTAGGGGTCAAAGGTCAAGGTCACAGCTGGCCGGCCAGGTCAAATCTTGTGAACACCATACCTCATGAACTACTTCAGCGATCTCAATGAAACTTACAGAGAACAACTGCTGTACACCACTGATGACCTGTTTAGATTTTGAAGGTCAAGGTCATAGCAGGCATTGAGGTGGCGAAGGCAAACACGTCGAGGCTAGGACGTTGAAGTCCATCTTCAAGGTATGCTCTTCCCCTCTATGATTGCTGTCTGTTGGTCAGCTTGGTGTCATTGCATGCCATTTATCAGTTTTCAGTACAGTCACCTTGCCACTGTTGTTTGATATTGCATATTCCATCGTTGAGTTTGCCATGGTGATGATGCTTGCTCATCTTTGAACATCCGTGTGTTGTTGTTGTTTTACAATTTACTTATCGTGCTTCATCACAGCGACAGCTAGCAATAGTAACGTGGTTGATCTCTCTGTGTGTGTGTGTGTTGGTCACTTTTGTGAGCTTTTGCATTACACTTCAACCAGTGGCCGTGCATCCCTAAAAATAGCACGTGCAGGCAATAGGTATGCATGGATTGCTTAATCACCATTTAATATTCTGATCTTTCCTTTTCAAGCAGCAACATGAAGCGTGGTAGCTGCACACAACTGCCTAACAACTTGTAGCCATTAGGCAGTTGCTTGCAGCTACCACGCGTCACGCTTCAACCAATGGCAGTGCTTTTGCCATCATCGCTAAAAACAGCATGTGCAATAGGGATGCGCGAATCTTTTATTAATTTGAAACCATTTAAAGGTGATATGCAACAATTTTTTACCAACTCGATTAAAAGTAGTTTCTAGCTGCTTACTGCAATATAAACCCATTTGTGTAGCAAATTTTGATAAATTATGCCATAAAATGCTAAAAAAATTACAAGTTTATTGGTCTTTTTGGTATAGCTATTCTTCGGCATTGTGTGACTTCATACCTGGATACGCTTGTTATGCGTTATAGAAATTAGATAAGAAGTTAATTTTACCAGTTTATGTTTTAAGAACCTATTTCTACGTCGTTACGCCTATATGTTGTGTAATGTCTCCCTCAACATTTCAATAGCTTGTTCCCTCGTTTGTTTACCTGGTATGACGTCATCACTTGCAAAAAGTAAACAAATCATCGGGTGCGCACTTTCGGGCGCTTTTTCAAAAATTTCCTAATTTTTCGATGTTCCTTAATATTCAAATAGATTTACTTGTATTAAACACATACGATGGGCAATTTACTTTAACAACCAAAAAAATCATTGCATATCATCTTTAAACTCAACGTTTTCAGGCTGCAACCGATTGAATGATTCATTTGCGGGGGTGCTGCGGCCTTTTGTCAAATAACTTTGACCACTCGCTGAGTTTGCATATTCACATTGAATGAGATGGCTGTTCATCAGGCTGAGATGTGGATCATTAGATGGATGCTTGGTGTTAATAGTGGTAAAACCGGTCAGTTTATAACAAAGTGTAAAGGCAGAAGGCAGCAGAGTCCTGGCTCTAATATACCAAATGTCACTTTGGTAGGACTCCACCTAGAATGTTAAGCACGCCCATGCTAGCAAAGTCCTGTGGCAAATTCCTAGATGAGAGAGCCCATATGCTCCACTGCTGTTGATAAAATAGCCATTTGTTCCATGTTACACTGTAAAAGAAAGAGTTATCAAATTCGACAGTTTTTTCACCGCCTTTGTCTTTTTTGAGGGTGCTGTGGACTGCAGTAAATGAAGGAAAGTAATTAAAGATACTGGATAATATCCATAACTTGGAGAATGTATGAGAAATGTTTTTTTTGGTACCAGCTATCCCAGGTTATCCTGGATTAAGATGTAACATCAACCCACTTTATCCATGATGAAGGCCCTTAAGTGGGTTGCTGTTGTTACATGTTTGAGTTTGTAGCAGGGATGGGCATGAGACCTTAAATCCCGAGACGAGACCGAGACCTTCACCATCTTCACGTACCGAGACGAGACGTTTGTAGGTCACGAGACGTTAAGATTTTACTCGCAATTGCAAAAAAACGTCAGAACCATGACATCACTTCGTCAGCCTGAAACTTCCGTCAGTGAATAAGTAAGTAAGTAAAGTAAGTAATCCTTTTAATTCTTGACAGTCAAACGCCATCAAGTAGCACAGAAAAACAGCATACAGTAATACAGTGACCTATTCCCTATTCGTGTTAACACTGCTAATGGTATAATTGCGACTGCTAATTTGGCTCATTTTGTTAATGTGGCTTGCAAAATTTAGGCAAAATAACGTCTTGGGCACAAGACACAAATAACCGAGACGAGCCGAGATGTCAGCCTTCCGTGACTGAGACGTTGTAATTTTTTTGTTGAGACGAGACGAGACGTTGGTGTGTCTCGAGACCGAGACCACATCCCTGGTTTGTTGGTTGTAAGTGCTGCATTACTTGTTTATATTTTATGCTTTGTGACTTTCTGACTCTTCTAAGTCAACCTAAAGTGGGTCTCAAATGTCCGTCCGTCCACAAAAAGTTTCTTTGATTTTAATGAAATTTGGCATGTTGGTAGAGGTCAATGAGTGATGCACGACGGTATGCAGTATGACCTGATCCAAAGTCAAGGTGACGATCCCTTGAAAGTTGGAAATCCAGTCATTTTCACAAGCTATTTCCTCCACTGTTTACAATGCGAGCTGGCATCTGACCACTGATGCTTAAACTAGGACACAATATCTAAATTTGTTTGGGCCGGATTTTTTATATTTGTCTTAGCTTTTGTGTTACGTGACTTTGAACTTGGCAGAACATCAGTTGTGAAGAGTCTACTGTCAGTCCCGCACGGATCTAGTTTATTGAGTTTGTACGTTTAAGTGCTGCATTACTGGTGTATATTTTCAGCTTTGTGACTTTCTGACTTTTTGTGTTTTCCTTTGTTTAATGATGACCCCAATTATCTTATATTCGTTTTGTGTGTGGAATGCAATAACAATCTTTGACAGCATACACGTCTAAGTACGTTAATTTTTCTTTCAATCAATCAATCAAAACGAATTTATATAGCGCCCTACGTCGCAGGCGAATCAGAGGCGTTGTTTGCCACTTTAAAGAGGGTGACCACTTGTATGGACAATGTGCATGGTATTTTACATCTGTTGGTAACCGACGAAAACTACGGGAAGTGTCAGAGAAAAAATCTTTTCATAGGAACTGACACTGTTTGTTGCCAGCTTTACGTTTGAGCCTAGGCCATGTCATAGGTGGCAGCTACGTGGGCAGGAGTTCCTCAAAGAGTCACGGAAGTGTCGGGCAATTTCATAGTGACATGGAGAGTGAGTGGCTACCCTGTTTAAAACTATTGGAACCAGAAGTGGCTGTTTTTTGTGTCATTGATTTTGCTTATCGGCAGACACAGTTTTTAGCCACTCAATAAGACTGGTATTACCTAATATAATTTGGCAAGGTTCACTGTTTCTAACTTCCGGTACGATTACAGAAAACTTTGTCACCAGTTATGTTATCAAGTTTTTCTGTAATCGTACCTAACTTCCTGTTGAATATCAAATTTACACAACTGCAGTGACATCAAATTTCAAACCATTTTGTAGCAGTAATTTTGGCATTATTGCACTTTATACGCAGTTGGACACAGGTGGTTTAACGTCATATCGTTACTTGTTAGATGTAACAGGTTAGTAAACAGTTTACGGTCTTTTTCCAAATATTGGTATAAATTGTTGACAGGATGACTAAGACTAACGATCTAGCATGTTAGATTTCAGTGACTTTCATTATTATTTTACTGTATGTTGTATTGAGCGAGAAAACATGTTTACGTTATTGTGTTGTGATGTGAAATTGGCTGACAGACACTGGCACCAAGTCAGTTTGGCACTGGTGCCAAAGTACTACGAAGACGTCGGCACTAGTGCTAGATTAAGCTGGCCAGCTCTTAAGATTTTGAGAGGTCGTTAATTTACCGTACCGTATCGTACGAGCACGCACATCTGGGAGTCTCTGGTTGATCGCAGACTTAATTTGAGGCTGGTATTACTATACAAGATTGTAAACCACTTTGCTTCAGTCACAATTGATGACATTCTCACTCCAGCAGACCCCCGTACTCGTGCGAAGTTCAGGAACATCAGAGCAAATACAACAGTATTCAGGAAGTCGTTCTTTGTGAACACTATACCAGCATGGAACAATCTACAGGACGAGACTGTGATAAGCACGACGGTGGCGACGTTCAAGTCCCGCCTGAAGTCCGAACACTGCCAATAGCATCACCTCCATCTCATTGGCGTGATACTCCCAGTGGGAGGTTTGCGAATTAATGGACAGATCCAGATACAGGAGGTCGTGAATTTCAGCGGTGATGTGAATTGTGATCAAGTCTCTGCTTTTTCTTGTGGTGTCACCGTGTCAGCCCTGTTAGTCAGCGAGAGCTGGTTATTTTTTTTTAGACTGATGGATCAGAAGACAGAAATAAGAATTTTGGTCTCGAGACCAGTCGAGTCTCTGCCACTCTCTGGCTGGATAACGTCTTGGGTTGATTTATTACGCCGCCCGACGTACGATAGTAGTCGGAGCTGCCTTATGTTTTGCTGCTGTCCTTTTTTAGCGTAAACTTTTTTAAAAAACACCTCTAATCTCCGAGACTACCAAGAAGAGCGTCATAAAAGTTATACCACATGTTAGCGCCTAGGTCGAACTCGATAACGCACAGCGAGAATTTCCCCCAACCCTCCCCTAATTTTTGCATTGGCCAAAAACCTCGAAATTTGGACTCGATTTTTAACATTTTTGGCTGTATAGTATAGAAGCGAAGCAATATTTCTTAAATCCATTTAATAGCATGTAGGACCGATGATGGGTCTATGTCCACGAAAAATTTGGTAGAGTTCCTACCACACCCCTCCGAGATCCGTGGTGGAGTTTAGGCCCCCTCTGGGGGGAAATCAGTAAAATCGCAATAACTCAGCCGCACATCGCTCGATGGCGCTGAAACTTGGCAGGCTGAAGGATGGGGGCTCGGGAGGCCTCAAGTGGCAATGCATCGCTAATTACCCACATTTCTAGTCAGGGATGTCGGATGTTTTGTCATCTATGGGCTAGGACTTACTACGGTCAACCTGCTTACAAATTTGAACTCTTTATCTCCATGTATGGGTTTTCTGTCTAGAACCCGACCTTAAATAAAAGGTTCGTAAATATAGATGTAGGCCATATATTTCTAACAATTAAGAGGTTTCAAATACGAAATAATTCTGTCATTCTGTGTTCAAACGACAGAATCGCAATAATATTCTTTGAGCAGTTTACAGGATAAAAAATGATAAATTTGCGCTTTATTTGCACTGCTGCATATTTCTGCATTACTTACCTGCAGTCAGTCCTACGTTCTCCACTCTTGTGATTTCTACCCTTGCACTATCACTTTCTACTCAGTTCAGCGTCTTCTTACCACAATCTATGGATTTTCTGTCTAGAACCCCAAGACCCGACCTTAAATAAAAGGTTCGTCAATATAGGCCCTAGATGTAGGCCTATATTGCGTCTAACTGAATCTGAAACAAATTTCTAATAACTAAGAATCGCACATCTTCGAGTAGTTCTTTGGCAGACGCTGAAGGACTGGGGGCTCGGGCGGCCTCAAGTAGCAATGCATCGCTAATTGCCCACATTTCTAGTTTGCCAAGTTTTGGGCTGAGCCGAACCTGAACGGCAGTTCAACCTGCGCCCGTCATTGTTCCGGTGCTTGATTAATTTGGGCGGTGTGTTTGATTTTCGTTTGGCGAAGATTTCGTATGACTGTTGTTTGATTTTTCGAGAAACTATTCAAACTGAATCTAAACGTGGCAGTTTTTGAAAGTGCTTATCGAAGGCTGACGTGCAATACATTAATGTTATTCGTACAACAGTAGGACAACATTTTAGGTGACACAAAGCATCGTATAGGTCTCTCAGCAATAGCAGGGCCTCTTGTTATGAATCTGGCACTATGATACAAGTGTCAAGACCTGCCTACCTTTTGCACATAACATATACCTTCAGTGAATTACTTATAGTGTGTGATTAGGGTTAGACCGATACCGTGCTAGCGCCCGATACCCAGTGGCGTAGCCACGGGGGGGGGGACTGGGG
>Ga0209780_1004375_pt1 | contig 10859 bp, 8 predicted proteins | sample WorMetexBAHAMAS2_FD_187384 | JGI IMG/M metagenome (GOLD analysis project Ga0209780, IMG submission 187384) | Marine gutless worms symbiont microbial communities from Max Planck institute for Marine Microbiology, Germany - Inanidrilus exumae... | ecosystem: Host-associated > Annelida > Digestive...
GGGCTTGCGCTCTGTGCGTCTGGGAACTCGGAAATAGCGAGCAGCAGGCGCATGGGATTGAGCCCGTAGACATGAGCTCCGTCGTGAAAATTGGAACTAGCGGCCAGAAACCGTAAAGGATAGAGCGCCGTAGGCACAAGGTGTGACTGAGTTCCGTAGGCGTTAGGTGTGATCCTGCGCTGTAGGTGCGCGGTTGGAGCGCCATCAATGTAATAAACATTGGTCACTAATGAATGTTAATTTGTGTTATAGAAAGGCTGGTGTGAACTTACCAGCAAAGAAATTAGTTCCAGCTCATGTTATTCCAAATCCAGCAGCTGTTGGTGATGTGCAGATGACCTCATCTGATAAGATAACTCCATCACCTACTGCGTCAGCTGACACCGTTGCATCGGCTGCTGTGGCAGCCGTTGTTGCAAGTCAAACTTACATGAAGGTTTTTGCTTTTGCCTTTGTTTATGTATATTTGTCAGATATTAAGTTGTATTAGTAATACTCATTACAGATCATACTTTGTTCAACATTTAAAGGATGTTTCTGTCTCAAACAAGTCTTGTCGTAACATAATCTGATCACTTTAAGTACTTACTTTGTCACCTAAATTGACAAAATTGTCAGTTTGTTTAACACACTGTCATAATGTGTGTATCTGTAACTTGATGCTGCCCCATCCAAGGTACTGTATTTCAGTTAAGAACACATTAACGTGCAAAATGTTAATCAGTTAAATGTTAAGTAAGAATGTTAGTTGAAGTATATGCTATTTCATCAGCTCTGTCTGTAAACCAGACACATATTGTGGTCACAGGTGATCAGTTTATCAGCAAAGCGTAAGTCAGCTAGAATTTTGCCATTTACTTGTGCTCCAACATTATTGCGATCTGAAGTTACAGCAGTGACTGCTCCGAAGAAGATGTTGACGAGTGATGGAGAAATCTCTCAGCCTTATAATACACTAACTGAAATATTGCCATTTACCGTGACTGCACTGAATTATCTTTATACATATTCTATGGAATTCTGATTATGTTGTCTGGTCTAATGTAGTGTCTCATAATACCATCGTGCCAAACACTATTGCAATCTTTCCTTAAATCAGTGTATAATTTGCTGGTTTACTGTCGTTTTATTTTATGTGGATCTACATAACAGAGTTTGCAATGTTTGTAATTTTGTGTATTAATTTGTCACCACCAATGTCTTTTGTTTTGCATGACAGTTATTAATGTGCAATTTGCTATATGAAGTGTTACATAAAACACTAATAACTTGCACAATAAAATAGCCGTTGATCTTAGCTTTCTCTAACTGTTGTTTATTGTGTGCATATTCCGCTTTGTTTTCAGTCACAGCAAGACATCGAGGCAAGAATTGATGAAATTCTGTCGAAGATTGCAATTCTGCAATCAGCACAGCAGACAGCCACCCAGATTGCACCAGCAGCCAAATCGGCAGAAGCCGATGCAGCAAGATATCAGAAGAAACTGGATGAATTGGAAGCACAGTTGTCAGGACTGACCCGCAACAGATTGGACTATTTGGAGAAATTGCACCAGCAGCAGCTTGACGTTCAGGTTTCAGTTTTTGCCATTTCTTTGTGAAAGCTTTGTGCAATATGAAGTGATTTTAGCCATGCTTATATTTGCTTTGGTACTGAGACTGTGTTGTTTTAGGTCCACAGTGACATGAAGTCACATGACCATATTAACTAGAAGCAGCCAGCACCCACAAGATTGCAAAGACCCATGTCACCTGTCTTTTTTGAGTCGTGACCTTTGACTTTTGACCCAAAAATAAATGGATTTCCAGGGCTTGTTCATTCGTTCATTCATTTGTTGCGGGCAGGGGTCCAGCCTACTCTGGACCCCAGCGCTGAGACCATATAGCAGTCCAGTGCGCTTGCCCAGGGAGAGGAAGAGAATTGGTAGGTGTGTGCGATGTGTGTTAGTGACGTTCAGGGAAGGCAGGTTAAGTAGGAGTGAGCAGCTTCTTGGATGTGGCCTCTGTCTGGCTTAGCCCTGACTGCGCTGTGTGTTACGCCATTCAGCAGCCAGACAAGTCTATTTCGACTCACGGCGGTGTGGCAGGCAGACTTGACACTGATAGATCAAGGTGCCTGCAACGCTCATATTTTATAGAGGACACCGTCGAACCCTCTTTTTCCTGCCTGGTATTATCACCCTGTTCATCATGTGCGTAGGAATTATTAGAAATAATTCTTTGGTAGGCGGATGTGCCTGGGCTACTGAGCACGTCACGCTCTTCCGCACATGGCGGCCGAGTGCGGTAACCACTCGGCCACGAGGGCAGGTTTGTTTCCAGGGCTCATCGTGGAACGTTTATATGTCAAGGTTGGTGATCCTACCTGCAACTAGTTTTAGATATCTGGTGAAAAACATACAAACAAATGGCATTGTAAACCCTAGTACCTACCCCTGTAAATGTTGTCAGCATGGGTAATTACTACAAGGACTTTGTAGCATAGTACGTTACATATTGCATGTTGTGAAACTAATGCTGAGTTGCTGACTTGTAGAGGGATATTAGTAGCATTAATGGAGTTTTTGATGAGGCCCCCATATGATTCATTTTTTCTCTCAGTTGATACTGTTACCCAAAACCTTTATAGTCTGCCACGCGATGTGAATATGTTGTCCACAGCGGCTTGGAGCACGGCAAGCCTAGTTCAAATGTCCAGGCATCTCCACCCAGGCCAAGCCAGATTTCAGATTACAACAGCCCTGTGTATGGTCCCCAGCCACATAATGTCATTTTCGATTTCAGTAGAGGCCCAGCATTGATGGCATTTCAGTGCCACTGTTTTAAAATGTTAGCAGTGGTTACAGGGTATGGGCGTCAGAGAGCTGGCATAAGGGAACAGTACCACTTTCTTTGGGAGTCCAGCAGTGGATCATAAAAAGGTGATACCAGTGCGTGCTTTTCGCTGGTTATTATCAGTGCTTTGAGTTTGCTTCAGTACTTCTATGCTGTTGGTTGGTGACACAAAAGGCATACAGTCTGTAAAATCATCTGCAAGTTATCCCAAGGGGTTTGGTCTGGAACAAGTTAAGGAAGAAAACTGAGGGAGACCAAGTAACCGAGTTTACCTGGAAAATATGCCGAAGAAACGGAGAAGGAAATGACAGCACAGACCTTCTTGCCGACCCAAAAATTTATCTCCAAGCATGCATACTAATAATCCTGACGGAAGTTATCCAACTAGAACACAAGGATTCATCCCCGTCCATGCCTGTAACCATTCAGGTGCAGTGCGCACTGTGTGCATTTGACTGAGTCACCATGGCAGACTGGCTAGTACAGTCTACTACTCCAGCAGTCTCTAACGTTTTATGGAGACCTTTTGGAGGCTGCTGATGAAGGTTGATGTTTAGGAATACTATATTTGATTATTTTTGAAAGCAGTGCTTTGTTTATTAAAATTCGAATTAAATTCAGACATAGTTAGCTTTGTCAAAGCATGCCAATGCCGAACACTGACTTGATCACCCGGACAAAAGGACCAAAAGAATCCAAGCCTCGATCTGGTGTGGCCTGTAAGGGCAAGTTCTCACTGTGAAAGCAGCAGTACTTCAGAAGACAGGAATGAGGGGAGAGATTCAGTTGGATGCGTAACCTTCTCGGTTAATTTAACATTGTCTTTCTCTGAAAAACTTATGCCACTGAGAGGGAACTGGCGAACATCGGTTCAAATAGAAAATGGCTGTTAAAACAGAAATGATGGTGTTGGTTGTTGTGATGTTTCTACATTCATGCCGACGGATGTCATGGGGGTAGGGTTTTAACCACTGTTTGTTTGTCTGTTTTTATGCACGATATCTCAAAAACTGATGCAGCTAGGATCACCAAACTAGACATACAAATGCTCTGTGATGAGCCCCGAAACCCATTTATCTTGGGTTCAAAAGGTCGAAAGTCAAGGTCACGAGTCACAACAGTTCTGTGTTTGTCTTCAGATAGAATGCAGTATTGCCGCTGGCTGCATACGTAAGCTACCACGCTTGAACCCACTTCCCCACGGCTGCTGCTGCTGCTGCCATGATTCGTTAACCACGCACAGCAGGCAGACTGCCGTTTGTTCCATGCGTGGAGTTTTTTTGCAATTACGTGCCGGACAGATGCAGCCATTGGCAAAACATTTTTGCAAACTTTGCACTCTTGTGAGTGCTGGCTTTTTCTAGTTCTTTGTGTGTCTGCCAGGCACTACTGTTCACTGTTCAATCACCGTCCAAGGCGTCCATGTATGCACATCCTCATGCTACCCAAGATATGTGGACAACATCACGGTATACTGTCTAGTACCTTTAATGTTTGCCATTTTCTTTCCTGTCCGTGAGCTACTAATAAGAGGATTCACATCAAAGGGTTACTCAACACAGTGTGATGGTGGACCACATATGAACATTCAATAATGCAGATTAGAAAGTAAATTCTTAAACATACAAAGTTCGAAAATGTTTGCTCTGTTTAACATCTCTGATGTTGGTTGCTGACTGACAGTAGGTTTGTGGTTTATAGATGCAGCTGCTGGAATTGACTCATCAGAATACAGCTGGAGCAAATAACATCCGCCATCGGGTCGAGTTACAAAATCCTATGCAACATTTTACACGGGTACATCCAGACACTGAGGTTGTTGCACCAAGCAGGAGAACTGATTGTTTGGCACGTGATGATTGTGAAGGTGTATCATTACTGGATACACCTGCCCCACGGAAAAAACCTCCTGTTCCAACCAAGTATGAATCCGAGCCAGTCACTGCTGCTTACCAGCCAAATGGTAGCTCGCATCAGGGAAATTCCGGAAAGCTGTCTTCGGCACAGCCTGGTGTGCAGTTTCATTATGTTGTTTGTGTTACGTATTGTCTGGCTTGTTGGCAACAAAAATATATGTAGTTATCATTGATATTGTATTTTGCCATGCAGCTGTAGACTGAAGCACATAGGTTGTTTTTTGGAGAGAATATTGTGTTATTTTTTTATAAATTTACTGTGTTGCACTTTCTGTGATTTATTTCACTGAGTTAATGTTGATTGTGACAGTAGTCTCTTTGAGGCTATAGTTAGAATTTCTAACTTAGAAACTAATTTATTCTTAAGTTGTCTAGCCTGATTAGTCTACATTTCTTGTGAATATAATAATGCACTTAATAAACAGTGGCTCAGTGGTAGAACGTCGGTCTTCGGCCGGCGTACTTTCTCTGTCCTGCGCTCGACCTGTAGCTGACGGGTGACCACTTATGTGGGTAAACCGTCCGCTATGGGTCAACCAACCAGGCCAACTCAGCCTTTCATCCCTTCGGGGTCGATAGATGAGTAGTAAGCTGCAATTAGATGTCTCTTACCTCAGTTAGAGGTGGCGCCATCTGGTGAACGCATACAAAGGAAAGGCAGGCATGGGGTATTTGCAGGTAAAACTGTGTGATCCATGCCTGAGCGCTTTGAGATATACATAGTATATAAAAGGCGCTATATAAATACGCTTCCTTTCCTTTCCTTTTTTTTACTAGAAAGCATGGCAAAGCCCAGCATGTAGCACGCCCGGCATAAATGCAACTGTGCATTTCTTACTTACTTACAGACTAGTTGTGCTGCTGCCACCTAGCAAATCGCCTTTAAAAACCAGCACACCGCGTATTTTGGTCATATGTGCACCCACCCACTCATGCAAATGAGCAACAAGATCTCAGGAGTTACTGACCAAAGTTTGTGAAATTTTTACCAGACATAGAGGAATCATCGTCAATGTTAACGCAACAATAGGCATTGCGATATTTCCATCCGTTGTTGAATGTCTTCGCACAGAATGAAGACGGTGTGTGTAAATTTTCGCCAACACACCGCAAATCGGTTACCATAACAACATCACTTGAGCTAGCAGAATTTTTTTATTATGAAGCCGACTTACCCCTCTATATTTCCTAAAAGTTTGGCATAGATCAATCCAGGCACTCTTGTGGAAACATTGGAAACGTGCATATTTTGGCCGTGTGTGCACCCACCCACTTATGCAAATGAGCAACATGATCTCAGGGGTTACTGGACCAAAGTTCACAGAATTTTTACCAGACATAGATGGATAATAGTCGATGTTAAGCAACAATCGGCATTGCGATATTCCCATTTGTTGTATAATTCCAGCACAAACAATAAAGGCAGGTATGCCAACTTGTCGCCGTCTCGCACCACAAATCGGTTGCTGTGTCAATGTCCCTTGAACGAAATTTACCAAAACTTTTTCATCCGTGGTGTTAGCGCAGCAATCCATGTTGTGAAACGTCTATCCATTGTTGAATGGCAGGGGCGACAGTTAAAAAAAGTAACATCAGCAAAACATAAGCCTACCGGCATAGCCAGGTGGACTAATAACAAAGTCCGTAAGTCAGATCAGGTTACAAAACCCTATGCAACATTTGACATGAGGACATCCCCGTGAACACGTATGTTGCAAGTTGAAACAAGCATAGTGCACATGTAATTTTATGCTGTTAATTACATATGTTTCATTGATGATAAAAGAAAATTGGTTTTTAAGGGAAGCAGTTGAAAGTAAGGATTCTGTTGATGTGACTATGTTACATTCAGTGCTCTGACACTGTTGGTTAGCCATAAAATGTTGTAGCAGTCTCTGACTTTTATGTGACTAAGTCTGGCAGATGGCTATAAAATGCTTACGTGTATATGTCATGTCAGATCATCGTTTACTTGCCGAGATTCTTGCTAGTCATGACATGCCACAGAATTTATCGACAACAGCAGCCAGGCAAGCTATATAATTTTACTAATTCCTTCTAAGTATTCATCGTGCTATTCTGAATACAGCAATGCACAATGGCTACAAATTTTTATGATCAGCAATTAACATTTTGTAGTCTGTTGGAAAATTTTAAATGGCTAATTACCCATAGCCGCCGGCGTGGGTAGGGCGTCCTGTCGCGTCTGTCTGTATGTCTGCACTCTAACAGGAAAACGGCTTGAGCTGTCAGCCTGTCAACACCAAACTTGGTACATTCATAGTGCACATGACACGGGCAAATGCTTGATTGCAAGCATTGGACAAGTCTATTATTGGCCTCGAAGGGGGGTGGGATTGCACACCACGGGTGAAGTCTGATATCTACGATTACATTGTTCTGAATGTTGTGAGTTGTGACATGAGTTTTGTGTTTTGTCATTTGCAGGTCTAATATACGACCTCATTTGAACATGCCTCATCACAGATCACAAACTGATTCACGTACGGCCGGCTCTTTAACATCACCACCTGCTGCTACCAAGTCAACTGATAAACCTGAAGTATCAACATTGTTTATTTGCTGAGATTAACTAACTGATATATGGCATCAGCATTGTCCATACACTGTAGAATTGCTGCAGAGTTAGTTGATATAGAGATGTATATCTTTACCACTTTTATTATACAGGCGTTATTGAGCCAACATAAAGGGAGTCCAGTAGTTAGTAGTGCAGTTGTTTGTGTTCTGTTATGCATACGTAAATTAATAGTGAAGTCTGAATGCAGGAATTTGGTATTCACTGAGTTGTGACTCTCTGAGCACCTTCTTGTTATAAAGCTGCAAGTCCTTGAAGAGTAATGATTTGTACTATTGTATGGACAGTCCAAGCTACAAATTAATCTTGCTAATGGTGCCGGTATAATTGATTGCATGGCCATTACTAGTGCTTTATAAATTGCCATAATTGATACAGTGGCATTGAGCATGGACATGCATAGAGACATATTAGTGCAAAGATGTACCACATTAAAATTTGTTAGTAATTGGGAATTGCTTACTTGTTTCTAGCTGAACAATACATTCAATTTAACACCTGAAAAGCTCTCACGTCCGACACCTTTGGACAAGTATCTAGTAAGTATACAAAATTATCTTACAAGATCTGCATGCTTTATTGATATTTCCTATGGTTTTATATTGTTTTACATGTTGATCAGCAAATTAGTTTTATCGTGTTTTTATGAAACTGCATATAAGTATATGAAACTGGTATATAAGTAGTAAACAAATTAGGGGTTTGGGGCCATCTGCATCCTAGTAAGGCGCCCACCCCCCAGGGCGCCCCCAACCATAGTTTAGAAAGTGTGAAGCCGGACCTCAAAACATTGGGGTCCCAGAAATACCTCCACATTCACGCCAGTATATATGCTTGTATATATGCAAGCACACAAGAGCCGCAGGGACGGCCCACCACCCTCGCCGGCCCGGGCACTCTTTTTAGAATCCACGTGAATGAGTACGTACAAAATCAAGTGCACGTTTAAGTTAGTTTGCAGTGTGTGCAACTCTATGGGTGCCCGCAAAACGGGTGCCCGCATAACGCACACGATACGTGTAGGCAATACTATCATCCGGCTAAGTGTGAGTAGTGCGCCTGCATGTCAGCATCCGGCGTACGCTGCGGCTGTACATCTAACCTAGAAGCCTGCGCCAGCTCCACGATGAGGTAACGGCCGTCCTGTGGGCTAGGAAATACGGGCAAGCAAAAACCCGGAAGCGATTGGTACATCTGATAGCCCTCGCCGGCCCGGAGCTCTGCAGGCTAGCTGCAACAGCAGCAACAAAGCCAGCTATAAATGATTGCAGTCACTTCCGATATACGTTGTCAAGTTAACGGACGTTGTGCTGTAGGCCTATACTTTGTAAGTTTTTGATAATATGGCAGAGGGTATGGATGTCGACAATAGTTTATTGGATTCACCTTTTGCGGATACAGACATTGAGGCTCCGCAGCGTCGTGTAATTGAGCAGCCGTGGAAAAAGTGGACGGATGGGGACAAGAAGAAGATTTCAGAATACATGAAATATCACACTGATTCAATTACTTACTTCACTGAACGTTGGGCGCGCGGACCAAGTGATACTCCACCTCCGAAAGACCCACCGTATGATATCAAGGAGCTGGTGATGAAAAGGAAAGTCAAGGCGCGTGCGACACCGATGAGTAGTGATTCCGGAAAGAACGGAAAAACGAAAACAATAAGTGTATCTACCATGACTGGCGAACGAGATGAACGCTTATTTACAGTCGCTGGAATGTGTCGATGTCGCTGGAGAAATTGCTGATATCATGCCTACCAGTGACATTATGGAAATGGCAAACTACCTGAAACAAACATACCAGCGTATCAACAAAACCGAATCTCAGCTGCTGAAGTCATATGTGGATTTTGGGAACAACCTGAAATTAGCTCAGGAAAGGTTTCGACTAGAGAAAAGAATGACAAAATTCAGTCAAAAATGGGGAGAATGGATCATGATAAATGCAAACATATCGCCGTCGTATGCAAGAAAGATTATGCAAATGGCTGAGCTGGCCGGTAAATATCTAAGGCTACAGAAATTGGCTGTTACCTTCAAGCAACTGTATCAGATGCGAAATAAGATTGCTGAAATATTTGCGAAGAATGAGCACATTAGTCAGCAGTGGAAGTAGCAAATGTTGTCAGCCATATGTGTAGGCTACACTTAATGTGGATTAGTTGACAGATTGAACTGCTGAAAGAACGATGTTGATTGGATCTCTTTACAACGTGTAACAACTATCAAATATTATCATTGAAGCAGACAGCCAAATCATATCCGAGCTTATTTTGCAGCCTGTGTGATTAATCTGACTGTTCGAAACTGATACCCGCGCGTATCCAAGGACGCTATTCGCCTTGGCAACGGCGCTCCCCGGGGAGCGCCGACAATAGAACTGCAGCAACGCGTGCTGTTGTATCGTTGCGGTTGTGCTATGTTGACCGAGTGAGTATGCGTCGGTTTGCTTTGGTTTGGGACAGACAAAAATTAAAGTTATGGGCAGTGACATAAACACGTACATATGTTATTGTAGGCTATGTGTTCGTTACTGTTTGTATTTGTATGAATTAATTTAGGGCGACTCCATCGTGTATAAAAGTTTACATTTGTTTTTTAATGCATAGCCTATAGTTGTATTTACAATCGCCAGCGGGTGAACATTCACAGCTTCAGCGCGCTGAGCTGCTATTTCAAATGGCAGCTCGGCGGATTTTTCAGAGTCTCAGCTTCCACTTTGTCAGAGCGTTCAAGAAGAAATGGACCCGTTTACATTTTGTCATGCGCTTTTTGTCATTTGTCATTTACAATGAGAGAAAAAAAAACTAATTTACAAGAGTTTATTCTGATTTCAGGCGGTTATCGTAAACTTGTTTTCGTATCAAAGACAAAAAAACTAGGTGAAAACGGGTACCAATTTTTGGTATCATTCGTGACCTATTTACTGTGGCGCCGTCTGTGGCAGCCAGTCACGTTGTCAACTGCGCACGACATTTCTCAGTTTTCAGCTGTGTGACAGACTGTAACTTTAATATTGTAAGGTGCCCCTGTAACGGACTCTGTCTCGTGAAGCGTCACCTTAATCTTTACATTGACATTACATTAACCGTTTTGACCTACTTCATGGCGTATTCGCTGTAGCACCGTTCAATTATCGTAGTTATAGAACACCGGCAGGCCTGTGACAGTCACTAAAGCTGGTTTACACCTAGTAGAGCGGCGGCGCTGTAGGCCACACTGCGTGCTCGGGGGTCGGTGGGTGTGAAGGATATAAACACTCGCGTATACACGGTGTCTCAAAAAAGTGAACCACCTGTAATTGGCCATAACTGTAGCAAATCTTCTTTCAGGTTCACTAGGTAGGCCCAGGCTATTACATAATGTGCAAAAGCGGTGATTTTTAATTATCCCCAGTAGGGTGAGGGTGCAGTAAGCCGCACGGCATGCTCTCAAGACAGTGAGAGTGAGCAGAACTCAGTGCAAGAAAAATGCACAATTCAGGGAGAATGTGAAATAACAAGC
>Ga0209780_1004376_pt1 | contig 10858 bp, 6 predicted proteins | sample WorMetexBAHAMAS2_FD_187384 | JGI IMG/M metagenome (GOLD analysis project Ga0209780, IMG submission 187384) | Marine gutless worms symbiont microbial communities from Max Planck institute for Marine Microbiology, Germany - Inanidrilus exumae... | ecosystem: Host-associated > Annelida > Digestive...
TTTCGCGTCATTGATCAGACATGAGTATTTTGCGGATGTGCGGATGTTACACAAGGGTAATTTGCGGATGTTTATCCGCAGCAACATCCGCAAATTACCCGTTACAACATCCGCACATCCGCAGATCCGCATTTTACCCCGGCCCTATTATCTACTATTATGTAATTGCGCATTTCTCCCCTTAAAGGTATCTGTATGTGCTTTGCGTTGGTACCTTATGGTTGTCACTTACATGTATACTGCAATCAGCTATGGGGCAGATAATAAGATTGTCACTTTTACTGATGTTGCCATCACATGGTGGAGCAGGTAGTATCTGTACTTTGTCACTGTTGCTAATGTCACTGACAGCAATGATAGTGTACTGGCAGAATTATATACAAGGTGTCATCAACAACGTGGGTTGTTGTTAAAGTTTGTTTATAACACTAGCATTACATGTATGTGACCTGGAGTGTTGTTTGAACAGATGAATTTATCCAACTTTGTGTTTGTGCAGGATATAGCACAAACAAGTTATATTTAATAATTTTAATGTATCACTGCATTTGGTGTTTACAGCATTCATAATGTCATCAGCAACAAAAAGAGCATGGAAACTTGGTAGGTCACTACTTTTTTTAGTTCACTGTGTATTTTTTACAGCCGGTGGAAAATATTTAGATCTTTTATAGTTAATATTTAATAAATTAATAGTACTGTCATTATTTTTACCTGCGCGATGCTACGCTGGTGCAGTACTTGCCATCATGGTGTATCTGTCCATCTGTCTGTCTGTCACAAGTCGGTGTTCTACTAAGATGGCTAAATCTAGGATCACACAAACGCCATATGATAGCCCAGGAACTCTAGTTTTCTGATGACAAAGATCTCAGCGATATTCCAACGGGGGCAGGGGCGACTAATAGAGGCTGGGTAGATTCACATTGGTGATTTTCGAATTTCGACCAATATCTTGCCATATCCCAGAAATGGTGCAAGATAGGGACATAGTTACTATGGAACGCTAATAGGAACTCATGTTGCGCTCTATCGAATGGCGCTATTTTCAGTGACCTTGGGTGACCCCTAACTGCCCCATACCACCGCATTTTCCACATTTTGTATGGCTTTTCATATCTTTGTTGTGGGCAGAGATTAGAGACTCCAAATTTGGTACACAGGTTGATAATAGCTGTCATAGCCCATGGGTGACAAATTATCCCTGAAAGGGGCATGGTCAGATCATACGAACCATTTAAATTTTGGTGGGCATCAATCATATCTTTGTGTCTATCCGCCGTCGTGGTTTGCGTCCATGATGGTGGACTGGCGGAGTAATACGTGGTGTCGTCAACAGCATTGATGGTAGTCTACATTGGTTGATCACAGTTACGGTCCAGTTGACATCACCAAGACAGCAAGACTGTTCGCTGTGCGACAGTTCTGCCTAGTGCAATGGTGCATGTACAAAACTATGCAGGTAGTGGAATAAAACATGGCAGTTGCTGAAAGTGCTCCTCTGGCTAATCTGTTTGCATAATTTGTACAACAATAGGCCAATATTTCAATTGCATCATGCGGGTCTCACAAGAGCTTCTTGTTAAAGATATTGGGCAGTTAGTCAAAGGCTGCAGCCATTTGTTTGTTAACAGATGACATGGTTGATAGCTATTTATTTTTTAATGGACAAATAGTCACTGCCATATTGTGATTACTGGCTCACTACCAGGTATTCAGCCAGGTATTTGTAGTTGATACGATTGCACATATTTCAGACGAATTTGCTGCACATGTCGGCAACGTGAACTGTCTTTCCTTGGGTCACAAGTCTGGTCGTGTTATGGTGTCTGGTGGAGATGACAAGAAGGTGAATATGTGGGCAGTTGGAAAACCGACGTGCATTTTGGTGAGTGCCGTATGTTGTAATGCGTAGGTGTGTTAACGAGTCTCCACTTTTCTCAATGCCGGGAAGTAAATTGATCAAATTCCAAGAATTAAGAGTGGTTAAAATAACACCTGTTGCGTCACACTTTGATCACTTTCCAGTGGGCATAGCGTAACGACTTTAATAACGACTGCCGCGATAGAGCGGATGCGGTGACAAATAAAAGGAAATTAGCCAGGTCGTGGGAATATGGCAATCGGCCTGCATGAGTAAGATGAATGTTTACCGTCTTCTCACCTGCTAACTTCACCGACTGTTAGGTCTACGTTTCGTGGATGAGAGTGTGTCAATAATCGGCTTGCACAGCCCTCGATCATCGTCCACAGGTAGTCTTTGCCTGTCTGGCCCAATGGTTGTGTAGTCGATTCATACCCTTCCTTTGATGTGCCCAGTAGATGATTCGTACCACAGCGGCAGGAGGGGTGGTGACGGAGTGTGTGGCCACCTCAGTGAGGTCGAGCGAGCGTGGAAGTGTTACTAACGCGTGTATAATGTATTTATATATACACACCGTGCAGAATATCGCAGCAGAGGAACACAAATTGCATCTGTGAAATACAAATTGCAGCAGCTTACTTTGCGTTAAATTATGAAATTAATTACAATGCGGTATGGTGTCAGTGTAGGTAAGACCATTGACGAACAGTTTAGGTTGTATCACACCTTTCTACCTTAAAGGTGCAATATGATCTAACTAAATTGTGTTGAAAGTGCCGTTAAACTGTAACCAACCAACCATTGAGGAACTCACGAGCATCTTTCCCTAATCTGAGTGCGCTAGTTACCACCAGCAAGGGCATGCAGTGAGAAAATCTTTGCTCCAACAAAATCTCCAGTTGTTAACTATGGCTGCTGGCTAAGACGGGTTGTTCTGTTTAATGGCTGTAAAATGGTTGTGTGTTTGAGTAAGAAATTAATTAAAATTGAATTAATTAGAGACGGTTGACTAAAAGCTGTTGCAATTCACGTAGAAATTGTCGGTTGTAATAAGGTTATTTTATGTTATGCTTTGTGCAAGCATATCAGTGTTTTTGTTATAATTTCTTAACTTTTTTTGCAAGGAGTAGATTGTAAAAGATGAAAGTAGCTTGAAGAGACAAAAAATTGCAGAATTTGGGGAAAACTGTGGCCAGCAAAAATGCTGTTGTAATAGAGTGACATCCTGATGGGTTGAGATATAGCTAGGAGTAATACACACAAGTGATATAGAATATATTTATGTATTAACAGTTGATAAGTCAAAATTGTAATGTTGTGATGAATTAATTCATCTTGATTTATTTCATCGTGTTTTTATTGTCATCACATTTATCACCTACTTATTTATGTTTTCAGTAAAGTTTTCTGTTAAGAATTCCAGCTTAAGAATTTTAACTGTTTTGTTGATTGAGATGCAGTATGATACCTTGTTATTGTCTTGGACAAGAATAGTCTGTACAAATAACTTTGAACACGAACATTGATGCAGTGCATAATTGTATGCATTTATTTGTTACTCTGCAGAGTTTGTCTGGTCATACAAGTCCAGTTGATGCAGTTAGGTTTAACAGCTCTGAAGATACGGTTATAGCTGGCTCTTTGTCTGGTGCGCTCAAGATATGGGATCTGGAATCAGTAAAAAGTAGGCATCTGTCAGCTGTATTATAGCAAAACATTTAATTAATTTTTTGAGTATTAGTTTTCTTTGTTATTGGATTCTTGATGTGGTAGTGTTAAGGATACATGGTGTATGTAGTCCTGTCTGCTACTAGTGTGAACAAGTGCTCACAGTTTCAGCTGTACATGCCTACTTACTCGGACCTGTTCTTGTGGCCGAGTGGTCAATGCACCATGTGCAGTAGAGCATTATGCGCTTAGTGGCCAAGGTCCGCGCCTCAGCCCCGGCGCGTTAGCCTACCAAAGAATTATTTCTAATAAATCCTATGCTCATGATGAACAGGTAGTTAATCCCGGGCAGGTAAGATGGTTCGACGGTGTCCTCTGTAAACTGTGACCATTGCTGATGCCTTGATTAGCTGCGTCAAGGTGTCAGCCGCGCTGACGTGCAAGCAAACGCAGACAGATGTGGCTAGGTTTCCTGGCTAGGTGCTGAAGAAGTGCTAGTCAGGGCTGGCACTGGATAAGTGCCAGTCCGGGTTAGCCAGACAGTAGGCCACGCCTAAACGGGGCTCGCTTAGAAATACCTGACAAGCTGCTCACGCCTACTGTTCCTTCCTCCACCCGACACAACGTACACATGCACCACACACACCTACAAATTCCCCTTTTTCCCTGGGCCAGCACATTGGATTGATATAAAGGTCTCAGCGCGCAGGGGTCCAGAGTAGGCTGGACCCCTGCCCACAAAGAACGAACGAACGCCTACTTACTTCCTGGCAAGAGTAGCTATGTATTACATCATGCACCAAACTGCACCACGCACTTCAGTTGCCAGCAAGAGAGTGTTTAGTTTGGCAGACATTGTTTCTGCCAATCAATATGGCAGGCTGAGTCCACTTTAGTTATAAAGTGGATGTGAGTGTGTTTAAAAATATCAAATACAGTGTGCATTCCATCAGCTGTAACTGTAAGCAGACAAACAGCTGATCAAAGAGTCTGACAGTTGCACTATATTGTATAGATGAAAGTAGATGATTAGTTGCAGAGTATAGTAACTGCATTATTAATTATTACAAGCCATAATGTAGACGCGGTCATCGTGGAGCGACGCAACAGTCCTCGACGACTACGCGCTAACGACGACGATAATGTAGAGAGATGATTGAAGCAGTGTGTGTTGTAACATCTCCGATGTTCATTTTTTGTCTTACTCTCAGATTGTCGTACAATCATCCTAACTGTACACGCGAGAATCTGCTGTCAGGAAAGGCATAAATCAGTAGACTCACGTAAGTTTCTTATGACAGAAAGATTTTATTTCTCTTTACTGTGCATTGTGCAGTTATACGAACACTGACGGGACACAAGTCCTCTGTTAGAAGCATGGACTTTCATCCTTACGGCAATTATGTCGCCAGTGGTTCAGCAGATACCAACATTAAGGTCAGAAATCTGTATAGCCGTCACATCATATTTTTGTTACTCAGAGCAAAACTGATTACCTGTATGGTTACTACACAGCTTTATTGCGAGCACTAGAATTGTTTTCAGTGGATGATACTGTTGCAATGTGCAGTTTATGCTGTGTCTTTTCCGTCTGTGTTCCAGTCACAATGTGGAATGTGTCAAAACGGACCAACATTTGCCACACTGCATTTGTGGTTGTAGGAATTGTGTTACGTCATGTATTGTCTGCTGTTACATTATGAGCATGCGTATTGTTGTATAGTTTCTTTTGTCTTGATGATATACAGGGACGGGACTAGTTATTTTATGTCTTATATAGTTATATAAAATGAAAAATGTCTGTCTGTCTGTTTCTTTGTTCCTTATACATGGCCACAGTTGGGGGTGGTAGGGCAGGTCTTGTACTGTTGGTTGGAGGTCCCCCAGATGCTTCTTTTGGGTTTTACCTAAGAGAAGCATTCCAAAGCCATACCAATGCAGAAAAAATATATTATACATATCCGCACTGATATGTTATAGGAACTGAAGGACAGCAATTACACAAGATATCACATTGAACTGATAAATAGGTCTTGTGGTGGTTGGTTAGTTTCCATCCTGTTGTAGTAGGTATTAGCGTAATAACTTAAATGAGACTCCCCTGTCCTTTTCCATTTTTGGTCGTCACTGAACAATAACGCAACGAGTTCAGGAGGTTACTGTATCGTTGGCTATCCTTAACCTGGCAGAACTAAATCTCCACCCAAGACCTTGTACCATATATAGCCTATTTTTGTGCTGAAAGTGGACGTTAATCTCCCAACCAACCAACCGCAGCCACAGTTTTGAGCAGATGGGGGCCAAATTTGGCATTTGGCATCATTATGCCCTCTGGATAGTCATGGGGTTAGCGAGCACTGCTTGAGCCCACGGGCTCATACTTCATGCACATGCACCATCCGTATGCCACTGCAAATGAGTGATGAGCTCCATTGGGAAATTCAAAACCAACTAGTATTTGTAATGTAATAATAACAAAACTACAGTACAACATTCAGTTCTTGTTTAATCAGCCTATGTAATAATAAGCCCAGTAGGGGCTCCGTGATGGTAATCTGCCGTGATTTATGTTTTGATTTCGGCTGTATATAAATTATTTGTTTGTTTACTTAACTTCCTTCCTTACTTTCTTCCATCGTTACTTCTTGTTCGCTTATGTTTTTTTCTTATTTATTTAATTCTTAATCAGTTTACTTCCTGACTTATCTATCTACTTCAGAATAGACCCATTCCGTTTCAAGGCCGGAGGTCATGGGAGGCAACCAAGCCTGGCTTTAGTTTTTTGTGTTAATTCTATATATTTTGTAATGGATGCTTGTTTGCTTTTGTTGTGTTTGTTTTCATTTTTGAGTACTAAGCCAAGAGATTGGCTGGGAAGAATGTCTCCAAAATGACGTATTTTGTGTTGGGTGAGACTAAAACCTTAACTCAATCAATCTATGTAGTAATAACTGCTGGGTTTCGTATTTTCAATTGAAATGTTATACTTTGTAACATTCGTTTGTTCATTAATTATTGCGGGCAGAGGTCCAGCCTACTCTGGACCTTAGCACTAAGACCATAGAGCGGTCCACTACTTTCCAAGGGAGAGGAGGGGAATTGGAAGGTGTGTGTGTGTGTGTGTGTGATGCGCGGGTAAGGCGGGGTTAAGTAGGCGTGAACAGCTTGTTGCCCGGGCTGAGGTTTGAACCCTGGCCACTGAGGGTGTCACACTCCACTGCACATCAGAATGCTTTGACCACTGGGCCACATGGGCAGGTCATGCTTAGTAAACAGTGCCTTCTGTTTCTGTAACTGTTTCCTACGGTAAGAGTGTTTAATTATGAGTTGCATTATGTTTAAGTGATGAAATGAGCGTTATATTGGTTTTGTTAGCTGTGGGACATGCGACGTCGAGGTTGCATCTACACTTACAAGGTTAGTCTGTCTGTAATGGCAAAGGTGGTCTTGCATTTGAGATAATTAGCATCACTATTGTGTATGGTTGTGGTTGTGCAGCATTGTATTAAAATGGATGTATTTATTTCAAGTTTTTGCTTTGAATAATGTCACTAACACTTATGCTGTCTGTATTGTGTTTTGGTAAAACGGTCTACTTCGTCTGTTGAACATAGCTTCTGGATAATATGTCAGTGTATCAGAGTCAGCTTACAATACATGGTGTTGAGTTTGTAGGACATTGCATTAAGTTTGGATTCTAGCACTCAGTACATTTGCTAATAACTAGGGCTGTAATTTTTTTCTCCGGCCATCGCGGTATTCACAATATTTACAGATTTGACCTACCACCACAAATTCTTGCACTTTGCCGAGAAATGCCGTGAATTCGACTACTCATACCACTATTGTCTATGTAACAGCGTTGACTATATAATACGATATGGAAATGATAGAATTGTATACTACTGTTACAGACGACGCCAGCGACCGTTACTAGTCTGCCCCCTCCCCCTACACTGTTAGTAGGCGGGCCAGTAATAAATGCTGCAATAAATGTTTCTTGCAGCATTTATTGCACATGTGCGGATGCCTTGCAATAAAATAACTGTTTCATGCAGCATTTATTTTATTTTGTTTTACGTGTGCGGACGGTTTATGTGGCACAGGTTTTTATCATAATCATATGCATATTTATACAGTGCCATTACATGGTGGCTTCAGAGGCACTAAGGGTTGGATGTACTTTCTGTCACTCACCAAAACACTGAAGGGAATATTAATATAATACATTTGCTATATCATGATATTATTTGAGTCCATCCTAAAAAACTTAACTGCCACAAATAGAAGTGCAACTAACAGATTGTTTTTTGTTGTGTTTATTTTCTCATTAATTGTGCATTTGTTTAGTTTTCAGTGTTATTAGTTGGTATCTGGCATTTTCTAGGGTCACACAAACTGTGTCAACTTTCTGCGGTTCAGTCCTGATGGCAAATGGATTGCGTCCGCTGGTGAAGATGGCTTAATCAAGGTTTCAGTTGATAACCTTTTGTTAACTGTTTTTTAACTACAAGCAGTTAAATGAGTTCAGAGGAGTTGGTCTTATTTTTATTTGTAAAAGCCATCGCTACATTTGTAGTTGATCAAAAATGGTTTTTACTCATCGATGATTATTTTCATCAAAGGTTAGTTCTCAGATAGCTTGGTATAATTTGCACATCTTTGGATTATATATTGGCTACGTTCAGTGATTTTTAAGCTTTGTTGCTATATTGTCTGGTGTGTCATTTATTTTCAGCAACACAGCTCCCTTTTTCTCTTCGTCAACCTCATTCTGGCACCAGTTCTTCCATTTCCTACTCACCTATTCCTTCACTCATCGCTTCTTCCTCTTTTGATTCACACTCTGTACATCTATAACTCCCTCTCTCTTTCACTCCCGGCTAAAATTAAAACCTACCTCTTTCACAAATCCTGCCCCCCTCCCCCGTAGTTTCACATCTTCCTCCTGGACTGCCTCCACGGTATGGTATTGGTATTGTAGGGTTTAACGTCCCACAGACCTTTGCCTGGACCGTTTCTTCTGAGGTACTCGGCTATGGATTTTATTTTTTCCTTATTTTTGTTTCTGGGCCGTGTGCTAGATTAATCTGGCCATCCCATCAGTTTTTGAGCTCACGTTAATCTACCGTATCGTATCGTATGTCGCTGTGTGTTATCTGTTGGTAGCTCTGGGATCTCGGGGCTGGCAAGCAGCTGTCCGAATTCAAAGATCACATTGCATCAGTCACTGTTGTCAAATTCCATCCTAATGAATTCTTCCTGGCTTCTGGGAGCATGGACAGGTAGCTGATACTTGCTGCTTGCGGTTATGTGCTTATGGATGTTTATTTTAGCAGACCGTATATTAATGGTTCTTATCCTTTGTTATCCACACCTGTGGAGAGACAAGGTGTCGATAATGATACGCACACACGTGCGAACAGTTTGCTAAACTCCAACTAACTAACTCTTACATTTTTGCACGTTAGTTACCTGGTAGGTTTATATTTCTTATTGCGTGTTCATTTAAGTTTTGTCAGTTGTGTGTTCTTTCATGTTAGCTTAGGTCGTTTTTTTCTTGTATTGCGTGCTTTGTTGTATTGGGTTTAGTTTCTTCAGTACTTAGCCAAGAGATTGGCTGGGAAGAACATCTCCAGGATGACCTATTTTGTGTCGAGTGGGACATAAAACTTGTAACTCAGTCAATCAACCTATGCATGTAAGATGATATGCGTGTATAGAATGTGTAGGTTCATTGTGCTGATAGCGTAACTGAACTATTCTGCGACTAATAGCTGAAATATGTTGATGAATTAGAACTGTCAAGTTTTGGGATCTTGAGTCGATGCAGCTGGTATGCAGCACTGACGGCGATTGTACATCTGTCAGGTATGCACTCAGCATTGCTCATTTCTTGCACAGCTCGACGCTGTTCTTGATATTTTGAAATATTGAGTTGTCTTAACATTTGTCTCAAAGCATTCCATATACACCGTGGCTGATGCTTAATGTATGCTGCAGGACAATGACGTTTCATCCTGAAGCGTTGTGCCTTTATTGTGGATGTGAGAACCAGCTCAGAGTCTATGGCTGGGAGCCGGCGAAATGTTTTGACACACTGACTACTGGTTGGGGCCGAGTTTGTGATATAGCAATTGCCCAGAAACAGTTGGTGTGTATCTCATTCATCTGTTTTCAGAGTCATAGAAGACCTGATACGTTTTTGGATGTTGATACCTGTGTAGTGTTTATCTTTGCAGTTAGACTTTCCTTTACAATTTCCTTATTTTATAGCTTAATGTATCAGTTTAGCCTGATTGGGTACAGGAGTTTAATGAACCGAATGGTGTCCTTCTAGGCCTTAGTTGTGTTTACATTTTCAGTAATGGAAAATAATATAATACTGTTACTGGTTATTTGTTATGATAGTGTAATGTTGTGTTTTGCAGCAAGTTAATGAAAGCACAACAGCAGTGTACAGAAATTACTGAGCCGTATATGTGTAAAATTGTAAAGATGACAAACTCAGCAGCAGGCTCTGTGTGTGTGCAAAGTAATGTAGTGATGTTTGATCATAACACTGACATTGGCTTCTAACACTGCGTGATGTAACCTGGCCATACATGCTCCTTGCCATTGTGATGAGATGCACTGTGGTCATGACACACACAACACTCCTCCAATTGATTGATTTATTTTATTTTGTTTTATTCTAAATTCATGTAACCTGTGTGATATGGATTAGACATTTTTGTCGACACTTGAATGCATTCAGTCTATTATTACTGGCCCGCCTACACATAGTGTATGGGGGACCAGACTAGTAATTGTCGCTGGCGTCTGTCGTCGTCGTCTGTCATCATTTAGCATCTTTAACACTCCACGGTGGGCCTGCAGATGTCTTCACCTGCACAGGCCAGGCGATAACATCATGCCGCCTCCAGTCTAATTATAGCTCCACGGTAACACTGCATGGTGGGCCAGTAGTGTTACGTCCCGTTAGGGTGATACCTTGTTGCTTTTGTTTTAGTGCTGTTTCTGCATCGTTTGTTTCCTGCATATGAACAGTTGACATCTGTGGATAGTTAGTTATGTGGTCGGTTATTGATGATGATGATGATGATGATGATGATGATGATAATGATGATGATGATGATGATGATGATGATGATGCAGGTCGGTGTATCATTTTCACAGTCTAATATATCAACCTTCGTAGTTGACATTGAGGTACAGCTTTAGCCATTTTCATTTGAATCACAGCATAGATGATGTTTATGGTAATTGTATGATGATAGATTGTTGAAATGTCATTCTTGTCTTGTCAGCTCTTTATGTTATATT
>Ga0209780_1004377_pt1 | contig 10858 bp, 6 predicted proteins | sample WorMetexBAHAMAS2_FD_187384 | JGI IMG/M metagenome (GOLD analysis project Ga0209780, IMG submission 187384) | Marine gutless worms symbiont microbial communities from Max Planck institute for Marine Microbiology, Germany - Inanidrilus exumae... | ecosystem: Host-associated > Annelida > Digestive...
ATCTATCGTCTAATTTGTTAAACGAAGTAGGTTTGTCTCTTTTTCGGTATTTTGAAGTAGGCCTACGTGTGTGCGATATCGTCGTTAACAAGTACGTTCGCTATCTCATCTCCTGATGAGTTCTTGTATTTTGTTGCGTCGTGACTGTCGTGTATGTAGTTTGTTCATAAACATTTTTCAGAGGCGACTGAAGTGCCGCTATCGAGCTTTGTACGTCTTGCTCTTAGCATCTGTGGTCCACTTTTATTTTTGTGCTGCTTTTTGAGCAAATAAACTGATTGATTGATTCATAGCATATCATATAATAGCTGCATTTATAGTGCGCCTATTACTAGGTAAAACATAGGTGCATTACAGAAGTCCGACTAGACACATATGCATACACGCTTAAAGCACTAATAAATAAAAAACACATAACATGCCATAACAGTAGAAACAGTTCAGCAAACACTAAAAGCAATTGATTGATTGACTGATTAAACTTGACGGTGCATTTCGACTTCTGCATTGGGTTTGAAACATCCAAAGTTTCCGGTTCTTGATTTAGCACACCCTATGAAACCAGACAAGCGAGGTCATACTGCGCCCTCCCGAGGAAACGGCCGTAGCACGACTTTTTTATCAACGGCATGTGCTAAAATTAATAATAGCATCGTCAAGCTCTGCTACGTGACATGAGTGCGTACATCCACTCACACTTTTCTGGCAATAAATTATCACCTGCACAGCATAACCGACGCATTGCCGTCAATGGCCACTCAGCGACCCGACCTGTAATTATTCACGGCTCCGTACAGCGCATCTTCTTTTCACAGGCACCACATAAATGGAGAGTACCTGCTGCCGCAACAGCTACAATCGCGTGTCATGGGTCAAAGGTTACATAGTAGCCGTCTCGATTACCGCCATCAGCTCCAGTGTTGGCAATTTTTTCTAGACTTAAAAATGTCCCAGATTACCAATCGGTGGAGCGTATTTTTGAGTTTTCTGGGCACTGACCAATAACAGGGCAGTAGGCCTACCTGCTACCATTACGGATAAACCGAATAGTGTTTACAGTAAATAAATGGTAAAAACTGTCCAGTTTACAACCAAGTGTAGGCTAAGTGCGTCAGAGTCATAGCTCTAAAACGGCAAAATCACTTTGGTAGGACTCCACCTAGAACGTCAAGCACGCCTTTACCAACGAAGTCATGCCAAAAATCATACTTTCTGTGAATGTAACTGTAGCACGGAATAAATGACCATTCTAGCAACAGCAGTAGAGCACAGAACCATCAAGTGTCACATGACTTCGCTGGTAAGGGCGTGATTAACGTTCTAGGTGGAGTCCTATTGCTACACATGTCACATGTCTGAGTGTTGGACAAACGGTTGAACCGATCGAGATGCCGTTTGGGAAAATAACTCATGTTGGTCCAGGGAACCATGCGTTGGATGGGGATCTAGATTCTCCCATGGAAAGGGGCATTTTTGAGAGTAGACTTTTGCCAAATTATTTTGGACTCTTGTTTCATCGATAATGGCCCGGATTTTTTGTGCAACCCTGTAAATAGGTTGTCGACAGCTGACGTAGTTCAATATGCAGGATGAAATCATAATATGCTGGTTGGATAGACGTCACGGAGACCATAGAAGACCTCACACGGAGAGAGCGTCACGGTGGTCCAACTGTCTGACGGTCAACTCAGTCAACCGTGAGAAAAGTCAAGCGCCACGCGTGCGGCGCGAGCTGTCACCAGGGAGGCGGGGGCGCGGACCGCGAATATTTCCGTTCGCAATTCCTGGTTAACAGAGCCGCGAATCCGATACACGCCCGCAATACTTCAAGCTGAAAGTAACGCCATCCATAGGCTTATTTGTAAAGCATGCGATTTTGAAGACTTAAGAATAGTGCACACACGTCCTTGAGGATTGGAAGTGAATTAAGGTAAATAGACGCAACACACAAGAACAAATTGAGCGGCATGGGATGTTCCCTCCCATTGGGTTTAATTGGTTCAAGGCAGTTGTGACTTCATAAGAATTGGACAAGGGCAAAATGTTATATTATTGTCATCATTAATCATAATAGTTTCTCACAACAATTTTTATTTACTACCAAAACTGACAACTGAAACACTGTAACGAATACGCTCAATGCATCGTGTTTAAGTGTAGGGCCGCTTTGCGAGTGATGTGCAGGAAGGACATGTGTATCTCCGGAGGTCATTCCATTTCATGGCTCCGGGAAATGAAATATCTTTGCACGTATATCGTTCAGTCTCGTGCCTTTAAATGTTCTTTCGATCATGCCAAACGATCTAAATGACATTTTTTGTAAAATAGGCAGATTAGCGATGTCAGTTTTACTGTTCTTGGATTTCTTAGTCAATCGCTTTTTATGAAATATGCAACACAAAATTATTAATAGACCATTATGGGATGTCAATCGTATTTTGATTTTCAATTGCATATATTGTTAGGCTTTCCGAGAGATCAAAAAGATTTGACGCTAAATATTCTGCTAGTAAAGTCTCATTACGGCAATTCATTGATGCACGTAGACCTAATAGTCATACGTTTATTATGTTCGTACAGTTTTTAGTATCAACTCGTCCCCGCTTCTGCTGCACATAGCTCTTTTGTTGCTGTTGCTGCTGTTTTTTTCTTTTTGTTTATCGCATGCTGATGAAGTGCAGATGTTCAATTCATTGAACATCACCAGCAGATCTGGAGTTGCTGCAAATGGGATTAAATTATCGACTATTCCGAACACCTCCGCCGACACCGGCCGCCGTCATACGGCGATCGAATTGCAACAAATTGTCGTCGTGTTCGGACACGGCGATTAGAATGAGCGTGCCGAGCAGCATATGTCACGTCTTGCGATAACAAGCGAACCCAGCCACCAGAGCCGTGCGTGTCTGTTTGTAGCCTGACACTTTCTTCTATCCGCGTCGTCCTTAAATAAAGAAATAAATGGATCGCCACGATCAACAGGTGAAGAAGAATCATCGCGCATACGTACTGTAATCTGTAAATACTGTAAATTTGTTGTATATAATCCAGCATTTATGCTGCAATACGTAATAAACGGTTGATTAATATTGTAAATTTACGTTTAACTACGTACGAGGTTGTTTTTAGAAGTGTTCATTTACAGAAAAGATGGAAGAATCAAAATATCAAAAGATAAATTAATTAAATGCAATTAAAAAAACTTAAACAGAACAGTTTACAATGAAGTAACGAGTACTAGTTATTATAGTTTATGACCAATCCTTTTGGGTTTTGTGCCAACGTGCGACTGTGACACTTGGTTAAGGTTACTGTCATCTCATCATTCAGTCTGTTTGTTTGTTTGTTTGTTTTTTTGTACTGTTTTTCTACCGATATGATGAATAAAGTTGAATATCATGTAGCCAAGGAAAACATAGCAGTTTGATTTTAACAATAATTATTTGTGATAGCAATTTTAAGCTATGCGATATAATTACAGAATGGATATGAATCGTAGATTTTTGTAATATATTTTGGTGATTTCATTGTTGTTCGTTGGTCACAGCTACTGTATATTGTAGTTAAATACAGTATCATTAGTTTGCTGCCAGTTTCTTCCTGTCGTGAAAATAAAGATGTACAATGCACCATGACAATTAATTCATACGTTTATTTCATCACAAAAGCAGAAAAAATAAATCACAAAAAATGCTATAAGACAGAAAGAAATTCAAACACGTTACAAACACATGTAAGAGAAAAAATAAGTCACGTGTTTACAAATTAAATTTTTGTGTTTACGTTCTCACACCCATACAGTTTATACCAAGACAACAAACTAAGAAAATATTTATACTGTTTAACGTGACTATAGGTGTAACATTCAAATAATAGCAGAATTAATGCTAAATTGATGACAGCTTAGCTAATTTCGATTTTTGTATTTATACCAGCAGGGAGAAAATGTCGCACCGATGGTGGTGAAATTTGGCGTAGAGGACTCCACGCCAAATTTCACCTCATCGGTGCAAAGAGAGTGAGACCCCAAAATTGAAAACAGAACGCAATTTCGAAATAAAAAGGCTACACATGAGACACATTCCTTGCGCAATTTTTACTCTGAACTTTCAGGATCTCTTAGCAGTTTCATGATCAACGGTTAGCTATTCAAATTGTTGTTTATCTTTTATTTACTATCATACCCAACCATTGAAACATGCAATTAATTGCTGTTAAAAATAACCAATGAATAGGCCTACATAAAAGAGTGCGCGTTATCGTTAAAATTCAACCAAAAGAACATCAGTAGGCCTAATGCCGTTTTTTCGTGTTATTCATTGGTCTTGTCTACAAAAAATCCGTTTTCCGACTATCTTCAACGTTTGTCTTATAGGAAATACTTTTCATTTATGCTAATTTTATTACAAAATAATATACTTTAAAAGTGGCTGAAAAGGATGCGGAATCTTAATTGCTCTAATCAAAGCGTAATATTTTAAAAGAGCCCAGATCGGTTTGAACTAAAAAGTTGAAATCAACGATTTATCAAGTGTTAATTAAGAGACGTTAACTTAAACATATTTGAGCAACAATTTAAATTAAAATGAATCTAAATTTATTTCTAACAAAATATGCATGATTTGTCATCAGCATTATCATATCATTGTCATCAAATAGACGAACTATATAACATCTCTCATTGTTCTTCACGTCACTGAAGCGGTTATGGAGAAACGACCAAATCCAATTCGCGTGTCGGACAACAAGAACAACAAAGCAAAATAAACTAAAACAAAACTTATTGAAAGTAATGTGTGTCGATTCTATCATAATATAGCCTCGAAACACGCCTTTTCAAAAATCTTATCACTTCATGAAACTATAGGCCTATTTAAAACTAAACACTTGGACGCTGTCGGATAATGTCAACAATATTTCAATTTTGAATTATATATTCAACTTTATTCACCATTGCTGGTAGAAAAAAACAGGAAATCCACATGCACATACATGCACACACACATACATACACACACGCACACACTGAACATTTCACAATAAATAATACAATATTACATAAATATGCCTAAATAACTGCAGTAGCTTTATCACAATTGCGAAGTACATGCATGCATCACAGTTACCAACACGGGTGTTAAATTTGAGCCATCATGCTATGTAAATTTATATTTAATACTTTTGTTAACTTTGATTAATTTGTCTATACCACTTGTTGGCGAATACAGATTGTCAGTCACGAAAAAATACTTTCAGAACAAATGTGATAGTTTGTTACTAAAAGTTAATTCACTAATGTCCAGTTCATTCGCATTTCTTCGCCGAGTAAGCTCGAGAGCCATTATGCAGTTACCAGTTGCCAAGTCGCTAGAAAGGAAGACTCACTTAATTAACCTTTCGATTGAACGTGCCACTGCCACCCGAAGATGTCAAGTCCTATCTCGGCATTATGTCACTTATCAGTGTCTTGTCGACAACAGATGTCGCTCACTGTCTGCCAGTGACGTCAGCAAAACGCCGACCAATAGCAGAGCGATGTCGGCGGCGTGCTCGGTCATGCGTAAAATTGTCACCGAGGACCGCGGACCAATCAGGAAGCAGATCAACGCTTCTCTTCCATTCTCAGCATCATATATGATGGTTTGACACCTGGCGAAACCCACGGCAGTGCGGGAAAGCGTCTTTGCCGATGATCATGAGTCTTTCTGGCGTGGCAGATCAGATGAACGGCGACGGAAGTAGTAAACATGACGCCGACTTCCGGTTCAGTGACGACATGAGGTAAGAATTCTGCAGTACGATCATTTGCCTGTTTTCTCGCAATAATTGCAATAGACAGCAAATCTCTTGTTGTTAGCATTGAGTCCTAGTAAAACAGCACGATAATGTTGAATGAATGAATGAATATTTATTTGCACAGTAACTAAAATGAGCATACACAATAGAACATGCATGCAAGAAAACAAGGTTACATTAGCAGCACTAACAGGTGCCCTATAATAAACTAATTTAAACGTCATTACACATTAAAAACTCACTAAAATCAACAGTTCTAATACATCTATTAAAAACAGCAAGACTAATAAGACCGACAGTATCTGGTAAACTGTTCCATACATTGACAACTCTACAAGTAAAAAATAACTCTGACGTTACTACTTCTTGATTTGTAAAGTTTGTAGGCATGCCCTCTGGTGGGTAGTGAGGAAAACTCAAAAAAGCAGAAAAATTTTATTTTATAAGTGCAAAAGCAATTTTGTAACAATAAATAAGATCAAGATGCAATCGCCGCAGTTCTAGACTTGGGAGAGCAAGCTGGGTTAAACGGTCTGTGTAAGGTGGTGATATTTTCTGTGTGTCCTACCAATAACTTTTAAACCGCGAATGACTTTTGATCAACACTGTAGATGTTTGACACGCTGGTCCATAATGATACTATCGATAGATCCAGTTCGAAGGTCAAGGTCACTGGTCAAAGTTCACTGTAACAAAAGGAAAACGGTGTGATCTACAATGAGGGGTTTCTAGTTAACCACACCGACAGCAGTCGCTGGGATTCGGTTTTACCTCCGTTTGTCTGTGTGTCTGTCTGTTTTCCCGCAAGATATCACAAAATACGATGCATCTAGGACTACCATAAACTTGACACAGAAATGTTCCATAATGAGTCCTGGAAACCGATTTATTTCGGGGTCAAGAGAACTCAGGGTCACGAGTCACAAATACTGCCGGAGTGGGTCTTTGCACTCTTGTGAGTGCTCGCCAATTCTTGTAGTTTTGTTGCTACAATGACGTAGGTCGGCGGTTGATCGCCGTTCGAGATCCAGTTCCAGATCGTCGCTGCCCGAGTCTGACCCACGTCGTCCCGGTGTACCTGGCGGTACGTCGGCGGCGGCGGCGCTAAGTCCTCGGTCGCGCGAGTACCTGCGCCTCAGAGTCAACGCGCGCGAGCGACAGAGAATGCACGACATGAACCTGGCGTTGGACGCGCTGCGTCGCGCCATGCCGTACGCGCAGGGTCCGGCCGTCAAGAAGCTGTCCAAGATGAACACGCTGCTTCTGGCGCGCAACTACATACTGCTGCTGACGCGAACTCTCGACGAGCTGCGGAGACTGCTGGTCGCCGGCGCAGACGTGACCGGGATGTCATCGAGGAGACACGCTCATCCAGACGTTCAGGAAGCGCTACGCAGCTTCGTCGTGCGAGACCTCAACGCCGAACATCACCGGTATGTCCTACGTTGAAAATCTTTATTTAATATGGCTGAAAATTTCGTGGCGAAAAAAAAGTTACTAAGAATAATGTATACGCAATGACAAAGTAACATATGAACAAATGCTAGCGTATTACAATTATAATTTACAAATTTACTCTCAAATTTAGCAGTTTTCTTATTTCATTGGGTAACAGGAAATCTACAGTCATTTAGAAAGTATCCATTGACTTAAAACTTTTGTTAAGGTTAACGGCATATATTTAAACCATTTAAGAACCGAGCCAGAAAATATACATATTGTGCAATGTTGTGCGGTTCTATAATAAAAGTGCTGTTTACTTAAAAAGTTATTTATTCCAAATTTCTAAGAATACACTCAACCTACAACGCGCATGGTCCACTCGGTATAGGCACGGAAGCAAAATCTCTTTACTTCCTTTTCTTCCCGCACCTTCCTCCTGTCCCTTGCCTACTTCGGTCTTTTCTATCCGGTCGACGAGGTAGTTTTGGGAACATCAGTACGCTCTCCAGCGTGGTCCGGGATAGAGCCTTGACTCTCAACAATTTTAGACGAATTGAATACATATCCGTGCACTAGCAATAGAGTTTTATGCTGTTTAACGGTTAGCCCTCGATTTTGCCCCCGTCCCCCACTGAAACTCCTACAAAGCAATGTGCATCACTGCCGAGGACAGATGAAACTATTCAGACAACTTCAATCAATTTGCTTGCAATTTGCGTCAGCATTCTTCTTATGAATACGTTCATTTCGCCAGCAGGCAGAATGATAGACTGCGACAAAATAACACACAGAATAGGAAAAATAAACATGTCACAGGATGCACTGTCAATGATAATGCGCTAGCAATGAAGGAATGAAGTCCTGGAAACTGGACATTACGTTTAGATCGTGCATAATCGCAGTTTTTATCAGCGTGTATGGGTGCATACAAACAGGTACGCTGAAGAGCTTATACGTCGCGAGCAGCAGCAGCAGCAGCAGCAGCTGCAAGTGATGACGATGTCGCAGGATGTCGGAGACGGAGTGATGGCGTGGAACTCTCACAACAGCGTCACATCTTCGTCTTCTCCGGACACGCCGCCGAACAAAAAGCGACGACGGACGACCGCCTCTCCGGTCCGCGAGCCGCTGCTTCCGGCCGAAAATAACATCGACGACGTCCGGCCACCGCCGCCGCGTGACGTCACCGCGATGACGTCATCGTCGGGACGTCACGTGATCGAGTCGGCGGCCATGATGGGTCACGTGCTGGCGACGCAGTTTGCATGCCCGTGCGCGCACTGCCGCGACAGCAAGCCGACGTACATCGTGCCGCTGGACTTCGTCTCCGCACAAATGCAGCACAGATCGACCGCCCAAATGTAGCCCAATTTTCGCACGAAGGAGCTGCTCTGAAGTTAGACGACGTATAAGACGATACTACCAGGGCGTAGCCGGGATATTTCTAAGGGGCAAAATAGGTAGAATGTGGAGCATCACGCCGGGGTTCTTGCGGGACAGAAAGAAATTGACACATTGACGATTCATTGCGTACATACAACCCACGATGTGGTACATTCGCGCGATGGGAACTCTGTAGGGTGTGTCATGTTGATCAAGGCCCACCAGAAATTTTTGTTGGATGGGTCATAATGCATTAGTGTCTTTAGCAATAATTGGCCCATAGATTTTGCATTTCCAAACTACAAGAATATTATTAATACGGACGGCACAGGAACCTCTTATGGTTTTACTGATGGACGCTGGCCGCGGTTTGAACATCTGTCATCATATCATTATTATACCGTGATCGATGATTTGTTTCAGTTATGGGCGGCGGAAGTGTCAGAAAAGTAGACAGGCGAGATACCATTAACAAATCAGTAGTGAGACATCATCGGGAGAAAAAAGAGAAAATTAAAGAATCTTTCAGGCAGATAACCATTACAATAGCGTGATAGTTAGTGCTTTAACAAGGCTACGGAGCTCAAAACTGGGTTGGACAGATAGCTGCGGCCCACACAGGGGCCAAAAAGTGGGCGAACCGAGGCCGGCCTTGCTCAATAGCTTCCACCGCCTATTCAGAATGCTTACAAAGTGCACTTTAGACTGTAATATAGGCTAGCATTCGTAACTTAATTCGTTTTTGGCCTACTCAAAAATTTTGACATTGCGCCCCTTAATATATGATTCGCCCATGCTACCTCTGGCCACGCGCATTATTTAACGTGTGTCCCGAAACTAACAGTTCACCGACCGAGAAGAAGACATTAAACGGAAAGTAAACCGACATTAAAGGTTTACTTGTATACGGCGTGCAGATACAATGAACCAGTATATAAACACAGACAGTATTATTAGATTCTATAGTCTAGGAGAAGCGTCGTATTAGCAGCTAACGACTACAAACAGCTGTGAGAATGACATCTTTCTACGTTTATATAATGTGTTTAAAAATTACAAAGATTACTCAGATGAGTAGGTGCGGTATATACAGATTGTTATGTATCTATAGGCCTACTATTAAGTTGTCAACTGCTGTGACGCTGGGCGGAGCTTACAACTGGGCGGAGACATGGTGAGCGCAAAGCGCGAGCCGGGACTGGATCTCTAGTGTATCGGCAAGTTTAGAAGTGATGACACGTCTGTGTGTCCTCAGCGCATGACAACAAAAATATTATGTAAAAGCAACATCAATTGCACTGTGGTCGAATGCGAGTTCAGTGCACGAGATACCAATGATTCCGTATACTGTAGTCTACCCCCACTCAGAATAAATAATAATAATAATAATAATACATGGCATTTTTGTAATGGGGATGACCACTCATTCAACTAGCTTGTATAGCCTCGTACGATAAAGATAACCAACATGCAAGGCAGAAAGTGCACGAAATTTTTAAAAATATGCCAAATTTTGTTATCGGATAAGCAAAAATGTTTAGTTCTGGGGTCACAGACCCAGTTGGGGACTCCGCTGCCTCTAAACCCCGCTAGGGTCTTTGTCCCCAAATAGTTTAATATTGCGCCTTTCTTCAAAATACTGGATCCACCAGTTTCGCTGTATTTGGAGACGTTAAAAGACGTGTCGAAGTCCTGCGTGCAGCATAGCGTGTCACGTTCCGTTCACGGAGGGTTCAGCTAGCGCCTGGGGCGATGTCGACCTTGACGCGTCGCGCGGCCTCGCTGCATGGCGCGGCGGGACGCAGCACACCCGTCGTCTTACAATTATCGCCGTTTAATGGAGTCACTTTGTATCAGGTGATCGCGCCTTAACGCGCCGACCACAGCGACTGACGGCTTCGTTGTATTACCGCCAACACCATCACCTCCGTCATCATCATCATCAGTACCGTCATCTCACGGCCCGAGCAGCAGATTAATGACAAACTAGGCATGCATACGCCTTGTCCAATTTGGGTGATTAGTTGACCATTGTTTACAGTTAACCAACTCACCAGTGGCTTATCGGCACAAAGCAACGATCTTTTATTGGCGCAGTCTGTTTCAAATTTGACCTCATACAGGGGCGGATCCAAAGGGGGGGCCACGGGGCCATGGCCCCCTCCAAACCATGGATGAAAAATTAAAACTCAGCTGCCGCGCACACATGTTGGTACTGCAGCTACCATTAATGACC
>Ga0209780_1004378_pt1 | contig 10857 bp, 5 predicted proteins | sample WorMetexBAHAMAS2_FD_187384 | JGI IMG/M metagenome (GOLD analysis project Ga0209780, IMG submission 187384) | Marine gutless worms symbiont microbial communities from Max Planck institute for Marine Microbiology, Germany - Inanidrilus exumae... | ecosystem: Host-associated > Annelida > Digestive...
TACATCCACCAATGGATAAAGTGTAAACAAGCAGAAATGGAAATGGCATACTGTAGGGTATCAGAAAATAGTGGCCGGCAAAAATCCCCGAGGGGAGGGAGGGGGTCTACGGTGGCCCATGGACTAACAGTGTTTCGTGATAGATTATCGGTAAGGCGTTGAACTTGCGATTGACAGGTCGCGGGTTCAATCCCGGCCGGTCCGCTTTCGCGTAAAATAGGTCAAGTAAGCCTTGCATCCCTCCGGGGTCGCTAAATCGAGTACCTGCTTCGGCTGGGGATAAAGGCGGGTTTTTCACCTCTGTCGGGTGGCAGGTAACACTGTGTGATCCCATATGGCATGTGAGTTTTCCCGTAGCGGTGTGACAGAGTTTCTGCGAACTGCTATACACTTACTTTACTTTTACTTTTTTAGCTCGAGGCCTACGTGTGTTATTTTAGAAACGTACGTATGCATTTTAACGCACGTTAATTTGCCGCAGGTTAAACATACGCTGTATGAAATAATTTAAACCATAAACACCACTGAGTGGTGTATGTGAGCACTGTTCCATTAAAATTTCGCAATGGCTGCGCTGACCGAAGAATGGTACCGGATAGTTCTTGTTCTTGTGGTCGAGCAGCGTGCTAATGGCTGACTCTACGTCAGTGGTCGATCGTCAAGCCGCCACTCAACACAAAGTTCGGAGAACGATCATTCTTGTACGCTGGACCACTAGCATGGAACCAAATGCTGTCGTCCACACGCTCCGCTCATAATGGGAACAGTTTTAAACGACTTTTAAAGACACATATTTTCCGCATCAGTTTCGGCTAATCTGTCCATGTTTCTGTGTTGTATATGTTGGACGGTCTCTCGATAACTATTGACTATTGTAATGCGCCGATCGCCACTTTATTGTAATTATCGCACTATAAGTTTTTATATGATGATGATGATGATGATGATGATGATGATGATGACTCTGAGTTCTCTAGCAGTAATCTGTGCAAACAGTGCGACGGATCGTGCATGCCAGTAAGAAACTGTCTCATTTGTCTATTTCAACTGTCTTGTCGAAATTGAAGTACGGCTCAAGGTCACAAGCACTCAGTCACGTAGACTGTAAATGTGGTAATGTGGTAATATCTCGGAAATGGTGCAAGATAGAGACTTTGTTAATAGAGACCGTTGTTACTACAGACGGCTAATAGGAAGTGATACAGACTATCGAATAGTGGCAATTCCGATGACCTTGAGTGACCTTCAAGGTCACTCAACTAGTACAATCCTTTTCACATGGGATTTTTCGTACATTCGTGCAACAATTGACTAGATTTCCATTGACATGGCGCGTCGCGTTTTCCGTCAGCCATAACTTGAGCTTCAGCTTCTCGTTCCGAAGTTAACCTATATGTCACTCTGCTGTTATTGATTTACCTACGAGTTTCGTATAGACTGAATACAAACGAACGTGTTAACGACCCCGTCACCAGACTGAAATTGTCAGTGGGGCCCATCCGGCGGCCGAGGCCCGTAGCCTATACTCGCGCCATGTCCGAGCATCGATGCTTCCCAAAAAAGAGACTAAGTACTCATACAATGCATTTCAAATGACATCACAGAAATCTATCTAAAAATGACCATGAGGCATTGGAAACGAATCACGAATGAAGACACGCGTGGTCTTTTTCGTTTTTTTAAATACCAAAAATGCCCCAAAATACCAAAATTTTTATTTGGCAATCCCAGATGGAACATGGTCAGTCCAGTTATTTTTGCCGGGGCCCTGACGATTTTTGCTGGGGCCCTGCCCCCGTGGGCCTCACCCTGGTGACGGGGTCGCGTGTTAATAAAAGCTTTTAAAAGCTGTTCAAAACTGTTGCAGGTGAGGCAATATGGCGCCTCTACTCTTGTAGAGTGCAAGAAAATCTTGTGGAGGCCGGGACTACACCCCGGACCCCGTTGGGAGAGCTTACAGCGCTTTCACAGGCCCCTAGCTACTGAGAGGGAACTGGCTGCCCCTTCCAAGAACTTCACTCTAGCTGTGCTCTCGGCCTTTCAGGCCTCGGGTTTTGGCCCATCTGGCATTGCCGCTGATCCACCAGTTAATTTCTCACACTTCTCATACCTGGATATTACTGCTTTACTACAGATAAATATTCAGCAAGTATATTTTCTTTACAGAACATAAAATACAATTAAATGTAATAAAAATCAAAACTACTTGACACTCGCGCAAAGGGGCATAAATAATAGTCTAATAATAATAAATGGAATAATAAGTAAACACTTAATGATACAATAGATTCGGTCGATGAACATGTGGCGTATTGACAATAAATAGTAGCAGTGTATTGATCTCAAGACCAAGGTTTTGGGTCTCGAAAACACTCGAGTCCACTTATTAAAGTCTTGGTTTAAGGCTCGATACAAAGGTCTTAGCTTGAGACCAAGACCAAGACCAAAACCTCAATGACAAGGTTATAGAAAATGTACTCATACTGCTATATTCAAAAGCAGACTGTGCACTGCCTGACACTGTATAGTGTTCAGTTCATCTCTGCACAGCTGGCTGCAGCGTGAATGCCTACTAATTCTGATACGACAGCGGTTGATGTTGATAAATCTGCATCTATGTGGGCTTAATGAGTGCAGTCAGTAGCGAACAGAGATAAATGATAGTTTGCACCGCTGAAGTGTCAGCCCGTCGTGCTTATTCGTCAAGAAAATGTCCTTTTATTTCGCATTAGACATGAATAATCTACGATGAATCTATAGTATCACTACAGTTGGCAGTTTTCAGTGACTGAAAATCTTCCAATAGTCGATAGTCCGTTTGGTGTCTGCCTTGTAAATTAATCGTTGCTTACGATGTTTTTTTTCATACGATGGGCAATCGCTTGCATCACTTTTGATGTAGGCCTGTACTACATACTCATGCATTCATAATGTTGGACTGTGTTCTTGTTTCGTGAATGATCCTTCATTTGCCAAGTCCTGCGTTTTCCATTCTTACGTTTTCAGCATCCCCGTATATAGGCCTACATAAGTACATTGTCATTTGCATGAGGCTAGCCTTCAATCAATGCTAATCTCAACTGCCGGCATGGTCGAACACGAAGACAGAAAACTGTATAGAGGTGCAGACCCAAGATCAAAGATCATTTGAAGATCATTTGAAGGTCACAAAACAGATCACTATTAAGTGAGTCCAATACAACGGTCATATGGTTTTAGTGTCGCCACGCCGTCCAGATGCGCCATTTGTATTCATTAAAAGTTGTTCAGCGTGGCATGCGACACGAACGTTTTGGACCCGGCTCGATGCACACATGGCCGGACGACGGCCATTATTAATTTTCCCGGAGTGACCGTATCGGACGCGGTCGCAGCTACCGACGGCGTCTTTATACGACACAGTCAACCGGACATATTCCAGATATCGAGTTCGATCGCCTCGCGCGCCGCGGCATCCGCGGTATGTCGAGGATACGGCGCCTGGCAGCCGGACACCGCCGAGGTCGAACGCCGACGGTAAATTGTCTGATCTTTAACCGTTTCTGCGCAGTGCGGAATTACAGCTCCCATCTGAAAATAAGCAGCAACTATACGTCGTCAGTTTTCACCGGCAAATAGGCATCGCACATTTATGAAGTGAATGTCCGGTCCTTTATGAATGGCTGTTGTTTTTAATGCAGCTAGGAAGACAGTGAACGAAGGGGCCATATGGTGTTGTATGACGTCTCTTGCCCACGCTTTTAAGTTTGTAAACATGTCCAACTAAAGTAACCATGCAGATATCGTCGTCATAACGTCTGATCAATGCCGTCGCGTCGAAGACAGCATATGAACCATCCGGATATTCCTTCCTCTCCCGAACAGGATCCCCCAATGGAAATGATACCCTCATCTTTTGTTGTCAGAAAAAAAGCTCAGCTATCGCAGAGAAACTGCGCGACGCGCTGTGTCAGTTGAAATGTTATCAACTGCTGCAAATTGTACGAAAAAACCACATTTGACAAGGCTTGCAATAGTCCCTACGCTGTCGTACAGTGTTGTTTCCGTTTTGGTAGAACACCGGCTTGTAACGGACAGACGGACAGACACTGAGCCACAGCACATAAACGCGTTTTTGTCGATGTGGTACACGTAGCTGCATTTATCTGTCTGTCTTAAAATTTAGTATGTTGCCGCTTATATTGTATTGCGCCGTTATTAGCATAAATTTTAAAATGTTTTATAAGAGTTTAAATTTAAAATACATTTTTTACGTTTTTATGTTTTTATTGTTGTTTTTGTTGGTGTTAAAACATCCACATACAAATATGATGCATTTTTCTTTAGCAAATTGTATTCGCATTCGTGTACAGCAACTTGCGACTGGCAGAGAAGATCACAGATAGCGACTACAGTGAGTGGGGGGGGAGCAGACAGTGACACAGTGGACAGCAATCGAGTTCTATGTTTTTATGTTTTTATGCATGTTTTAATGTTTTTGATTAAAGTTTAAAAACATGTTTTGTGTTTTTATTTGCCAGTTAATGATTTTAACATCAGTAATGTTCGATGCTTGATGTTCACAGTGGCTTGCTGCGAAATACGGCAGCATTTAGGACAAAATAACCCATCCGATCCCGTAACTTAAACTGAACGCTGAATTCTAGAACCTTTCTGACAAACACACGAACAGAATTTCATAAACTAAGTCAATAATATCACTCGGATACCATCATTTTCATCAACTTCACTGGCCGAACTCATGCCAGGTCTAAAGTTAACTTCAGCTAGATCCCGCCTGGTCTTACGTCTGTGATTCGGATACACCGTGGGTGTGATCCGGCACCTAATCAGCCAGATTGGACAAGCAATAATTTAGTCATAGGTTCCAAAAACCTAATGCCGCCAAAAGCATACCGTGGCTCAAAGTGCACAATATCGATTTTGGCTGGACACCTCAGAAACCAGGGATGGTATCCATCACTTCTTCCTCTTCTGATTCACCACTCTGTACATCTATAACTTTGTCTCTGTTTCATTCCCGGTTTAAAACCTACCTCTTTCACAAATCCTACCCCCCGTAGTTTCACTTCTTCCTCTCGGATTTGGCCAGCTTAATCTAGCGCCTTCACGGACTTTTGCCTGGACCGTTTCTTCTGAGCTACTCGGTTTTTGATTTCATTTTTCCTTACTGTTTCGTTTCTGGGCCGTGCGCTAGATTAAGCTGGCCATCTTGACAGCTTTTGAGCGCACGTTAATCTACCGTATCGTATCGTATCGTATCGTGGGAGTTTTTATAGCTAGTTTTGAAAGAGGCCGCTTCGCTACGAGAGGAGGGCAGGAGAGACCCGGTGGCGCCTCAGTTTAACTAATTTAATTTCTGAGCAGATCATTAAGCAAAGATCAATTTCGGTTTCTGCGGAATACCTAAAAATAGATACCAAATCTCGCCGCAGAAAAAAATTCACCGTTTACTGGTGAAAATCAACTGTTGGTCATTTGTACAAATCCCAGCGAAGAAAAGGCGGTTAAAACAGTGGGATCATGGCGCAGCATTCACGCTGTAAGTGTTAGTTTTATAGCATCTGACAATTCGCATCCGAGCAGCGACTGCTCCAGACGGGGCACTTGTTCACGTTAAAGGTCAGAGCAGACGGTGTTGCTTCGACGACTGGTCGTGCCGAGTCGCAGACGGACAACGAGAAAAACGACGAGTCCGCACGCACTGACTGAGACACGCCGGCAGGCAGGCCGGCAGGCACCGGACGGGATCGAGCAATGAACGAACGACCGTCGTTAAATGGTCCTGCGGCGTCGACAGTCATGGATCGACCATAAACGTCCGTCCACTCGGTCTGATTACCTCCGCCATCAGAACCACCACCGCCAGCAGCCGGCCGCGCCGGCTCATGAACCGCTCGTTTCGGCGCCAACAACCGTCGACCGACAGCTGCGCGCCGATATCCGCCTGGCACCTCGGGGGCCCATCGCATTATTATCGCGACCGCGGCCGGCCGGGGCGACGTTCGAGGGTGACGTCGATCGAACTCGGCGCCTGCCAACTGCTCCTTGGTGGGCTCTTGGAGCACTGGAAGGACAGAGCGCCGCCATCCATCGCGCCTTCAGCGGCCGCCCGTTGACGGTCTCCCGGTCCCCGAGCTGTACCGTGACGGGCCGTCTCGACATTCTTCACGTGGGCGGACGTCACGAGCCACAGCGCTGTGCGTGCGGATAATATCCGCAGATCGGCGACGCATATCGAATGGCGTCGACGTCGCAGTTGGTGGCGTAGCCTCTAAGCCAACTGTCACGCCGTCGACACCGCAAAGCCACCGACTCGTATTGTTGACAGTCGCATGGCAGAGTCGGTTACTCGATGGATTGCGATGCATAAAACCCGGTCCACACTAGCAACAATGTCGAAGCAACGTTCGACTTTGTCAAAAGGACGAAATTTCAACGCAAAAGTAGTAGTAGGCCTAGTAGTAAAATTCTTTAATAAAACTTTGTCAAACGCAAAGTGAAACAGTCGCAGTATAAACATACAGTATAGACATGCAAAATAGCAAAATAAAAAAGTAAACGAAGTGCAGTCCTGTTTGTATTACATTAATATATATCATCATTGAATAACATGCGGTTGATGAAGTTTTTGCGCATGAACTCTGAAGGGATAACAGAAGAGTGAGGCCGTGTCCACGGGAACGGAGACTATAACCAATGTGTTTGGGTGGTGGGAGGAGTTGATGTAAAACATGTTGAGGGTTATAACGGATTGATCTGAAAAGTGACTCATCACTGGAATCCAGTAAATCGTCAAAGGAAAGGAAACTCGTTCGACATTGTTGCCGTTTTTTTGGCAACAAAGTCGAATGTTGATACGACATTGTTGCTGGTGTAGACCGGGCTTAAGGTCTCAGGGTCGAATCCTGATTTGGGACAAAAAATCATCGATGAACTGTGATGGAATTTGTAAACCTTTACCTAATATATGTTACTTCTACGTTCAAGTGTGCAAGCATGTGACGCAATACGATCAGTTCGTAATCTCTCCCGATCAAAATGCCCGAAATCGTAGGACAAAGCAATATGAACTCCTCGGCATAAACATTAAATCGTGTTTCATTATCTTCTTTCATTACGAAGGAATATGCAGGTTTGGAAGATTTGCCTAATTCCGGCATATATATGTGTGTAATTTTGTGCATACCGGTACCAGGACAGTAGCCTCCTGTCTAGGCAGTCCACTCCCAGTACAAAGTGACAAATGTCGTGGAATGGGAATCTGTAATATCAGAGTTGTATTCAAGCTTCATGCAAACGACAGATAAAAAGTCAGAAGCAGAACTGTAGGAAATGAAAAACAAATTTTCTAATAAAGACAGAATATGAAATCACGTGTCTAGACACCATTTAAACACACTGAAGGCGTTTTTTCTCATTCCGAGCGCTCCAGAGCGACCGTCTGATACTATAGGCCTTTTTTCTACGTCAGAGCGATTCGCTACGCGTTTTTTACAACTCCATACGAGATCAGTCCGATCGCTCCGACTTTGCTCTGACAAAAACGTGCGACGAAACTGGACGGCGTGCCACGCCTATTTGTTTACTGTTATTGTGCGGCAAAATGCAGAATAGGATAGGAATTCTATGGAAAACATGTATATGCAGTGTTTTTGTATTTAGTAATGTTTACAAAAGTTGTCTCTGATATGATAGCTTTCCGTAATCCGCATTTAGTTAAATCAGTAAATTTAGCATTTACGCATGTGTTGTTCCGGTCTGTTTACCGTTATGTTGCTCTTAGCGACGTCAAAATAAACAGGCCGGAACTGCTTGCGTCGTTTTTAACGCCGGAAGACGCCGGAAGAGACTAATTTGGTTCAAGTGATCTTGGTCGCGTTAAGTAAGTCATCGCTGACTTAAGAGAAGTTAGCGCTTAGTGTTTTTTTGCCGTTAAGTAAGTTAGCGATTACTTCGCTGCCGCCAGCGGAAACAGCGGTAAAAATCTTTGCTGAGTGCTAAAAATAGACATCGTTTGTTTACGTTTGTTTTGCGAAGATGTCTGAACGTTTGGTTTTCAACGGTTAGAAAAAGGACTTAAAAGGCTTTAAAGTTATTACATAGTATTGACACTGATTAGTTAACTTTATTGCGTGAATTTGATGTAATAACGATTATGAAGCCGTTGCTAATAACATCTCGCATCGAATATTTAATACGTAAGCGCTACCTTTGCTACTTTCCGTTAAGTGACCTCTAAGCGATTTCACTCAGCAGTTTTAGTCAGCGATGACTTACTTAACGCAGCCCTTGTCTCGGATTGCTATAATTCCACCCAAAAACAATCACTGTTACAGACATAAATCTGGGGGTTTTGTTTTAAGCCCGGTCCACACCAGCAACAATGTCGAAGCAACATTGTCGAATGCTACAATGTCGAATGTTGCTTCGACATTGTTGCTAGTGTGGACCGGGCTTTAGGGATTTCTGTTCTGAGGTAATTGTCCGGGGAGTGTTCGGAATAAGAGTGAGTATTCTTGAATCACGCATAATGGAGGCAGCGAAAATAAAAACGGAACGCGTTCTATAAAAGCAGATAATGCGGCTGTGTTCATAACCATACACATTTTTCTATAGCAGATAGACAGATAACGACGATTTTATATGCGTTGGTTGGATGTCGGTCACTCATGGAGTGGTGGAGCCGCCGGAGTATCATGCCAGGCAGTAGATAGTCATCAAGGTGCATGTACTAAAGATTGGTAGTGAGAACCGGAAGACGCACCGTCTGTATTGTATGTATTACAGACGCTACCGGCACTAAAAGCAGAGAAAACGCGGCCATCAACCAGTATTAGTAGTGACGTGACCGGACTTGAGAGTCACAGTGCGTCCTGTCATAAAGCAGTCACCTACGCGTCTCACGGCGCTATGTGAACCACGAACGGCAATTATGATCTGCTCTCCTGGCATGCTTCGACCAGCGTGAGTAGTGTAGAAACCACTATACTAGAACATCGACTCTCATTGGTCTAGAGCGGTCACGTGACCTATTAGGCCACACTCCCGGTCAGGGTCAAGTCCATCTTGCATAAGTCACATGACCGCTTTCGACCAGTGAGAATCGATGTTCTATAGTATAGTGGTTTCTACACTACTAGCGTGTCCCAAGACATCGTCTTCGCTACGTATAGCTCAGTCCGGCTAGGTGTAAAGTAAGTAAAAAGTAAAGTATGAGGTACTTAGATAGCGCGTTCTTACCGCCTAAAAGGTCATGAAGCGCTACAGAATGGCACGTGTTAACGGGATCACACAGTTTTTATCTGCCACCCACACGACCATCCTGACTTTACTCAGTAAGCATTCACCAGATGGCACCACCAGAACGAGGCAGTACACATCCGATATAGCTTACTACTCAATTTATCGACTTCAGAAGGATGAAAGGCTGAGTTGGCCTAGTTGGCTGACCTATAGCGGATGGATTACCCACATAAGTGGTCACCCGTCAGCTGCAGGTCGAGCGTGGGACAGGGAAAGTTCGCCGGTCAAAGATCAACGTTCTAACCACTGTGCTACGCAACCAACTAAACCAATTGCGTAATTATTTACGCACGCCCGTCAAAATGATTAGTTTCATTTTAAAGTTCCGAAATTCACTGAAAGTATGACGTCACTAAAGTTAATAATATTACAATTTACAAATCGTTGAACTTACGCAAAATAACAATATGCAACTGTATCTCATTGCCGGAAACAAGTCAAAGAATCATTTATATGCAAATGAATGCCATTAGGTGGGATAGATTTAATTATGGGTAGGAAGTATAAAAAGTAGCCTATATCTGCAGATTTCGTAACCTTAGAAACTGATGATAAATGTCGCATTCTTTGCGGAGTTGCGGCTATATGTTTAAACTCCCATTACTTCGCCCCCCCCCCACGAGCTGGGCAAAAAAAGCTTTTGGGGACCGACTTTGAACTTTGACCGAACATATCTCTGTAACGGAACATGATATCAACAATCGGAAATAAACTAGTCAATCTACGGAGATTCCCCACATGTCCCCTAAATTTGGTAATTTTTGGCGAACTTTGGTCCAGAAACGCCTGAGAACAGTTAGCGATTGATTGCACAAACCCCTAAATTTTAGCATCGGGAGACACTGCCAGCCTTACCGCATGGGCGGTATATAACAGACAGCAGGCAAACTTTGACACGTGTTATGTAGTGGCACGAGCTTACAGTCTAGAACAACAGAATGCTGGGCGGACTCACGCTGGGCTTTGCCGTGCATCTAGTTGTGGATTTGTTGTACGACTTGTTGCACAAATCGAAGCAACATATCGAAGCAATGGCACAGTACCGCAAAAGAAACGAAATGACAGATTGCTGCTTCAGAAGCAGACCATGTTATAATGATATGTATAGTTTTCGGACAGTTTGTGTCGGCGCTTCTTCGCCACCCTGCCACAGCACTGCTACATTAGAACGACACCCAAACACACATATGTTTACCTTCAGCTATTCAACTATTATCCCTTCAGTGCTATTACACTATTGGTTTGGTCATTTGACCTGTAAAATCGTCTTCTAAATGACCTATAATGTGTCGAGTGGGAAGTTAAACCCTACAATACAATACATTTACCTTCGACTAGTCACCCCTGACCGCCACCAGCGCCTCTGCATCTACGGACTTCACAGCGCTCTACAGATGTTGTTGTTGTTGTTATTATTATTTTTTTTTTTAAATTTTTTTATACCCCAGGTAGTAAAGATCCCCGGGGTTAAAAACTAGAAGCTAAAAACAAATATCACTGGTGGCTAGAGGTCCGGGTCTTCGTCGGTGGTACAGAAAGAATATATTATTA
>Ga0209780_1004379_pt1 | contig 10856 bp, 4 predicted proteins | sample WorMetexBAHAMAS2_FD_187384 | JGI IMG/M metagenome (GOLD analysis project Ga0209780, IMG submission 187384) | Marine gutless worms symbiont microbial communities from Max Planck institute for Marine Microbiology, Germany - Inanidrilus exumae... | ecosystem: Host-associated > Annelida > Digestive...
TGAGCAGCTCGCAATTCTTCCATTTCCCGTTTGTCGAACCGATAAGTAAACATGTGTGTAATATTACAACGAATCTCAGACCATTACAGCGCATTCCTAAACCGAAATCTCATTTGCAACTGGTATAACTTAAACCGATCTTTAACTAAGCTTATTTTTGTTGCTCTCCAAAGGAGAGCGACTTTCTCCGAACTCGGTCTCGGAAAAAGCTTAGTACCTTCGTGGAAGGATAGAAGCATCCTTTCATATCTCTTGTAGGATGCGGCATGATGAGATCTTCCCCGGAAGAATCGAATTCAAAAAGTGCGTACCTGTTTCGGCTTACTTTCCAGCCAATTCCCTAGGGAACACCTTCCGTGGCGTCCCAAAACTCAATGAAAAGAAATGAAGCACTTAACTTTCAACTGCATTGTAGGAATTTTCCTCCCCGGAGGTAGCCTCTATCATATCCATGAATGATACCTCGGCTGCAATTTGCTCATCGGTAATTTCCTGTCCACTGGTTTCTTCGTCCACGTTTTGGTCCATTTCCCAGCGTTTTCTCTTTTGTTCCTGATGATAGGCATAACCAGTACCAGCTGGAATCAACCGACCGACAATAACGTTTTCCTTTAAACCTCGCAGTTCATCAAGCTTGCTGGTCACCGACGCTTCCGTCAATACCCTTGTAGTCTCTTGGAAAGAAGCGGCAGAGATAAATGAATCGGTGGCCAATGAAGCCTTGGTGATCCCCAAAAGTACCGGTTGCCATCTAGCGGGTAGTTTATCCTCAGCGCTCATGCGCTCGTTTTCCTCCAATACACGGCCTCGTTCGAGTTGCTCACCCTGAAGGAATCTGGTATCTCCCGGATCCAAGATTTCGGATTTACGCAACATTTGGCGAACGATAACTTCAATGTGCTTATCGTTGATCTTGACGCCCTGCAACCGGTATACCTCTTGAACCTCATTGACGATATAGCTCATAAGGGCCTCGACACCCAGGAGACGCAGGATATCATGAGGACTCGCAGGTCCATCCACGATAGACTCACCACGCTCCACATGTTCCCCCTCGAATACTAAGATCTGGCGCCATTTTGGCACCAGTACTTCATGCTTGTCCCCATCATCGCCAGTGATAATCAAACGCTGTTTACCTTTGGTATCCTTACCAAAACTAATAGTCCCCGTGATCTCGGCAAGGATTTCATGATCTTTGGGTTTCCTGGCTTCGAAAAGGTCGGCAACTCGAGGCAAACCACCCGTAATATCCCGAGTCTTGGTAGATTCTTGGGGCAAACGAGCAATTACGTCTCCCACGCTGACCTTATCCCCATCTTTGACGGTAATAATGGCATCAGGTGAAAGCACATACTGAGCTGGGATTTGGGTACCTGACAAATACAGCTCACCCCCCGATTCATCCACCAAGGTCATCATCGGACGAAGATCCTTACCAACGGAACCACGTTGCTTGGGGTCCATGACCACGGTACTGGTCAGACCGGTGACATCGTCCACCTGCTTTTGTACGGTAATTCCTTCAAGGATGTCGGTAAAGCGCACATACCCCGCCACTTCGGTAATAACCGGATGGGTATGCGGATCCCAGTTAGCAACGCGGGTTCCCCCTTTAACGGAATCTCCATCGGCCACTGATAAGGTGGCACCGTAGGGCAATTTGTAACGCTCGCGCTCACGTCCTCCCTCATCCAGAATAGCAAGTTCCCCAGAGCGAGATACGGCCACATAACTGCCACTAGCATGCTTTACAAGCTTGATATTGTATAGTTTTATAGAACCGGAGGATTTAACAGAGATGTTGTCTACAGCCGCTGCCCGAGAGGCGGCACCACCAATGTGGAAGGTCCGCATGGTAAGCTGCGTACCAGGCTCGCCGATGGACTGGGCGGCCATGACACCAACCGCCTCACCGATATTGACCAATTGCCCACGGGCAAGGTCGCGCCCGTAACACTTGGCGCAAATGCCAAACCGGCTTTCACAGGTAATGGGAGAACGACATTTGATCCGATCGACTCCCTTCTCCTCAAGTACATCTACCCAATATTCATCCAGCAAAGTACCTGCGGGAACGAAAATCTCCCCAGTCTCCGGATCGAAAAGTTCTTGGGCTGTTACACGTCCTAAAACACGCTCACGCAGGGGTTCTACGATATCCCCCCCCTCAATGAGCGGGGTAATCACAGGGCCTTGGGTAGTACCGCAATCTTCCTCGATAACGACCAAATCTTGGGCAACATCCACCAAACGCCGAGTCAGATAACCCGAGTTGGCAGTCTTCAAAGCCGTATCAGCTAAACCCTTACGGGCACCGTGGGTGGAAATGAAGTACTGTAATACATCAAGTCCCTCTCGGAAGTTAGCGGTAATGGGGGTCTCGATAATGGAACCATCTGGTTTTGCCATCAATCCACGCATGCCGGCCAATTGTCGAATCTGCGCCGCAGAACCACGCGCTCCAGAGTCAGCCATCATATAAATTGGATTGAAGGATTGCTGGTTTACCATCTGCCCTTTAGTATCCGTTGCGGCTTCAGTACCAAGCTTTTTCATCATGGCCTTCGCCACCTGCTCGTTGGTATACGACCAGATATCAACGACCTTGTTATACCGCTCACCGAATGTAACCAAACCGGAGGCATACTGGGACTCGATTTCCTTTACCGCTTCTTCGGCATTGTCCAGAATTCCGCGTTTTTCCTCTGGAACCACCATGTCATCCACTCCAATGGAAAGTCCCGCGCGAGTCGCATAATGAAAACCGGTATACATAAGGCGGTCGGCAAATACGACGGTGGCCTTGAGACCAACATTGCGGTAGGCGGCGCTGATCAACATGGAAACGGCCTTCTTATTCATGACCCGGTTAACCATGTCGAAAGGTAGCTGTTCTGGCAACAACTCGGACAACAAGGCACGTCCCACCGTGGTATCCACCACAACAGCCTTTTTGTCTTCGTCGGACTTAGCCATACGCAACTTGATACTGGCGTGTAAATCAATAGAACCACTCTCGAACGCCCGGTGCACCTCCGCAACATCGGAAAACACCATTCCACCCCCGCGAGCACCGACCTGGGTCCTCGTCATGTAATAAAGACCAAACACGACGTCCTGGGTAGGTACGATAATAGGTTCACCGTTGGCTGGAGAGAGTACGTTGTTGCTCGACATCATAAGGATGCGAGCTTCCAACTGGGCTTCCAGGGATAACGGCACATGCACGGCCATTTGATCACCATCGAAATCGGCATTAAAAGCCGTACAAACCAAAGGGTGAAGTTGGATCGCCTTACCTTCCACCAGTACCGGTTCGAAAGCTTGAATACCCAGCCGATGGAGCGTGGGGGCCCGATTCAGCATGACCGGATGTTCGCGAATCACCTCTTCGAGGATATCCCACACCTCCGGGCCTTCACGTTCTACTAATTTTTTTGCCGCCTTGATAGTGGTTGCCAATCCCTTTCTTTCCAATTTGCCAAGCACGAACGGCTTGAAAAGCTCCAAGGCCATTTTCTTCGGCAGTCCACATTGATGGAGTTTTAAGGTAGGACCCACGACGATGACCGAGCGGCCGGAGTAGTCCACCCGCTTGCCAAGCAGGTTTTGCCTAAACCGGCCTTGTTTACCTTTGATCATGTCGGCAAGTGACTTGAGCGGACGTTTGTTGGTACCGGTAATAGCCCGACCACGGCGTCCATTGTCAAGTAACGCATCCACTGCTTCTTGAAGCATGCGCTTTTCATTGCGCACGATAATATCCGGAGCGTTCAGGTCCAAAAGGCGCTTCAGGCGGTTATTACGGTTGATGACCCGTCGGTAAAGATCATTGAGATCGGAGGTAGCAAACCTGCCACCATCCAATGGAACCAAAGGACGAAGTTCTGGAGGTAACACCGGCAAAACACGAAGCACCATCCATTCGGGACTATTTCCCGAATCGAGAAAAGCCTCCATAAGCTTGAGACGCTTGGTCAGCTTTTTGATCTTGGATTCGGAATTGGTATCGATAAGATCCTGGCGGACCCTGGCGACCTCCGACTCGAGTTCGATAACCCGCAACATATCATAAATGGCTTCAGCGCCCATCTTAGCTTGGAACTCATCACCGTACTGTTCGATGGCATCCAGATACATGTCATCGGACAGTAATTGACCGCGCTCCAGGGACGTCATCCCCGGGTCGATGACCACAAAAGCCTCGAAATACAAAATCCGCTCGATATCCCTAAGCGTCATGTCCAGAAGCAAACCCATGCGCGAGGGCAGTGATTTCAAATACCAAATATGCGCTACCGGGCTTGCAAGTTCGATATGCCCCATGCGCTCACGGCGCACCTTGGTGAGCGTTACCTCTACACCACACTTTTCACAGATAACGCCTCTATGTTTGAGCCGTTTATATTTACCACAAAGACACTCGTAATCTTTGATAGGCCCGAATACCTTGGCACAAAAGAGGCCATCTCTTTCAGGCTTAAAGGTTCGATAGTTAATAGTTTCCGGCTTTTTGACTTCTCCATATGACCAGGAGCGAATCTTTTCCGGAGATGCCAAACCGATACGGATCGCATCAAAGCCTTCCACCTGGCCCTGCCGTCTCAACAGATTAAGTAAATCTTTCAAGAGTTGTTCCTCCATAATCCCCCTCCGACTGCCTTCGACAGACAGAAGGAAATTATATATTTCGAATGATCATTAACCGCTAAAGGCGACCAGTGACAAATCAATCCTGTTCAAGCTCGATATCAATACCAAGTGATCGTATTTCCTTCATCAATACATTAAACGATTCGGGCATGCCCGCTTTCATATGATGTTCACCATCTACGATATTCTTATACATCTGTGTCCTGCCGTTGGTATCATCGGATTTCACTGTCAGCATTTCCTGCAATGTGTATGCAGCACCGTAGGCCTCCAATGCCCAAACCTCCATTTCACCAAAACGCTGACCGCCAAATTGAGCCTTACCACCAAGGGGCTGTTGTGTAACCAAGCTATAAGGGCCAGTGGATCGGGCATGCATCTTGTCATCTACCAAATGGTTAAGCTTCATCATATACATGTAGCCCACGGTAATTGGACGATCAAAAGACATACCAGTGCGTCCATCATAGAGTACAGATTTGCCATCGGCGGGTAATTCGACCAATGCCAACATACGCTTGATCTCATCTTCGAGCGCACCATCAAACACTGGGGTTGCCATGGGAACCCCGCCCCTCAGGTTCATCGCCAAATCTCTGGCCTCCTGATCCGAGAACTCATCAATGGTCTCCGAATAAATGCGATTCAAGAACAAACGGATTTCGCCAATATCGATATCGTTATCCAACATATAGCCAATTTTCAGCCCTAAAGCCTTGGCCGCCCATCCCAGGTGAGTCTCTAAGACCTGACCAACGTTCATGCGCGATGGCACACCGAGGGGATTTAGTACGATATCAACCGGCGTTCCATCATCCAGATAGGGCATATCTTCAATCGGAACAATGGTAGAAATAACACCTTTATTGCCATGGCGCCCAGCCATCTTATCGCCCGGCTGTACCCGCCGTTTTACGGCCAAGTAGACCTTCACCATCTTAAGTACACCCGGAGCCAGGTCATCTCCTGAGGTAAGCTTATCGTGCTTTTCTTTATAACGCTGATCCAAATCTTCCCGGTGGACCTTGAGCTGCTCGGACGCTTGCTCCAATTGCCGGTTTATAGATTCGTCTTCAAATCGAATTTCGAACCATTTTTCCTTTTTAAGATCAGAAAGATATGCCTTACCAACTCGACCATCAGGCCCTAAACCTCCCGGTCCACCTAGCGCCGTATTCCCTACCAACAAACGTTCCAGACGTTGATAGATATCGTTCTCGACAATTCGGAACTGGTCATGCAAATCCTTTCTGACCTTCTCTAATTCCATCTGTTCGATTTCAATGGCGCGTGCGTCCTTGATAAGCCCATCGCGTGTAAACACCTGCACATCGATCACGGTACCACTCATTCCCGAAGGAACGCGCAAAGAGCTATCCTTTACATCCGACGCCTTATCTCCAAAGATGGCTCGAAGCAATTTTTCTTCTGGAGTCAGCGGGGTCTCACCCTTGGGCGTTACCTTACCCACCAAAATATCTCCGGGCTTAACCTCGGCTCCCACAAACACAATACCGGACTGATCCAACCTGGACAGAGCGCTCTCACTCACGTTCGGAATATCCGCGGTAACTTCCTCGGACCCAAGCTTAGTATCACGGGCAACACAAACTAATTCTTCGATATGAATGGTAGTGAAACGTTCTTCCTCGACCACTCGTTCGGAGATGAGGATAGAATCTTCGAAGTTGTAACCATTCCAGGGCATAAACGCCACCAAAAGATTCTGTCCAAGAGCAAGCTCCCCAAGATCGGTAGCCGGGCCATCGGCTAGCACGTCGCCTCGTGAAATAACATCGCCCGGTTCGACCAAAGGCCGCTGATTAATACAGGTGTTCTGATTCGAGCGCGTATATTTGATTAAATTATAAATATCCACGCTCGGCTCACCTTCCACGGTTTCCTCATCATTGACCCGAACAACGATACGAGAGGCATCCACGGAATCCACAATCCCCCCACGGCTCGCTACCACTACCACGCCGGAATCAATGGCCACGGTGCGTTCCATCCCGGTACCAACCAATGGTTTTTCAGTACGTAATGTAGGCACAGCTTGACGCTGCATATTCGAGCCCATCAAAGCGCGGTTGGCATCGTCATGTTCGAGGAATGGGATAAGTGCTGCGGCAACCGATACGATTTGTTTTGGAGACACATCCATATAGTGGATCCGCTCTCGGGTAGTTACCGTAAACTCATTCAGATGTCGACAGGTCACCAACTGATCTTGCAGTTGGCCATCAGTATCTACTGCCGCATTGGCCTGGGCAATTACATATTGCCCTTCCTCGATAGCAGACAAATAATCGATCTCACTCGTTACGACACCATCCTCTACCTTGCGGTATGGCGTCTCGAGAAAACCATACCGGTTGGTGCGGGAATACACCGATAAAGAATTAATCAAGCCGATATTAGGACCTTCTGGAGTCTCAATAGGACACACACGACCGTAATGAGTCGGATGAACATCCCGCACTTCGAATCCTGCCCGTTCTCTCGTCAAACCTCCCGGTCCTAGTGCAGAGATACGACGTTTATGCGTAACCTCCGAAAGCGGATTATTTTGATCCATAAACTGGGAGAGCTGACTCGAACCAAAGAATTCCTTGATAACCGCTGATACGGGCTTGGCATTAATAAGTTCCTGAGGTATCAATTCATTGGCATCAGCAAGACTCAAACGTTCACGGACGGCCCGCTCTACACGCACAAGCCCAATTCGGAATTGATTCTCTGCCATCTCACCAACACAACGCACGCGGCGATTACCTAGGTGATCGATATCGTCCACGGTCCCATTACCATTCTTGATATCAATGAGCACCTTGAGTACATCCACGATATCTTCACGCGTCAATACTCCTGGACCTTTGATATCCTCGCGGCCAACCCGACGATTGAACTTCATACGTCCAACCATGGACAAATCGTAACGATCCGAGCTTGAAAACAGATTGTGGAATAACGCCTGAGCAGCATCCTTGGTAGGAGGTTCGCCAGGACGCATCATTCGATAGATCTCGATTTGGGCATCTAACGGACTGGTAGTCGGATCGATTCGCAAGGTATCAGAAATATATGAACCACGATCCACCTCATTCATGTACAAGGTCCGGAAAGAAGTAATCCCTAGCTTACGGAATTCCTTGACCACATCCTGACTCAATTCCTCATTTACTCTAGCGACGATCTCTCCAGTCTCATCACTAAACACATCATGAGCCAAGATCTTCCCACCCACGTATTCATCCGGTACGCGCAAGCTGGCAAGATTTGCCTGTTTTATCAAAAGGACATGCCGGGAAGTAATGCGACGACCGGCTTCCACGATGATCTTGCCGCGGGGACCGGTTATATCGAAGTTCAACGTTTCCCCACGCAACTGATCAGGAACAAACTCAATTTGCAAATGGTCCCCTTGCACGGAAAAAACATTGACGTCGAAGAACATCTTTAGAATTTCTTCGGTGGAATAACCCAAAGCACGCAATAAAATCGTTGCGGGGAGCTTACGACGCCGATCGATACGCACGAAAACAAGATCTTTCGGATCGAATTCGAAATCCAACCACGACCCACGATAGGGAATAATCCGAGCTGAAAACAGCAATTTACCCGATGAATGAGTTTTCCCTTTATCGTGCTCGAAAAACACGCCTGGAGAACGGTGAAGCTGAGAGACAACAACTCGCTCAGTCCCGTTAATAACAAACGTACCCGTATCAGTCATCAACGGAATTTCACCCATGTACACTTCCTGTTCCTTAATATCCTTAACGGCCTTCGTGGCCGCCAGCGTTTCCTTATCATAGATGACTAAACGTAATCTAACCCGCAGTGGCGCAGCAAAGGTAAGTCCGCGCAACCGACATTCTTTAACATCGAAAAGTGAGGTACCAAGACGATACGATACATATTCAAGAGCGGCGTCACCGGCATAACTCTCGATGGGGAAAACCGATCGGAATGCAGCCTCTAGCCCTTTTGGCTCACGGGCATGATGCGAAATATCGGCTTGCAAAAAGTGACGATACGAATCAAGCTGCATCGCAAGAAGATAAGGAACATCCAAAACGCTAGAACGTTTCCCAAAATCTTTGCGAACTCGTTTCTTTTCAGTGAAAGAATAACCCATACTCGATCCTCAACCATATATCTCAAGAACAGTAATATCAATGGTTTTCTACTCTTAAAAAGCCCTATCTAGACATTATTAAAAGCCGATTACAAAAGCGGTAAACCGTCCCGTGTCCCAGCAAATCCTCGTTGAATCGTTCACGATTCGCCTTAAGCTTGTGGAAAAACCAACGCGATTTTCCGCTTCTTCACCAAGACTTCCATAATTACAAACAGGTTTCGAGAGTGAAAACTACACTCACAGGGCAAATAAAACTAGAGATCGTATCCACCAATATTCCATCGCGTACTAAAAAATTGGTCAATACGTACACATCCCCGTTTCAATACACAATCCAAGCTTTAGTCTTCTTACATGAGACTTTTAAGCGCAAAAAGGCCGGCAACCCATAAAAGGTCGCCAGCCAACCAACGGTTTTTGAAAATAATGTGTCGTTTATTTGATCTCGACGGAACCGCCAGCTTCCTCTATTTGCTTCTTGACGTCTTCTGCCTCTTCTTTAGGAATCGCTTCCTTGATAGCAGCCGGCGCACTTTCTACTAGATCCTTGGCTTCCTTAAGGCCCAGCGAGGTCAATGCCCGAACGACCTTAATTACCGCAACTTTGTTGGAACCAAAACCAGACAAAATCACATCAAACTCGGTTTTCTCCTCTTCGGCCTCAGCGACATCACCACCCCCTGCTCCTGCGGGCGCAGCCACTGCAGCTACCGCAGCAGGAACACCGAATTTCTCTTCCATCGCCTTAACCAACTCTACGACATCCATCACAGACATATCTGCAATAGCATCAAGAATTTCTTCTTTGGACACAGCCATTAATTTACTCCTAATAAATTCCGATATAGCCAGCTCAGAGACAACCGAAATTCATGTTAACGTCAGAGTTGACAGACATACTCTGACATAGCCGAAAGACTTCTTGTTGAAAGGAATCCTGCTACCCGAATCTAAGCCGATTCTTTCTGCCTACGAATAGCATCCAGGGTCCGAACCAAACGACCATGTGGCTCGGCCAAAGTTCGAACCAATTTTGTTATCGGTGCTTTCATTACAGATAACAACATACCAAGAGCTACTTCCTTGGTCGGCATCGTGGCAAGCGCGTTGATATCTGCTCCCTTTAGCAGTTTTCCACCATAAGCAGCAAACTGGATGATCAACTTTTCGTTTGTTTTCGCGAAATCAGATAAAACCCGAGCAGAATCACCGGGTTCCCTTCTTGAGAACGCCAAAATCAACGGGCCTATAAGACTTTCCTGTACACAGGATAAATCGGTACCCTCTACGGCTCGACGGGCCAACCTATTCGGCACCACCCGTAAATAGATATCCAAGCGCCTGGCTTGCTCTCGCAGTTGGGTAATCTCCGATACAGTAAGACCCCGATATTCTGCCGCCACCATAGAACTCGCGTTCTGTGCAATATCGGCAACCTCCGCTACAACGGATTTTTTTTGTTCCAGCGTTAAAGGCACACCCCATTACCTCGATCCAAGACGGCGAAAAACCACCAATCCCACTTCATAAATAACGCCATCTAACATGGTAGCCAGATGGCGTTATTTATGAAGTGGGATATTATGAAGATATCTCACCGACACCTAACAACAACTACACCCAGGAACTCCTAGGCATTCCCCTTACACGGCGGTCAATTTTTAGGTACAAGGAACTGCTATCCCCCCCCTTTTAGCTCCACCGTCTGCGCGGGCAGAAGACATCCATCTTGCCAATTAAGCGCCTAAAGGCACACCCGCGGTCTTTGACAGCCCCCCATGAGCGCTATATGGACCGCTCGTTCGGTAGGTTGCAAAGTCTTAATAATTTTTGTCTCACAAAACCACGCAATTCATTTCGCGAGACAGAATCATCCAAAAACTATAAATAAGGCTCGTCAGCAGAATCTGTGGGTAAAATCTGGTTCTGAAAGATCGCCAAGTGAATGATATAAGGCGATTTGTGCTCCTCGAAAGGTCCTGAAACCGAAAGATTTTCTCGATGTCAGTTTTGCCTTGGTATTAAAGCCTTCCACGACACCACTGGAAAGCTGGCC
>Ga0209780_1004380_pt1 | contig 10853 bp, 8 predicted proteins | sample WorMetexBAHAMAS2_FD_187384 | JGI IMG/M metagenome (GOLD analysis project Ga0209780, IMG submission 187384) | Marine gutless worms symbiont microbial communities from Max Planck institute for Marine Microbiology, Germany - Inanidrilus exumae... | ecosystem: Host-associated > Annelida > Digestive...
GATTATGTAACGTGAGTGACGTTATGGATTACAGAAAACAATAATTGGATGCGATTTCCTGTTTTTTGTTGTAGGTATAGACTAACGGTAGTGACATCAAAAATCCGGCTCCGGCCGGATATTAGGTGCCGGGTATCCGAATCCGGTATCCGGCTAAAAATCAATATCCGTCCATCCCTAGTTATTAGCACCATGGGAATGAAAAAGATGGGGTTCACTTCTTTGGCCCTCCTGTTAGTTGTTGCAAAGATTCGTTGCAACTGTTGCTGTCAGTGTTCGGTGAATTTTGCGTTGAACTAACGCGGCTGATTTCGTCGAAATGTACACTTTGTGACGATCTGTTGATTAATGCCAACTCGTTCGATCCTGCACAGAAGAATATATTTACCGTGTTACATGACGATTGCCCACCCACTGTCAGCTGATTGTGACAACAGTGTGCCTGTTGTACCGCGATTTGTTAGAATCTATAATCGTTTTACGGCAGCTTTTAGTTTTCCCGTCGTAATTTGCGGTCCTCGCCTCGGAGGTTTTTAATGTCATTTCTTTGTGACAGGATATCTACTGATGCCTGTCCTGGCACTTGGCCAACAGTATCAAAGCACAGAAGGCTTACGTAATTTTCAGAAGTTTCGTTATTAACGTGCGTGGTTTTCTGCGTGTTTGCGTGTGGTGTGTGTGTGCACAATTAGGTTTTTAAAATGCCTTGTGTATAATACAACTGTCAGTGATGGGCAACTTGCTAAATATGTTTAGAATTTTAGTTAAACTAAAACTAAATTTTAACTTTAAAAAATTATTTAATCTTTAGTTGCTATTTTTCAAAAACAGTTAACTAAACTAAAACAATATGTAGTGGAGCTTTTATCCAAGTAATTCCAACTTTTTGTCTTTGACTCAGAATGTTACCATAAATGTACAGTATAAATATGTTCCTAAAATGATAGATTAGATAAAATCTCTGACAACAGTTATCTCAAGCAGTCTGGAATCAGTTAAGCTCCCCAAATAACCCTTTCAATATGTGAAGTCCTTTCCACTTTTAAACAATTATCTAAGGAGCGTCAGTTTGTTAATCATCTCATCGACCAGATGGCATTGTGCTAGTTTGTTTGATTCTACTTCGACAATATGCTCCGTAGCATAGTACTCACTACACAACCTGGTGCAAGTTGGCTTAAGGAATGTCCTTACAGCAATGTCTCCCACTGTGTCATTGGCCTTTGGAGTTCAGTGTACAGCATTGGACAACGATTGGACTTTTGCCATCACCTTGCCATAACTACGTCTGAAGGTACTGTATTATAGACATGCAGTAATAAATTAGTAAGATACACTAAAATGCCTGTGCTATAAATACATCTAACTAATTATTTTTAGTTAAACTTTTAGTAACTTTTTTATAATAATAATAATAATCTAGCTTGTATAGCAAAGACTCCGGTTTTAACTAAACTATTTTATTTTAGTTCAACTAGTCTAACTAAACAAAATTAGTTAACTTTTGCCCATCATTGACGACTGTTGCCATTTTGTGTTTCTATGTAGTGCATGTTAATGTGTAGATATAGAGAGATTTGTGCGAAGCATCTTATTTTATGAAACTGGAAAATAATTAAAATGATTTTTATTTACTAATTTGTACATGCTTAGCCATGAAGATCTGCGGTTTTGTCGAGAAGGATTGTTAATATTACAGAAATTCTCTATGCAGTGTGGTCGTTTGTAACTTCCTTCTCAGACTAGAAAGAGACTGGCGTATGAATGCTGCCTAGAAACCAGCCCAAAGAAGCGGTGGCGCAACTGTGGACTAGCGATCTGTAGGTCACCAGTTTGATTCCATTGTCACGAAGCGACGCACACACGTACCTTGGTTCACCAAGCAAATCGGTATCGACTATGGGCGGTGGCGCTCTGAAGCTTGGAAGGTAACCGCGGATCTGACAGAAGGTATATTCGCGGCTGCGGCTTACTGCTGCTGGGTTTATGGCTAAAGTCGCCTGTGAACTGCTTGCCTAGTAAATTAGCGAGCTCTTACGGTCCTTGAGAAGTACGGAAGTATCTTTGTACCGTTGTAAACATTCCAACGTTGAAGTTACAGTACATGAACAGTGTTTTGCGTTCATTTTATACTGAATTTGACTTTGGGGGAATTTTTGAAAGATTGTGGAGTCAATGTAGGAGAGGTGTCCCCGTCCCATCCGACTAGGAGGTCTTGAGGGACCGGGGTCAGGGACAGAGCCCCCGACCGAAAACGTAATTGGAGCCTTGTGACCTTGAAGTAGCCTAAGGCCTCTGCATGGTACTAACATTCAACGGATTTTGGAGACATGAGAAACAGTTGTGGATTATATATAGTCACGTTATGACTTGCACTCATCTGCACTTGTTTTTCTTAATGTCTGCAATTTGCTGTATAATGAACATATCGAAGTTGGATCCCGAAAGATGCCTGGAATAAACACAAGAATATGTGACAGTTCGTAGGCGGGACTGGTGGGTTGTGGGTTGACGTTTAGTTCAGCAAGGAGTTTCACTGCGGCGAGCCTCACTTGCTATGACAAAATAATGATACGACCCAGTCAGTCGTCGAAATATTCGTCCTCTGTGTACCGAATTGCCACGTTCGATATTGAAAGGCGGTGAACCGGTTGTTGCCTTCATATTTACTGATACACCACCTTTGACGCGAGGCTATGTCATCTGTCTGTAAACAAAGACAACCTCGTTGTTGTACCAAACGTTAAAACTCGGCTGTTAAATTCTGCGTATTAGTCGTTAGGGCCTACATGCCACAGCGATCAAACCAACTTGAATCAAGTTGAATGCAGCGTTGGCTACACAGACTGTGCTACCCGATTGTCACGTAGGTTGTCGGTCGCAGGGGTGTCATAGCTGTCTGATTGCTCGGTTGTTGGCTATATAGGGGCCTGCTGAAGATATAGGCCTACTGCTCTCCGGAAGATGGCTGAAATTTTACAGTTGTCATGGGAACGCTTTATGTGTCTCAGTCACACCATGTTACTGCAGTGGACCGATCGACAAACGACTACGATAACATCAGTCAACAGCTAGCAGCTGCGGGGTATTAATAAATTTATAGGCCTAGGCTTATTGGGTAGGCCCTATATCCGCTGGGAAATTCCCGAATATTTGAACTTTGTTCTCTTTTATATGATAAGGATACTCAGGGATGACGGATTTAGGCCTAATAATGCTTCAAAACGTTTGGCAGCCGGGAACCAACCGACATCTGCATGGGAAAGCTTATAGCCTTAGGCCTACAGGCAGTGTACCCCCGTTGGCGCAAATCTGGCTAGAATTCTTGGGGATACGGGGCGGATCGAGAAGGCTTTGTGGGGCGAGGGTGCGGAGGGGTACCCTCCCCACTGGGAGGGTATACTTGGCCCTCCCCAGAAAAGAATGTTTTTTTTCTTCAAATGGCGTATTTTGGTGCATTCTGAGCTATATTTTTTGTCCGTGTCCTTGCCAGAAAAATGTTGAATTTTCCACATGAAGCTATTATTTGATTTTGATGGACGTTGAATACGTACTTTTGGGAAGTAGTGAATACTCTGTCAGAGTCATGGAGTTGGTAAGCTTTTACTGCATTGTAATGCAAGCAATCTGGTCTTGAAATTTTGAAACATGACAAAATCTAGGTGGACAGTTTTCATTAGCGTCAACCACTCCAAATTCTGGGGATTCGTCCCCCACTCCACTCACGTGTTTTACGGCTTTACGCCCACGTGTACAGTGTACCCCAATATGTTACTGACACGTTGACGCCACAGTATGGACCGCGAGAATTGTTGACATAGCTCGAGCCTCGACGCCTTTGCTCTTTTATACGTCACCGGCCTACGTCGAGCTCTATAGAGTCCCACGCTGCCAACCGTCGGACTCCGCTCACCGAAATGTCACAGTTTCCTGATTTATTTTTTTAACGACGTGGGCTGGCCACCGCGATTGACGAGCGCGTGACAGCCGCGAGACGACGATAATTTTGGCGCGCACCGGCAGCTGCAGCTGGTTCTCGGGCGCCCATCAATGATGCAGTGAGACTTAAACGCGCTCGGAGACAGTGGACATACATCACCGTATTGTCACGTCTCCTGCCGTCGTGTCGCGTCGCCAAGCGCACTAATCAGTTAACTCGACAATGCGGAAAGCCTTTACGGCGAAAGTGTCAATCACAAGTTGACAACGTTCACCGCCACCGTCAGCTAAGCCTATCAAGTGTGCTCACTGTGCGGTATGCGTTATAGATTGTAGCGTAGTCTATACGGTACCTTGAAACAGGTACATTCGTTGCAGTTGCAGTGGCAGCGAAGCCGCGGGGGGTAGGGGTCAGCTGCCCCAAGGTTAGAGGTGGGGTCAAGGCTGTATCTGTGACCTCCAAATAAACCGCGACATGTCGTAACATTGATCTTGTTGTACGGGACTGAAGCATATTCCTTACCTAAAACGAACCAAATTACTGCAGGATTTTGACCAACAGTTTCCAAAACTTTTCCCTCATTGGCGGGAGGGGCCATCCCTCTCGCACCCTCTCTGTTCCAGCCGATGCTTTCTTGCTTTCTGACCCTCCGCCGCCACTAAACGAATGAACGAACATTGTCCTGTAGTGTAGGCAGCCACAACCTGCGATATGTATTGTAATCAGCGCGGTACGTCCTAGCTTCCTTCCTTGCTTTCTTTACTGCGGGCATATAGGTCTAGGTCCAGCCTACTTCTGGACCCCAGCGCTGAGGCCGTATAAACGGTCCAGTGCGCTATAGCCCAGGAAGAGGGGAATTGGACTGGTCGGTGTATGCGATGTGTGCATGACGGGCGGGAAACACGTGGCCTACTGTCTGGCTTAGCCGTGACTGGTGCTGTGTGTTGCACCAGCCAGACTGGCCTGCCAAGTCTATTTGCTTCAGCCACGCCAGCGCGGCCAACACATTGACATTGTTAATCAAGATGTCAGCAGCGGTCACAGTTTTTAGAGGATAACGCGTCGAGGATGGTGCCTGCCTGAGTGCTTTGACCACTGAGCTACGTACATGGGCAGGTATCAGCGCGGTCCGTTACTAACGAGTTGTAGAATGTTGCACAGTTAGCCTGTGCCATATCTCAACTTTTGAAGACTCCATTGCAGACATGCAGAACAGTTTTCGTCTTAAGTTCTTAACGATTAGTATACAAAGTCTTTCAGAGTCGGGCACTTTTCCGGAGAAAACCAATATAACTTACGAGCAATCAATCATTTATTCGCATAAGCTTATCGTGCATATGAATAATGCGCAGAAAAAAACTGGCATTCATGGACTTCGCACTTTAATTATTTAATGGGAATAACTAATTTCTGTTTTCAGAATGAAACGTTTCGATCAAGTATGCAGTAGGCCTACAAGTGAACAATAGCTTACAATGAGCATACAGAAGCACGAAACAGGCGACAAAAGCTGCTCTGACATAAGTTCATAAACGATTACACATCAAAAATTCAATGCAGTCACAAGTAAAACATTTTAAAACCGAGAAAATCTACATTAGCAATGGAACGTTTAAACACTGACATATTGCTAAAAATTTACAATAGGCCTAGGCCTAGTAAGCTGTACCATACGTTAATGGCATGTTGAGTAACAAAACTAATCTATTACTCCTGCTACTACTGCACTGCGGTTTGTGAATTCTAAAGTCACGTCCTGTTGTTATATTATATAATATATGTTATTTATCACACTTTTACACTTTATGAATACTGCACACACACCACACAAAACTCAATACTGATCCTCGCAAAGGGCCGCAAGGTCTAGCAGTGGCGCCGCCAAGCGGACGTAGCCAAACTGCTGATCGACGACGGGGTGTACATCTTCGACCCTCTTAAACTCCGGAGTTACTGGACCGACGTTCACCAAATTTTTATACGATGTAGCCAGATCATCCACATTAAACCCTTTAAAATTGGAATTGCGGTATTCCAATCCGTTTCGGAATGCCAAGGCGACGAATGAAGGCTAGTCGGCCGATTTCGCCTATGTTAAACCCTAAAATTGGTTGCCATGCATGGCAGTGTCCCTTGAGCGATCGGAAAACGGGGGACAGATTGGTAATTTACGATAAATACCTACCATATGGTAAAAATTTGGTAAAAATCGGTCCCGTGGATCCTGAGATAATTTGTCTGAAAAGTTTATTTTAAAGGAAGAAACGACCGGTTTAGTTGTACACCTTTGCCATTCTTGTATCCAGAGTTACCGGTACTGAACCAATGTTCACCAGATTTACACATATTTAGCCAGATCATCGCAGATTTATTTTAAAATCCGAGTGGCGATATTCCAGGCCGTTTTGGAATGCTAAGGCGACGAATGAAAATGAGTCGGCCGATTTCACCAATTTTGACTATAAAATTGGTTGCCATGGCAAATTCCCTTGAGCCATAAGGGAAAAGGGGGGTCAGTCGGTAATCTACTTTCAAATAGGAAACTTACCTACCATGGTAAAAATGTGGTGAAAATCGTCCAGTAGGTCCTGAGATAGCTTTGCTCAAAGGATTATTAAAATAAAGAAAGAAATCAACGCAAACACAATATTTAGCCCGCGGGGCAGGCATGCCGCGGGCTAAAAATCATGTTAAATCCCGGCCGATGCTTTGTAGGCCTAGATGTCGCAGCATAAGAGTATGCAGGGGCGTCCAAACCTAGGGGGAATGACGCAAGTTGCGTCATGGATATTTTAGGGGAGAAGAAAAAATTCTGTGACCTTCTATACTGTATTGTGAATTCTGTAATGTTTGTTTCATAGACATAAGTTCTGCCTGTATGGGACACGAATCCCAGTTTGTTTCCTGTATCGTAGTTTTTACGTTGTCACTGCAGTTTGATAAGGTAATAGAACTTCAAATCAGATCAAATTTATTTTTCCACTGTAAACCATTTAAACACACATTTTTAGGTCGACTTCCAAACTTTGGAAGTCGACCTAATACTATAGGTGGCAACGTTCCGTCCGTACGTCCGTCCGTACGTCTGTCCGTCCACAAATTTGATGAAATTTGGTATACAGGTAGTACTCGATGAGAGATGAAAAAGCTAATTACCATGCCCGGATCCAAGGTCAAGGTCAGGAGGCCATGAAAGTCGGAAATTCGACCATTTTGGACCATTTTCAAAATCTATCTCCTCCCCCATTTATAATGGGGGCTGGCAAATGACGACGGATTCTTAAATCAGGGGGCAATATCTAAAAATTTACCCAGTCAGATTTTTGAAATTCGTCCTCGTTTTTCGTCACTTGACCTTTGAACTCTGGTCCTAACCATGTCTGACAAGTTAGCGGAAATCGACCGTCAGTCTCCGTACGGAGCTAATTTTAAATTTTACAATTAATAATTCATTTGATTATGGATAGTGCAGGCTCAAAAAGGAACATTTAAATACATCCTCTATAAAAACAAAAGCAACATATTATTTTCTAAACAGAAATCATAAGATCGTTTGAATATAGCTACAGTTGCAGTTGCAGAGTGTACACCTTCATTGTTTCCAGAGGTCAATACTACGATTATTAAATTGATGCAGTCTGCTATGTTATGCTATCAATACAATACAACAATGTACCTTATATATACGAAGGTCATGACTCATGACCTAGTATAGTGTAGTCAGAAACTATTTGAAAGACGCATGATTTAATCAAGATCAACTACTAGTCCACGCATTATTTTATAACAAAGTATCAACTCATTTTGACACGTCTACTAAGCTGGTATGCCTACGATGCTCAATTATGTTTTTTTAGAATTTTATGGGAAGACTGGGCGGCAAAATTGGGGGGGGGAATGCGTCATTGACTCAGGGGGGATAGACGCCCCTGAGAGTATGATAAGACTGACGTCACAATATAATTGTGCTTCATCGTCTGAAGTAGAAAAAGGTTACAACGAGCAACTGTCAACGATTAATCTGTGCATGAATGACACCATTATTCTTAACTCTGCATTTGAAACAAAAGATTAAAAGTCCCAAACTCAGACGCAATTCTTGAAATCTCAAACTCCGGTTGAAAATCGGTCGTTTTTAATGCTTTAACTAAATCGGTGACAAAAGTGCAGTGATTAGTCGCAAGATTTCCGGCGATGCGTATCAGCTGTCAACGGTTAGCCGACTTTATGACGTGTGCGATCACAAGGAACGACGAGGAGCATGCAGGTCCGGCTGTCGCTTTCCGCGTATCGCGTGAAATCCGTAACGCAGCTTTTTCTCCGGACGACGAAACACCTCCGATGTACCGTCGTCATCTGCTCTAGCCAAACAACACAGACAGTGGCCGTACAGTACACATTCACCGTACCGTACTGCGGTAGTACGCCCATCGTAAAAGCACCGCGATTAATACGATACAATATCACACGATATACCGTATTTACGTGCTCTAAAATGATACTAATCTAGTGCACGGCAGCAAAAAACGAAAAAATAAGGAAAAACTAAAAGCAACAACCGAGTAGCTCAGAAGAAACGGTTCGAGAGATAGTCCATGAAGGCAGTCCGGGGGAAAAGAAATGAAACTAGTAACCTACGGGGGAAAGATTTGTGCAAGAGCTAGGTTTTAGGTTTTAACTAGCTGCTTGGAAAAACATCAGACTTTGTGTTGCAGTCAAAACATTGCCAAGACAGATATAAAGACATGAGACAAACCAAACATTTCGGGTTACGTTTACAGGTGATATGCAACAATTTTTTTACCAAATTGATTAAAAGTAGTTTCTAGCTGCTTACTGCAATAGGCTATAAACCCATCTGTGTAACAAATTTTGATAAATTATGTCGTAAAATGCTAAAAAGTGCAAGTTTATTGGTCTTTTGGTATAGTTATTCTTCGGCTGTTTCCGTTATGTGTGACGTCATACCAGGATACGCTTGTTTTGTTTGCGTTGTTATGCGTTTGAGATTAGATAAGAAGTTATTTATTTTACCAGTTTATGTTTTAGGAACCTATTTCTACGTCGTTTTGCCTATGTGTTGTGTAATGTCTCACTCAACACTCCAATAGCCTGTTCCCTTGTTTGTTTTCCTAGTATGACGTCATCACTTCCAAAAGTAAACAAATCATCGGGTGCGCACTTTCTGGCGCTTTTTCTAAAATTTCCTAATTTTTTGATGTTCCTTAATATTCAAACAGATTTGCTTATATTAAAGACACACTATGGGCAATTTACTTTAACAACCAAAAAATCATTGCATATCATCTTTAAACAAGACAAGACTGATGCACTGTTAAAATGTTCGAGTCTGAGACAACAGTGTTGAGACACAAGTATCGTATCGAGACTCATTACAGTCATACATGTAGTGTAACCAAACACTCGTGGTTGTGACTACTGTATTCGGTGTCACATGTCTATTAGACTACGACAGCATCAACTGACACAGCAAACTATCACTAATTCGTGCTCGATATACTGGCGAACAAACAATCTACTCTGCAAATGGGCGGTATTTTCCACCTTGCGGACGAAACACCAGCGCCTCTGGCTTGTTTTTAACGAACTATGGCGCTATATACGTTAACAGATCGGTTTTAAGTCGAGATTTAAAAGTACCAAGAACATCAATGGATCTAGTTGATGGCGACAGAGAGTTCCAAACGATAGGTGCTGCAATCGAAACAACCTGCCAGCAACTGACGAGCCTAGCTCTTCAACCGTTGTCTTCACAACGAGCCGCTCCTCATCATTTACGAGCCGGAGCAGTTACATGTATCTCCCCTTCATAACGGCATTGCGATCCGTCGTTCACTTTGCTTCCGTTAAACCATCGCCAGGCAGAGAGAGCTCTGAGCTCACGATCCGTCATGCACAGTGCTGAAGAGCCGGACGACCTGCGAGCAACTACCGGTATACTGTGGAGGTCCCCACGAAAAGAGATAGGCCCTAACGATGCTGCGCTCGCAGCAGGAGCCAGACCAGGCCTATTCAATAGCACGAGCCCGCGGCACGACACGTAGGCCTACTGTTTACAATCTACATGCTTATTTGGGCCAAATAAATGATGAAAATGATGAACTTCTGTCACGCAAAGTGACGGGTGTGTGAGTGCGTATGACGTACTGCTCACCGTAATTAGTCTGTGCCTCACGACTCCATCCCGGCAAAACACCCTCCCACTGACTTCCGACGATCTCGCTGTCACGTAACTTGATGACGTCATCCACCGACAATTCGTTTCCTGCGAAACCATTCTGTCAACAAACGACCGCGAATTTTGTACGGCATATGCGTACTTCGAGAATTAGGCGGTACATTAATGGTCAGTTAATTGCCTCAAGTTTCCTTATCCACGCAAGCTGCAGTCTCGTGGACAGTCAAAAAATTATATTATTGTATGCTACCTCTCGAGGTGAATAAAGTTGTTCTAAACAACAGGTGCATCATTGAAAACGCGAGAGAAGAAAACAGAGGACAGGAAAATACGGCACCATACTGTATGGGTAAGAAATGATTAACGACGAACTCGTTATATGCCGTATTCTCGAAAAAAATGACACCCTTAAATTGTAGTAAATAACTATGGGATTATTGTAAAACGACATTATACTTCATATTAGCACATTTAACTTATTTTGTATTTTTTTCAAATTTACTCTTTATTGTTAAATCTATAGCAATTATAGATACAACTGCTGTGACTAATGGGTTTTCTTACTGGTTATATTAAACGATAAAAGTAAAAAACTGCAGTTTATACACACTGTTAACGGCGACGGATCTAAAACCGCAAAAATCATAAAAAGGCAATGTTAACCACACTAACATAGCCTGAATGTCAATGTTAGTGTGGTTAACATTGCCTTTT
>Ga0209780_1004381_pt1 | contig 10852 bp, 7 predicted proteins | sample WorMetexBAHAMAS2_FD_187384 | JGI IMG/M metagenome (GOLD analysis project Ga0209780, IMG submission 187384) | Marine gutless worms symbiont microbial communities from Max Planck institute for Marine Microbiology, Germany - Inanidrilus exumae... | ecosystem: Host-associated > Annelida > Digestive...
AGTATATACCTGTATTTAATTATGCACTTTATTTTGAAACTTCAAAAATCGCTATACCCCGCCTTTAATGGGTCTTTGAAATAACAGCACAATCTGAAGTTTATTCTGGAGAAATAGCGTGTGTAAGTGAAAGTGAACAGTGATGATAAACTGTTGGCTCGTTTGGAGTCTTCTTACAGTCAGACAATGGCTTACTTTCTCCTTTTCATGTTTTTTAAAATTAAAACTAAAAATTTTGTTGAAATATAATGAATGTGCATCCATAAATTGATACGTAAGAATGGTTTTAATATGAACTTAAAATTCGGCTTAATAACAAGCTTTAATTTTAAACTCGGCTTAAAACCTACACGACTTCGGTTTTAGACAAGAGTTAATCTGAGCAAGGCAGTACTAAATTAAGTTGATTTTGTGCACTTAGACAGGTTTGCTGTCTCTAGTCTTTAAATAACTTTGGTATTAAACCAAATCCACTTTATGTTATGGTTAAATTTGGGGTTTTAAAACTGAGATTTAAGCTTAATTTAAAACTGAATTAATGTGACCAATGGTTTGAAACTGATCTTTTGGGTTTAAGCTTCAGTTTAAGACTTAAAAGTGAAAGATAAAGTGACCTACGATATGCATGATGTTATTGATGCATATTGTTTGTATATACCAGTCATCGAGATCTGAAACCGGAGAATCTTCTCTTAGATGATCGCAATAACATTCGAGTAGCGGACTTCGGCATGGCGTCACTGCAGGTCGAAGGCTCCATGTTGGAGACAAGCTGCGGGTCAGTAATCACTTACTTACTTAGTTAACTTATTTTCCCGTCAACCGATGTGTTACTGAGGAGCTTTTGGGGCTAAGGTAACTAAATGATTAGGCAATAAACAAAATTTAAGAGTAAAGTTGGTACTTTGGGTTAAATGCTATCACATTGTTGCAGTCTGTTTACTGGTTTTGGAGATGATTGACATAAAAGAAGTAATCAGTTCTTCCACAGGGTCAGTCAGTTGCATAAGTAAGCATTAAATCAGATGAGTGGTTTTCTGGTTAGTACTAAAAGAACTTGTGGCGACCGCTCATTGTCAGGATCTGGTGAATAAGAAAGAAGATATTGCATAGACTGCTGAGGTCTGGTGCGAGGAAGCTCGTCCCCTTTTGCAGCACTTTGAGCCAGCAAGGTTGTTGGAACCAGTTAAAAAGGTAAAGTTCTCCCATACTTGTTACCGAGCATTAGGCCCACAGCTTATCCCGGTGTACAGGCAGTCAGCCCACAGGTGACTTGAAGCCATCCACCCGGCAGTAGGCTGCCATTACGTTTCGCCAGGCCCGCGGTTACTTTCTCAGCCGAAGAGCGTCACCGCCCATCGGCCGGTACCAAATTATACTGCTTGGTGACAGAGGCACATGCATGTGAACAGCTTGCCCAAGGCTGTTACCTGGAAGCGGACCGACTGAGATTCGAACCCGCGACCTTTTGGATCGCGAGCGAACGCTCTACCGTTAAGCCACGCAGGCCACCTAGAACCAGTTAACTGAAGATCTGTATGCCAGCAGTGCTGGGCCGAAACCATCACCAGTACTCATTGCACCTACCCACGGCGAGGTGGGCCAGGCTGAGTTGGCCTGGGTGGCTGGTTACATATAGTAGTAGTAGTAAGAGATTCTTTATTGAAAAACTTTGACAGATGCATAGTTACTGTCAATTTAGAATAAAATGACACAGTTACATGATAAGAGCTACACAGTAAAAGAGGCTTATAAGACAATGCTAATCAACAACACACAAAACAACTGAGCGTGAACATCTTAGGTCTACGACAGTGTTAATGAATGTCTCTATACTGCATGCGATAAATAGTTTTTATATAGGTATTTAAATTGTAGCTCAGGTAAGGAGAGTCCATAACTGCGGGCACGGAGGTTGTAGCCAGTTTGTTTGGGCTGAGGAAGGAGCTGATAGAGGACATGCTGAGGATCGAGATGGGTCGATCTGAGGTGTCTTGCTGATTCAGTTTAATTTATTCTGTCCTGTGTTTGCTTGAATGGCAGTTTATTTAAACAAGAACTAAAGTCAAAACTTGTGTCGTGTGCAGGTCGCCACATTATGCGTGTCCAGAAGTCATCAGAGTAAGTTTCGTCTTGACGTATTTGTGCTGAACTTCATAAGTCATAATTTTCTGCCGTTTTCTAAATCACTGTTTATGAGCCGTGAAATGATGGAGTATAAGCAAAGAACGAAGTAGAGATGAAACGAGAAAAACTGTCCTCAATCGAGGATCGAGGTCAGACCGACCATTTTACAGCGTTACCACATTACCTTTTATGTCCATGCCTTTACTACAAGACAGTTTCGGCAGAGACATTATCTTTACAGGCTGTCCGTCCACCGCGTTCATCATTCGTTTGTCTGTTTGTCCAAACTGATATTGTTACCAGAGAATGTAATTTTTTGATGCCAACAGTCGTTGGTGGGCAATGCCCCATTCCCGCCTGAAATTTGTGCTCAAAGTGACCCACCCCCTTCGAACATAACGATTTCGACCATGGATACACTATGGAATAGATAATTGTACTTACCAGTTGTGTAAACAACAGTCGGCGGATACCAACGTACTAATCGGCTGATACCGATAATGGGCAAAATGGCCGATAATCGGCCAGTACCGATTATCGGCCGATTATCGGTTCATCTCTACTCTGTACCACCTCAGGTCACGGAGGACCTTGCATTAAACACAGGTTCGGATGCAAGGTGATAAAAGTAGATAGAATGATAGATGAGGATATAGCGGGTTGGTCTTAGAGAAAATGTGATTTAAGTTGTGGATACGGCTTCAGTTAAGTTACCGGTCTAAATTTTTACTTCCAGTCTTTAATTTTTTTTAGCTGTTAATTTTTTTCCACTTCGTTCTTGTTTTTTTAAAAAAATTTTTTTCGTTATCGTTATCAGATGGTTCTTAATTAGAATATGAATGCTTCGGTCTGTTTCTTGAGAATGAACAAGTCCCAAACAAATTCGGTCCAATATTATCACGCACCACTATGGGTGCGTAGCGGTATAGGAAGCCAGCATTCTCCAGAAAGGTCGATTCTGAGCTGCATCTCTTGCCTCCAGCAGCTCCATGTCAAACGAGGTCAGGTCGCCGTTGACGTTTTTGAGATGCACATGATACCGAACAAATGATGAACAGAAATCAAGGAAGCAGATAGCTAATTCATTTTCACATGGAAAATGGCTGCTGATACGGTGCATATACGTGTAATTGACTTGACCGGCCCACATCCGACTTCTGCCAAAGGCAACCGATATATCTTAACGGTTATAGATCACTTTTCCAAGTGGGTTGAAATATTCCCCATGCGGAACCAGGAATCAAGCATGGTCGCTCGGCTTCTTAATATCTAGTGTTCGGTCCAAACCGGGCCGGCCCACATAGTACAGTTTCGCCGCCAGGGGGCCGGGCACAGGGGCCTATCGAAAAATTCGACCCTCCACCACGCCCAAATTTGGGGCCGACCCCTGATTTTAAGATTTCATTTTGCGGGTATGCCGAGGGCCTACAAAGCCCAAAAATTTGGCGAGAAAATCTCAGCCTGTTTTCGAGATATGAATCTTTGAATGTTGCATTGTGTGATTTAGGGAGAGAAATACGATGGACGCATGGCAGATGTATGGAGCAGTGGCGTTATACTCTACGCACTTCTGGTGGTACGTAGTCGTCGTTGCGTGGTTTTGTATTTCAGTCTTAACTAGCTGTGTTGTGTCGTCAGTTTCATCTACAGAATTTTGAAGCCGGTGTTCTGCAGACAATTGCGGATATTTGTACGTGTGAATTAACCCCTTTGTTACGAACCGCGGGATATCCCACAGTCTACCTTTGCACTACGGTACGAAGCCTGACTGCTGCGGGATAACCCGCGCTTTGTACCGAAGTGCGAAGTTGGATTGCGGGATATTCCGCGGTCGTAACAAAATGGTTAAACTGATTTTGTGCCCAGCGGTCATATTCGGCAAGTATTTTCAGAACATTTGAGAGAGCCGTGGTTAATGGTGTTGACTGGCATAAAGTTAGTGTCATCATCATCCTCATTGTATTCGCTCGGCAATTTAATTATTGCAATGAAACATGATTTAACGTAGAATCAATGAGCAGAACAGCCAGGCTGGATATCCAGCACCAAAAGCTGCCCATACATACACACACACACACCCTTTGTTAAAAGTAAGGACGAGGCAGTTTGTGGTGATTACCCATGTGACGCTGTGTTACCATAGGCGGCTGTTCCACGTTTGTGGAACATGCTGCCAATTCATCTACGGCTGTGTGACAGTCTTGAACAGTTTAAACGGTTGCTCAAGACCCATCTGTTTGGAGTTTGGGACCGCTGCGCTTTGTGACACTTTATTTAGGAGCGCCGTGTATAAATTATCTTAATTACTTACTTACTTACTTACCATGGCATATGCTATGGCCCTATGTCCGTCTGTGTGCCTGTCCATCACAATTCGAGTTCTAAACTTACGATTGCACAAACAGAAAAGGGACTAGCTTCATGATGCCAGAAATGTATATGTGCACAGGTATATGCATATTGGGTTGCACACTGGTGCAACAGGCCTGGTAGAGCGTTGGACTCACGATCAACAGGTCGTGGGTTCAAATCCTACTCCAGGCAAAAGTTGCGTAACAACCTTGGGCAAGTTGTTCACATCTATGTGCCACTGTCACCAAGCTCCTCTGTGGCTGGCCTAGCAAAAAGTAATGGCAGCCTACTGCCAGATGAATGACTTATAGACACCTGCGGGATGACTGCATATACACCAGGATAAGCTCTGGGCCCAATGGTTGGTAACGAGTATGGGAAGCCTTTACCTTTTTATGCATTATATATATTGCAAGTTTTACAGATTTTGTGATGGATGCTGTGTTGAGCAGGGTGCCTTACCATTTGACGATGACAATCTTCGTCAGTTGCTGGAGAAGGTGAAACGCGGAGTATTCCACATTCCGCACTTCGTTCCGCCGGATTGCCAGAATCTGCTCCGCGGCATGATCGAAGTCGATTCGAAGAAACGCTTAACTGTAAGTCACTTGCGAATTATGCGTACATACGTCAGTCAGCACTTGCTTCTGGGTTACTAGTGTAACAGCAGTTTAGAACTCAACTGTCAATTGAGCTACTGCAGTTGTATGTATACATTTTAAAAAATATTTTAAGGTATACACTTAAGTGTACGCGTACCTGTCTATACCTTCACATGCACTTACTTTTACTGTTTGGTCGGCCTATATATTGCATGTCCTATGTTCTGTGTGATGTGTAAATTTTAATACAATACAATATTTCTGCATCCTTCTACTTGTTTTCTCAGGTTCTCAAACTAATCCGTTCTCAGTTCTGTTCCTTCGTACTTTATTTGGTGCCTGCAGTTGCAGCAGCTGCTAAAACCTGGGAGTGTCTCCCACCGAATGTATATGGCCCTAACACTTTCCATTATCGCCTCACGATCCACTATTTCCAACATGTCTTTGAACAATTTAGCATCTTTCTTCTTGCACTCTCAGCCCCTGAGGACCTTTTATTAAGATACTTGTGCTGAAAAGGGACATAAAGCTCCAACTGACTGTTGTTTGTGCATGTGTAAATTGTCTACTTCCAATTTGCTAGAATGTCTTTACTATTCTGAGAAAACTTGAGTTATGTGCACTCTTGTCACAATTTACTGTTTTTTGTCACAGAATAGTGATACGACAATTTTAATTTTGTTTTATGTGCATTTCAGCTGGAGCAAATACATAGACATCCGTGGGTTGTAATGTAAGTATGTTTTATTCTTAGTGTGTTTGCACACGCGCGTGTTTGTTGGACTGTTAACTTTGTTGTTAGACTAACAAGTTAACGCCGCTGACCGTCAGCAATTGTAACAATGTTCCGTGGCCAGTGGAGTGATCCTGTGATCTATTGTCGGCGTAGGCATTATGTTTTTGGGCCATCCGTCCGTCTGCTTGTTTGTTGGTTTACCCAGACAGATTTATTTACTGTGATGTCTTATATGAACAGCTTAAGCAGTTTTAACTAAACTTTAGGGAATAACCACTGGCCTCTGCCGATGACCTGGTTTGATTTTGGAGGTCAAAGGTCAAGGTCACAAAAGGCTGTCGAGTTGGCGAAGCTAAGCAAACTAAGCACTTTCAACCATCAAGTCCGAATGTGTTTTACCGAAGTAAGCATAAGAAGTTTCCGCTTAGTTGACTTTCGAAGAACTTGAGCATGTGCAGTTGATTCTGTGAAGCCGGCATATTTTGAGTGGTTAGATAGTAAACAACGTGTTCAATTTGTAAAATATAATTTATTTTTCTTTATGTTTGTTCTATAAGAACAGTAAACGTACGCTAGCGGGTAGTTAAAATATTTGTTTATGAAACTTACTGATAAGGTCATCGAATATGTATTATGTAAGCACTTTTTTCCACTTTCCGTTAAGTGACAGCGAAGTGTTTTTCCTAAGTGCTTTTTGAAATCGCTCGCGGACTTAACGTATCCCAGGTTAATAGGGATCATGGTAGTTAAATCTCTCAGCGTGTTCCATCTGTGCATAGGAAGTAAGTGGTAGAGAATCTCTGTTTCATACAAACTGTGGGTGATAAGTTGGAGTTCTGAAGCAGTAGTTCCTGATGTTCATTTATGCCATGAGACATACAGTATAGCTGCATGCCTGTATTGTTTGTTTCTGTATGCTTAATGGTTGTTTCAGGTGGTCCATATGCTGCTTATGTAAAGTAAAGTAAACAGTGTATAGCAGTTAGCTTTCACCGCTACGGCAAACTTACATGACATATGTGGTCACACAGCAGAGATGTGAATCCAACCTTTACGCCCAGCCGAAGTAGGTACTTGATTTAGCAACCCCGGAGGGATGCAAGGCTGAGTTGACCTATGTTACGTGAAAGCGGACTGGCTGGGATTTGAACCCATGACCTGTCAATCGCAAATCCAACACCCTGCAGCACAGCGCCAACACATATATGTAATGGCTGTGTTTAATTCCCCCCCCCCCTAAAATTACAAGAGTACCAGTGAAAGCAGGGGCATAAAGAGGCTTACCACATGATGCAATAGCCCCGTCTTCGTGGTCTTGCAGCATAAGCTGATGTCTGGCTGAGAGCTGTCATAAATGTAGATCAAAGCCACCATACAGACCCGCCTGGCTATGGACGGACTTTAAGCTGGCGGCGAGGCATAGTGGTAATGTTGTAGGTCTCGATCAATGAGGTTAACCTACACTGAGCCCAGTTAGTACTGTTATGGGTGACCGTGTCCGGGTTCGACTCCCGGATTCGGCACTTTATTTCTGTGTATAACCAACCACCCAGGTTGACTCAGCCTTCTGTCCTCCGTGGGACGGTGAAATGCGTATCAGACAAAGGGCGGTGATGCTATGCGGCTGGGGAGTAAAGGCAGGCATGGTTTGCCGGTAAAACTGTGTGATCCATGTCTGAGCGCATTAAAGGTAGTTACGACGATGCGCTATACAAATCGACGTATACTTTAGTTACCCGTTACGTTGCGTGATGCATAGTCAGTTGATGGCTGTCATGGTTGCAGTAATTTTTGATCTTGATTGATTGATTGATTGAGTGAACATTAAACGGTGCTGGTTGGTTGGTTGATCACGGACATGTAGGGGCTATAAGCCCAGTGCCTGTCTAGAGCTGCCAATGAAGGAAGCAGTTCAGGTACATGGTAGACAGATATTCTAGGCAGTGGATGGTGCATCGTCGTTTTTCTCTTGTCGTCGGCTCCGTTCTCCAGCATTTAATTCTCGGTGTTTTCTTCAATTGGTTGTCATGCATGGCAGGATGCTGCGATTAGGATGAGCAAATGTGTTGGAGATCGAGCAAAGTTTGATTTGGGCTTTTGTGCCTCCGAGTCGACTTAATAACATGTGTCTAAAATGTCCGTCAGTCCATCCGTCCACAAAAGGTTTCTTCGGTTTGAATGAAATTTTGTATGTAGGTAGAGGTCGACGAGTGATGCATAACAGTATGCAGTATGACCCGCTCCAAGGTCAAGGTCACGAGCCATTGAAAGTCTGAAATTTGGCCATTTTCACAATCTATCTCCCCCATTTATAATGGGGGCTGGCAAATGACCACAGAATCTTAAATTAGGGCACAATACCTAAAGCTTATTGGGGCCGGATTTTTTATTTTTGATCTAATTTTTGTGTCAAATGACTGAGGTTTGCAGTAAGTACGAGTCGACCGCCAGTCCAGTACAGGGCTAATTTATTTTTATTTTTGCTCGTAATTAAGAAATTTTTTCCTATGCTGCTTTAATTTCATGACGAAGGATGCACTTCTCCAGCTGTTTTCAGATGCTGTTTTGGAGCCATTAGTCCATCTCAGTAAACCCACAAGGTAGCCATTGAATGGTCACTGGTGGGCAAACATTTAGCGGAGTTTGGTCGATCTCGGTCGTGCAGCCAACAGTGAGTGCGTATGTGTGGTCTCGGTGGATTATTGAACACTGGCAAATAATATTGTCATCAATATCTGTTAACATGACATGCAGGGATCAAGGCTCTGTAGAGCTAGAGCTGCCTATGGCGCAGGCAGTCCAGGTATAAGTCTCTGTCTGTCGGAAACACTTTGACTGAGGCACTGGTGACTTACCTCTAGTTAGAACTGTGGTTGTATTTGTTTCATTACCGGGAATACAGACCCCGCCAACATCCATACATGCAGTTTGATTGATATCGTTGGAATTAGTTCTTCACTGTGTCTTATAATATCATAGTTGACATCTCACTATCTCTGTGATATGATTTGGAGAATTTATAAGCTAAAATTCAGCACTTATATGCTGCAGTATAAACAAAATCACTCACACACATGGCAGCAAGTGTTGTTGTGACCGTTGTTGTGCAAATTTTCCATGGACATAGCTGGAATATGCCAGTAAGTTATAGGGGTGCACCGGATCCAGATCCGGATCCAACATCTCAGGATCCGGTGTGGATCCGGATCCGAGGTAGGATCCGGCCGGATCCGAATTTTTGTATTTGCAGGTTTCCAACTTACAATAATACATTAAACTTCAGAAGTCTGTTGCGTAGGAACGATGGATTTATTAGATGAAAACTGAGTTTAAAACAATGTGACACTGAATAAACAAAGAAAGCAAAGAATAGTTATACACATCAACAAAGAATAGATACAACCAATAAATGTAAAGATTTTAAGTAAGTAAGGTAAGGCAAGAATCATGCTGGATCCGGATTCGGCCGGATCCGAAGCGTTAGGATCCGGTCTGGTTCAGGATCCGGCCGGATCCAACATCTCTGGATCCGGTGTGGATCCGGATCCGGCCGGATCCAAAAATTCTGGATCCGGTGCACCCCTAGTAAGTTATTGAGAAAACCAAACTTTTTTTCTCTAGAATTCTTTACAGTATGGCAAAAGCAAAAGCAAATACAACCAGCCTCGTCCGTTGAGTGGTCCGACCGTCCATTGATATTGTACGTGTGTGCATGTTATATGATACGTTTTCATTATTAATTGTTATCAGTTTGATTGTCAGTGTAACTTTTTCTTGTATTACACGATGGTGCTTTCGTATTTTGACTTATTCAGCACTAGAGCACATAAAATCGGCTTCATTATTATATTACAGATATTTACGTTCACGTTCTTAATAGGTCGTGGTAAGAGTTATAGAATTAAGTGTACTTAAGTGTTGTATAGTGATGTCTTGCGTGTCGGATTCTGGTGTTCAGACTACGTATGCTTTTATTTGTAATTAGTTCAAGTTAATTTTGATGATTTATGTGCTACGTTTATGTTTTATTTTTGTATGCATAATTTAAACATTAATCTGTTTTGGTTTTCGTTGTTTCAGTATCTGTATGCATACTGCACTCCTTATTTTTAGTGGCTTTGCTGTGTCATGCATATGATACAGTTCACATGCTGTCTATAATAGGAAGCAGAGTTGTGATAAAGAAGTGTCTTCACAGATTTTGACCGAGTGAAACATTAATTACAATGACATCCTTTGCGATGTTGTTCATTAGTTGTACTGAAATAGTGGCATTGAGCAACCCTGACATAGCTTAAGTTGGTCCGATTGGGTTCACTGTGTGGATGTTAAAATAGGTACATGGTAGACCGATATTCTAGGCAGTGGATGGTACATCGTCATGTTTCTCTTATTGTCGGCTCTGTTCGCCAGCATTTAATTCTCAATGTTGTTTACTTCAATTGGTTGCCATGCATGACGGGATGCTAAATAGCAAAACGAAATTAAGCTAGCTGATGAAATTTTTGAAACCGTAGCAGAAAAGTAATGGGGAAAATACAAAAACTGAATACTACACAAGGTCTGGACGGACCAATAAAGGGACTGATTGAAATGACATGGGGGCTGACTCAGATGGGCCCAAGGAACCATGTATTTGATGGGGGTCGAGATCGCCCCACGGGGACGGGTAGTGAGAGTTAACCAGCATTGTTTTTGTGCTGTAGTGCAATCTTTGCCTTTTCAGAAAGTAAAGTAATAGCAGGGTTCCCACGCATCCTTGAAAATCCTTGAAAGTACTTGAATTTTTTTTCTCCTAAATTCAAGGCCTTGAAAGTACTTGAAAAGAGGACAGGTGCTTGAAAGTCCTTAAATTTCATTACATAGGTCCTTGAAAGTCCTTGAATTCACCATGACATCAAACACTGCAATCACCAAATTCATTAAACAGCATTGTCTGCCAGGTGTGTTGCCTGAATCAACATTTGCTAAGTAATATCATGTTTTATTACCTTATTACTGTACCGTCATCACATAAATAAACATTAAATATTGC
>Ga0209780_1004382_pt1 | contig 10851 bp, 6 predicted proteins | sample WorMetexBAHAMAS2_FD_187384 | JGI IMG/M metagenome (GOLD analysis project Ga0209780, IMG submission 187384) | Marine gutless worms symbiont microbial communities from Max Planck institute for Marine Microbiology, Germany - Inanidrilus exumae... | ecosystem: Host-associated > Annelida > Digestive...
CCATCAGGCATTGTGGAAAGAGTGATTTCTCCTGCATATTCATCAATGTATGGCACGATGGCAGTGTCCTGGGAGATTGACAGTGGCGTCTTCAGGAGCATCAAGTCTGAGAGGTGGAGGAGATATCCCAGTGTTTTCATGAGTGAGATGGTTTGTCAGTGAAATGGCAGTACCATGAAGCTCAGTGGGGCCAGACTCATCGATATTGTCAACTGCTCCAGTGGTGAATACTCCACTCTTGATGTTTGAAGGCGAAATGACACCATCTTCAGCGAATCGCATGGACACAGAAATAGCAAGTCCCTTCCTAACTTCCATGACCCGGTCGTATGATACGGACATACCCATTCCATGAAAAGTATTTATCGTGCCTTTTTGACGAGCGCTTGCATGCAATTTTAATCCCACGTAGAGAGGAAATGGTGTTTCTCTCTCCTTCATCTGGTAAATGGTACGGGCACTGCTTGATTGCTTTGCAGCATTGCTGCATATAAGCTGAGATATAGTGCAGGCGACTGAATCTGGCACTGATGCTAGCCTGGTCCTCTGCTACTTTATCCTCAATAGAGCTTGAGCCTTCGAGCAGGACGTCCAGAAGGGTCAACAGAGGCTTACTGACAGGCTCATTCAGGCAACTCGGGTCAAATGATCCATTGAAATGCTTCTGTTCCTGAAGTATGTGTTGACACAGAATGAGACCGACTTCAACAATTTTCTGTGCCTCATCATCACTCACATGAATGCGAGATGCCTGCGCTAGAGCAGCACCAACTGTCTTTTTATGAGAGATGTAAATGTCACGACCTTCTGTGTAATCAGACCAATCTGGTCCGAGCTTCTGTAATAGATGTTCTTTGAACCTCGTCGGATGGACGTATGATCCAATCCAGTCCGAGTCCAGTTGGACCAGACGCCGATCGTACAGTTTCCTCAAGTCAGCTAGCTTGAAGGCAGAATTATTAAACTGCACAAATGCTACAAGTTGAGCAAATACCAAGGGGTCGTATTGCTGCCTTGCATAATTTGTCTCTGCATTTGATGATTTGTTCACAGCTGCACGGGCCTCGTTCTTCAGCTTTGTGTAACAGGATATGTGATAATGCACATCTCCAGCCTCTGCATCACTTGCAGTGTTCAAGCGTGCATGGACAACCCAGTTCTTGGACTCAACAGCCCATTTACACAGATTCCGACTACAGTTTTGACTACTTGCTCTGTGGATTGGCTCATCACTGTCTTTTTGAAACATTTCACAGCAGACACACTGAATGTTTTTCCGATCTAGGAATGCACTAAAACTAGTACGAGTTTTTTGGGACTGAAGGCAACGTCATCTGAGTCTTTTCTTGAACGCTTCACTACTGCTCGCTGAAGGTTATGTGAACGTAAGTGTTCTCGACACCCATTGTGATATTTAGCTTCATTTTTCAGCATTGTGGAGGCGATCCCCGAACCATCATCTAAGCACTGCAAATTGACCCCAAGAGGTAAATGGATACCATTGTCTACGAAAGCTTTCAGTTTATCTTCGAGAGTTTGATATGCAGCATGATAACATTTTTTCTTATAAGGGTGTCGCAGGTCCTTCCCAGCTTTTTCTTGACACAAGCAGCACAATGCCCAGTCAGTGTCCTGTCTTGTATTGCATGGAATTTCGAAAGGATCTTCGTCATCCATGATGAATCAAAGCTGGCTATTATTGTGGCTCTTCAATCTTCGGATTGCTTGAATGGCCAGACATTTAAAAAAATGGCAAAATTACAAGCTATGAAATGAATGCTTGCTTATCTAGGTATATAATATATAAAACAATGTCCAAAACCAACAGCAGTGACGTAAAAGGTAACGTCACTTCCGCAACGAACGCGGAACGCCCATGTCAAAATAAATAAGCAACACTACTGAGTACTGAGTAGTACTGACTGAGAGCCTTGTCGTTAGACTGGGATCAACACAGTTCGGTCTGTAGAGAAAGCAGCAAGTCGATTAGTTGGCCAACATGCACTTTGGCGGAATGTAGGCCTACTCAGTAGCTTTTGCTGTCGTCAGACACAGTCTCAAAGAGCCGCCTTAGCCCGGGATAATAGTATCCCCGGCTGGGATGTCTTTGGCTAGAGCAGTGCCGGGGACAAGAGTGACCAGTGCCGGGGAAATCCCCGGCATCCCCGGTGGTAATTTGAGCCCTGCTTGTTGTTGTTGATATTCCACTAAGCCCTCACAAATCAATCAACTAACATGACTATTTTGAGGGGAAATGTGATGAAGCATTACATTCATCATAGGAAAATAACCATGTCAAAAGGCAAAATAACCCTGAAAATGTAAGTAAAACCTAAAAATGACTTCAATAATGTATTCCTCACCCCAAAAAATATAGGAAAACTGGTATTACTGAAGGTTGTAAGGTTGATATGAGCTGAGACCTACTGTCTGGAACTCACTGTCACTGTCTACTAGATCTGCTAACACTTTTGGCACATTTAAATCTCGTTTAAAAACTGAACTTTTCACGTCAGCATACACCACCTAGTCAGTTTCAGCGCCATCACAGCGCTACCGATTCGCTTGCGATTTTATGCGCTTTACAAATTTATTTTAGATTAGATTAGATTAGATTAGAGATATTGCCTTTTCAGTTTCCAGTGGCGGCCATCTTGGATTTTGTGGATAACGGCCGCTAGGTGTCTCCCTTAACTTGTGTGCGGTGGTTTTTGAAAAGGTCATATCCATACATAATACCATGCAAAGTTTTAAAAAGTTGTCAACAAGTGCACGATTTTTACGAAAACTGATATATTCCCTCCCCGCTAAAAGTAAAATTTGGAAACATTACAGAAAAGTAACCAAAATTTAATTTATGTAGAATATTATAACAGCATACTGTAATGTGTCATAGCCATTAGTAATATTTTATGATGTCGCTTTTTCGTGGACGTGGCATGCAGTGCATTGCTGCAGTAGTGATGGATATATGTGCAAAGAGCATGCTGTCCCTTTTTAACAGAAAAAAATGTTATTTGTGTTTACTGTAGAGTTTGAGTATTTGTAGGATTTATGAGGCATTAAGACATCATTGTTCAGATATTTACTTACCCTAATAATATCATTATTTGTAAATAAATTGTAGTTGTGTTGGATGGTGTATTTCAGGAGCTTTTGACATCCATAAGGTGCTCGAATCAACATACTTCTTCAGCTAACGAGACACATTTTGTGTGTGGTTTGACAGTTGCTATGTCTCGGACATTGTCTATGTGTTTTCTGTATTTGCAGTCAGCTTCCCACAAAGATGGAGGAAGGTATTAAAAACTCACAGTAGGACATCTGCCTCCATCTGGACAATCGCTATTGGCATGTGCTGTCTGGATCTGCACCACCTTTGCAGTTGATAGTAGTATCTGTTGTAAGCTTGATTTTGGCTACATGTCTGGTTTGTAGAGTACGTTACATAACTCTATTATATTATATCATTGTCCTGTTTGTGTTTTCGGTAATAAGTGACTTGACTATGTCGTAAATAAGTGGGTAAGTGTCTATGTGAGTAAGTGACAAATTTATGAAGTGCCTAAACCAGAATAGGCTCCCTCTGTTACCAGGCCGGAGGTTGTAGGAGGCGACCAAACCTGGCTTTAGTTTTTTGGGTTTGTTTCATGTTGTAGTATATTTGTTATGGATGCATGTTTGTTTTGTTGTGTTTGTTTTTAGGTCGACTCTGAGTCGACCTAATAAAGTGGATCTCAAATGTCCGTCCGTCCGTCCGACCACAAAAACTTCCTTTGATTTCAATGAAACTTGGTATGTAGATAGAGGTCAACGAGTGACGCATGATGGTATGCAGTATGACCCAATCCAAGGTCAAGGTCAGGAACCCTTGAGAGTCGGAAATTTGGCCATTTTCAAAGGCTATCTCCTCCCCCATTTGTAATGGGGGCTGGCAAACGACCACGGATTCTTAAATTAGAGCACAATACCTAAAGCACATCGGGACCGGATTTTTGATTTTTGTCCCAGTTTTTGTGTCACGTGACTTTGAAGTTGGCAGTAAGTAGCAGTCGACCATCAGTCCCATATGGGCTAATTTTAGTGTTTCAGTACTAAGCCAAGAGATTGGCTGGTGAGAATGTCTCCGAAATGACCTATTTTGTGTTGGGTGGGATGTAAAACCTTAACTTGGTCAATCAGTATCAGAAGGTTGTTGGCCAGCATATATTATCAGTTTGCTAACAAATGTCATTTGATTATCTTGGTGCTATTGTCAAGTGTTGCCTTTGACTATGGATATCATGCCAGCTTCATACTGTTGTCTTAGTGAAGTACTGTTACCGTAGTGTGTTTATAGGCAGCATCGCATGCATAGCATAGATGCGGCTTATTGCGACAGCTGTCATACTATGACATGTCATACTAGCTGTCGTGGTCTATGTGTCCTGTGTGTTGGTCTGCAAAAACGGCTGAACCAATCGAGATGCCTTTCAGGGCGCTGACTCATGTGGGCCCAAGGAATCATGCATTGGATGGGGACAAGGTCAGACGAATCCATTAGTTTCCGTGAGAGTTCACAAGGTGGCGATGCGGCCTTTCATCAAAATTCATGGACGACTTATTAAAGCAGCTGATCGTTATTCTGACATAGTGAACGCGTTGCAAATTTCAATGCTGTTTTCATTACTGCAAAACACTATATTTTTGCTGCATCTTAATTTCGTGATTTTTATGTAGAAAATTTGTTGCATTTTAAATTGGCGTATTTTCCATTTAATTTATTCTGTGCACAGGAAGTTATGGTGATGGGCAAATTTCAGTAATCTCGTATTTAATTTTACTATTCTACTCAAATCACAAAAAAATTGATGCATGCGAAATATAGGTGTTTTACAGTATCACATGTTTCTTCTCGTGCAGCTGTTGCTGTTATGTGTGTATATTGTATAAATTCGGACATAATCTCATGAATTTAGTCATTTGGAATTAACCACTACACACTACCTCAAACCTCACCATTTTCCACGTTTTTATCGCCTTTCACATTTTCCTAACTGGTGGAGATAGTTTTTGTAACTAAAAATCTGTGAAAATACATGGAATGCATGGTGACTGGGGAAAATTTCACAACAAAATGTACTAAATTATTATTCGAGACTACAGTTATTATCACGGGCTGTGCAGTAGCGGCAGCTCTGTATTAACGGCGACTGGCTTTGTCAATGGGAAATGGCAATTTTCGACTCCCTACAGAATCGACATCCCTCAACCAATCACCAAAAAATTTGTCACATGTGATTACGTTGGCGACCCCTACAGTTGGGCCAAATTAGGTGCACATCCGTCCACGGGGCTGCTACAAAGTTCAAATATTTGTTTGAAGACGTCCAGCGGCAAAGTTGTAGCTACATCATTCCTCTATCTAATGGTCCATAGATGGATTGCGGGCGACGTCCCATCTAAAATTTGCGCTCAAAATGACCCACCCCTTCAGAAAACGCCGATTTCGACAGATTTCGCTTAATAGTGCCTTAGTCGTGAGAGCTAGCGAAAAAACGTAAAATTATCACCAATAGAAAGTCGACAATGCGCTTTCCATCGAGCCATAGATGAACCCTATGCGTTACCTGTAAGTCCCCCAAAGGATGGCTCAAAACGAGAACTTTTACATTTGGCGTTGCGTTTCATTTCTTTGTTGCTGGTAATCGTAGACACTTCAAATTTGGCATGTGAGTAGAACGTAGCAAATCCCAGCCTACGGACGACAAACGCTGCCTGAAAGGGGCGTGGTCACTGACACGTGACCTCTTTAACTTTTGGAAAATAAGCTATTATATCTCGAACACGGTACAAGATAGCCTCGTACTTTCTATTAAATTGAAAACGTATGCGCTCTATCGAATGGTTATGTTGCCGATGACCTTGGTTGACCCCTAACCACCTTAAACCACTTCAATTTCTACATTTTGCGTTGCCTTATGCATCTTCGTAATTGGTGATCGCAAATACTTCAATTTTGATGTACAGGTTGAATGTGCAAGTCACAGCCTACGTACGACAAACCGTCCCTGATAGGGGCGTGGTCAGGTCATGTGATCCATTAAAAATTTGTTGGGCTTCAATCATATCACTGGAACGGCTGAACCTGAAGTCGTCACATTTTGTACACATGTAGGCTATATCAATTCTAGCTACCGTAGGGGCGTGGTTATGGTCGCGTGACTGTTTAAAAATTTTGCCGTGATGCAGCGCGTCGCGCGGGTTTGTTAGCGACAGCTGAGCTACTTGTCAAAAGCTATCTCCTCCGCCATTTACAATGGGAGCTGGCAATTGTCCACTGATTCTTAAACTAGGGCGCAATATTTATCTTTGATCGGTCCGGATTTTTGATATTTGTCCTAGTTTTTGTGTCACGTGACTTTGAACTTGGCAAAAACGTCAGTTGTGAAGAGTCGACCGTCAGTCCCGCAGTAGGCTAGTTTATTTGTGTTTCGTTCATATTGCTCCCATTTGGGGGGTCAAAATCCCCATTTTGAGGCATGAATAGGCGTTTTCAAGCCAAACTCGCGAAATCGAAAACGTGCATATTATCAAAAGTACCGGTACAGCGTCGATTCCAACCACATTTTGCACAGTGAATATAGACCACCAAATGCCCTTCGTGGGTGGTCCCAGCACTCACATCAAAAATTCCAAGATGGCGGACGGCCGCCATCTTGCAAAATCGCCATATCTCGTCTGCGGTTTGAGCGATTTTGATGAAATCTGGCACAGTGATTTAGTTCGACAGTTCTGACCATTTAAAAGTGAAGAAAAATTTTAAAATCTAAGATGGCGGCCGCCGCCATCTTCAAAAAATCAAAAAAATCTTTGGCAACGGTTTGACCGATCGCCACGAAATTTGACATGGTGACGTAATTCAACACTCATGACATGTCCCACCGTTACAAATTTGTAATTTCAAAAATCCATGATGTCGGCAGCCGCCATCCTGAAAGATTCCAAAATCACATCTCGGCAACGGTTTGACCGATTGGTAGGCCTACAACGTTAGGCACGATGACGCATATTGGCCCTCCGAACCGGACCGGCAGTTGAAATTTTGAACTTTTAAAAATCCAAGATGGCGGACGGCCTGTGATTAGCTACATTTAAGTATACAAACTCAAGTATATTCATGTCTAGAATGACAACATAGTCTACTCGAAACTGGTAATAAAACAGCAAATATAAATGTAAAAAACTGCAGACGGTTAACGGCGACTGACCGAATGCAGCAAAAATCATAAAAAAGGCAGTATTAACCACACTAACATTGACATTTAGGCGATGTTAGTCAGTATGCTTAATATTGCTTTATGATTTTTGCGTTTTTCGATCCGTCGCCGTTAACAGTGTGTATAGGCTAAACTGCAGTTTTTTTTACATTTATTGTCTATATACGTCATCCAGTTGCTGCTTTAGACTTCGGCGTCGACGGTTTGAAGCGTTTACGACTGACATCAAAATGATTCGTCGACGCGTCGCGGTTTTTCCGACGGCGGCGGCGCGATAGTTTATCGACGGCGAGGCGATTAGGACGCGCTAATAACAGCCTGGTTAATGAACCCATCAGTCTCCATAAAACACGACCGGATTACGTAACGACTAGACCTATTTGATTGCAGTCTGTCGGGGCAAACGTTCCTTGTTGACCATGCTAACTAGAATAAAATGCAAGTTGAATGAATCAGTCACGAATTTATTTAACTCCTCGGTCCATGGACACAGTAGCACGCATACACATACAAACACAAAGCACGCGAAAAGAAGCTACATATTAGAATAGGAAATTACACTACGAAGATGCCGCACAAGATCATTAGCACATGACATTTACAGTTGTATTTTGAATGTCGATTGTTTGCCTACTTGTGCCTTAGAAATATTCTTACTAAACGACTAATATGGCGTGTTGGCCTGCTATAGAAAACAAGTCAGTAAACTATTAGGCTGTTACTGCAAACAAGAGTATGATATGGCCTACCGATTTGATTTCGGATTTTATTATAGTGAATGAAGAAATATAACAGCAGTTAAATAAGCCGATTTTTCAGTGATTGCGTCGAAGAACTGGAGATAGTTGGCGACGGCGCAGCAAAAATTCGCAGCGTTAGTCATATTTATTCATCCGACAGGCTGCGTGAATGTGTAACCCGATAACTAATCAGAGCGTTACATATTATGGCTGAAAAGAAAAAGATTAACGATGATGGCAGATCTGAGAGATAGTTGATCAGCGTACATTACGACGGAATATAACATCAGCTGATTGCTACCATGATCACATTTCGGGTGGTGCGAAACTGAATTCGTGAAAATGTAACTGTCACTGATAGGATAGTAATATGTTTTACTGTCAAATTACACGCAAGGTGTTAGTTTTTTTGCTGTTTAACAGTGACTCTTCTGTGAGACAAGTCATCAAAGTCAATATCGCAGATACTAAATGTGCCTCTTTGAGGTTAGAAAGATGTTGCGTGAATCATGCCACTGTTTTCGTATAAGTTTCCAAATAGGCCTACATATGTCTGGTTTATTGTTTACAAACAACAAACGTACTATTGCCAAGGTTCAAGAACGCTAACAAGCATGGTGGCAAAAACGCCACAGTAACAAAATGGTGACATTACTGAATTAAAATTAAAAAAAAAACAGCGGCAACTTATCATGCAGGTCTGCATCGAGGAATTCGAGTCAGCCATCCAAATTTGTATTATTTTCTAACACAATTCCGGAACGTCACCATGAATAACGTGATGTACGTGACAGACATTGGGCGTATGTGGCATTGCGTTGACATACGTCGGCAGAAAAAAAGAAAATGAATCCGCTGAACGACATCGAGCGAATACACAGAAGATTCAGTTTCTTCGCGCAAACACGCTATCTTATCTTACATCGCCGACTCGGCGTAGATATATCAACGCGTTGCGTGAGGCGTCGGGCATCAGCGAGGACCAGCGAATGAACTAGACTTCAACATCGGCTGCAGCCGACGACAACATCAGACTGATGTGAGGTATGTCTGCTGCAGGACCACGCGCAATAATTATGTTGTTCATCACGCCTTGACGATATTTGCGGTTCTGCGCTAATTGTGTAAACACGGTTGCGACTACGTGAATGCGTTTTTTACCGCGCGACGCTATGCTAGCGTGGTATATGCTGTCATGGTGTGTCTGTGTGTCCGTCCGTCCGTCTGTCTGTCACAAGTCGGAGTTCTACAAAGACGGCTAAACCTAGGATCACACAAACAACGCCATACGATAACCAAGAAACTCTAGTTTTCTGAGACCAAAAATCTCGGCGAAATTCCAACGAAATCACCCCGAACGGGGGCGCCAAATAGAGATACAGAGTAGATTAAAACGGCGATTTTCGACCAACATCTCGCTATATCTCAGAAACGGTGCAAAATAGGGACATAGTTACTATTGAACACTAATAGGAACTCGTATGTGCTTTATCGATTGATGCTATTTCCGGTGACCTTGAGTGACCCTAACTATCCCAAACCACCCCATTTTCGACACTTCGTATCACCTTTCACATCTTCGTAGTGAGTGCAGATAGAGACTTCAAAGTTGGTAGTTAGGTTGATGGTAGCAAGTGCTAGCCCACGGATGGCAAACCATCCCTGAAAGGGGCGTGGTTAAGTCACGTGAACCATTTAAATTTTGGTGGCCACCAAGCACGATTCAATGTCAAAGTCAAGGTCACGAGCCCTTCAATGTTGCAAATCCGGCCATTTTCAACAGCTATCTCCTTCGCCATTTACAATGGGAGCTGGCAACTGACCACAGATTCTTAAACTAGGGCACAATATCTAAATTTGTTCTGGCCGGATTTTTGATATTTGGCCTAGTTTTTGTGTCACGTGACTTTGAACTTGGCAGAAACGTCAGGTGTGAAAAGTCGACCGTCAGTACCGTACAAGGCTAATTTATCTAGTCCTGCATTTTCCGTCGCCCCGTTGGCGACAACAGACACATATCCAGCGTATGCTGCTGCTGCTGCAGTATGGAGACGTGCGGTCGCGAGCGACCAAGGCGATTCGATTGTAGTCGAGAACGGACAACCGTAGGTCGTTCAACATTGTGCAGGGGCTGATCGCGTAACGCGCGATACGTGAGACAAGACTTAATGGCTAGGACGTCGTATGTCTAGGTCACAAGGTTAGGTTAACGACGCACGACACCGACTCGTTGAGGTATAAATAATTTAAAGAAAATTAAAAAATTAATCAACAATAGCAGTCACAACTGTAAGATATCAAGGCGATGCACTAACAGATACCTTCAGTGCAAACATGGAACAGTGCAACCAGTACAAACAGTCTATTCCAGAACTATTGCAAGTATACAAAACAGAAGACAAATCAGTATTTTAGCACGTAATCTGGCGAAGTTTGCTTACACAAATCTTTAAATTACGAAGATGCCTAAGGCAATGCAAAATGTAGAAATTGAGGTGGTTTAACGTGCTTAGGGGTCACCCAAGGCCATCGGCAACATAACCATTCGATAGAGCGCATACGACTTCCTATTCAAATTTAATAGAAACTATGAGGCCATGTCGTACCGTTTTCGAGATATTATCGCTTATTTTCCAAAAATTAAAGAGGTCACGTGACAGTGACCACGCCCCTTTCAGGACAATTTGTCGTCCGTAGCTGAGACTTGCTATGTTCAACCCGCATACCAAATTTGAGATGTCTACGATGACCTGCAACGAAGAAGTGAAAGGCAACGCCAAATGTAAAAATTCTCGTTTTGAGCCACCCTTTGGGGGACTTAGTGGTAACGCACAGGGTTCATTTATGGCTCG
>Ga0209780_1004383_pt1 | contig 10850 bp, 5 predicted proteins | sample WorMetexBAHAMAS2_FD_187384 | JGI IMG/M metagenome (GOLD analysis project Ga0209780, IMG submission 187384) | Marine gutless worms symbiont microbial communities from Max Planck institute for Marine Microbiology, Germany - Inanidrilus exumae... | ecosystem: Host-associated > Annelida > Digestive...
GCCCCCATCGACCCCCGTGGACCCGGCCCTGGCGATCAGTAGTTTTAAGAGTGGATGATGTACGTGGCCGAGAAATAGTAACGAGCGAAAAATTCAAGCGTCCGCCAAGCACTTTAAAAATATAATTGTACTTAAAAGTCCAGACTGATGTATGGCCTACAACAATAAAATTCATAAACTACCGTTAGAAATGAAACAAACAGATCTAAATTGAAAATTTAAATACTGAAGTTCACATACGAATTGTATTTCTGCCGTACCCCGTACCGGTACACCAAACAGCACGTTATTCACACGTATTTGCCTGAACGATCTGACATTGTATATACTTTGCGTACTAGACAACACAACAAAAATCTCATACCCAAAACTAGCGATCTTAATGATCGACATTTCTTAATCAGACGTCTCTATAAAGACTGCTATTAGATTACTCTAGCCTAGCTTAGTATTCCACGTTTTATTTTACATCGTGTTATTGATTGTTCTCTAGTTGCGTTTGTCAACTTTTAATAAAGAATTTTATGATGATATGATATGATGACCATATTCCGTGATATTTCTCAGTAGCGTAGTGTGACAAGTTAACAGTGGTAATCGGATTTTAGAAATACTGCTGTCACTCAACCGGCTGATCATATCTCTGAAGCCTGTGAAAGGCTGAAGCTGAAGACATACATGTACATGACGCGAACTAATTCGATTCGACGTAAGCAAGCCGGCGACCGTCTTCTATGATTGAATCCCTATATTCAAACAAGCAGCTCAGTTATCGCCGAGACAACCGCGCGACGCTTTGTATCAAATGAAATATCGGCCTACTGTTGTACGAATAACGCAAACAGATTGCGTGTTAACCTGAGAAGTACTTTCAGCAACTTCCACGCTAGCGCGGTGTACGTTGTCGTCGAGTGCCTGCCCGTCCGTCCGTCCGTCCGACACACGCCAGTATTGTACCAAAACAGCTAAACGAAGGATCACGCAAACAACGCCGTGCGATAGCCCAGTGATTCTAGCTTTCTGACGCCAAAGCTCTCGCAAAATTCCAACGGGGTCACCCCGAATGGGGGCACCAAATAGAGGTGGGATAGGTTACAATCGGCGATTTTCGACACATATCTCGCTATATCTCAGAAACAGTGCAAGATAGGGACATAGTTACTATGGAATGCTAATAGGAACTCGTACGCGCTCTATCGAATGACGCTATTTCCGGTGACAGTGAGTGACCCCTAATAACCTCAAACCACCCCACTTTCAATATTTTGTATCGCCTTTCGTATATTCGTAGTGGGCGGAGTTAGAGACTTCACATTTGCTAAATAGGTTGGTTGATAGTCGCAAGTGTTAGCCCGCCGATGACAAACCATCTCTGAAAGGGGCGTGGTCGGTCACGTGAACCATTTAAATTATGGTGGGCGCCAACCAACTCTGGAACGGCTGAATCAAGAGTGGTCAAACTTTGAAGACTGCTAGGGGGCCGTGCACATAATCCTGTTTTTGGACCACCCTCACACTCTACGTAACAATATATAACATTTTTCTAACCCCCTAAAATAATATAACAAAGTCAAATAACTCCCCGAAAATGACCGTACTGGAAATCTACACACAAACAGTAAACTTAGCTTCAATAAGTGGCACTATCGTATAATGACATATGGTAGATTATCCAAAACATCGCCAATAAAAATGTTCAGGCAAGCAAATCACATAAAATCTTTCAATCACTCCACGACGTTAAATGCCCAGCCTTTACGCCTATCAGAAATCACTATGAAGTGCTGCCGAGTGAGAAGCAAAAATGTGTTACATAACAATGATTCAATTACCTTCCTTCCCCCATATAACACAATATAACGAAACATGTACCCCTCCTCCACCCCTCGCGCGTTATATAATAGGCCTATGTGTACGACCCCAGCACGTGGATGACAAATCACCCTTGAAATGGGCGTGGTTAGGGTCACGTGACCCATTTTAAATTTTTGGGCTCCCAATGATATCTCTATATAGAACGGCTGAAGCGAGAGTTGTCAAATTTTACACAGATATAGACTAGGGCCTATAGGTATACGTGTCCTAGCTCATGGATAACAAACCACCCCTAAAAGCGGCGTGGTCAGGGTCACATGACCCATTTTCGGTTTTGACGCTCGCAATAATATGCCCCAATCATATCTTGGAATCGGCGAAGCCAGGCACTTCAAATTTCCTTTGCTGATAGATACAGAGGACTGTACTCGTGCATGCGTGATATACTACCCTCGAAAGTGATGTATCGAGTCATGTGACTTCTTTTAATTTTGGGAAATAAGTAAATATCTCGTTAAAGATGTAGGCATAGTTGCAATAGAACACTAATAGGAAATCGTATGTGACCTATCGAATGGCACCATTGCCAATGCCCTTGAATGACCTTGAAGGTCACTTTTGCTGTTTGAAACCTTTCTAACTCCCATACGTAAAACAGCACGAATTTGCTAACATAGCGTGTCGCGCGGTCCCTCTGCGGTAGCTGAGCCTCTTGTTCCGCTACCTGCATAGTTCACGCATCTTTGCACAGGGCACAACTATCCCACAGCGACCATCCTATGCTGTGGGTGTCATCAACCGACTTCCGTAAACCAATATTGATGATGACAACTTGGCCGTATAACTGTGATCAACCAACGGCGACTACCACCAATGTTGCTGATGACACCGCATGTTACTGATCCACTGTGATCTGATGTAATTTAGCCATTTTGGTATAACTCCGACTTGTGACAAACGGACAGACAGACGGACGGAGAGACAAACACGCGATGACAGCAAATACCGTAGCGTCGTGCGGATAAAAATCACTTGCCATTTTTAGGAATGGTTTATCATCCTAAAGCTAGGAGTTGATATAGTCTACCTGCGTGCAAAATTTTACGACTCTAAGCTTCACTCGATCCACAGATATCATTGGGGGTCACAAAATTTAAAAGGGGCCACGTGACCGTGACCACGCCCCCTTTAAGCGTGACTTGTCCTCCATGAGCTGGGACTTGATCACACTAGCTTTAGCCGCTTCAGATATATAATTGGTGCCCACCAAAATTTAAATGGTTCGTGTGACCTGACCACGCCCCTTTCAGGGATGGTTTGTCATCCACGAGTTCGCACTTGTTACGAATAACCTATCTACCAAATTTGAAGCCTCCATCTCTGCCCACTACGAAGACATAACAAAATATCGAAAATGGGGTGGTTTGGGGTTAGGGGTCACCCAAAGTCACTGGGAATAGCGCCATTCCTTAGAGCGCATATGAGTTCCTGTTAGAGTTCCATAGTATGTCCCTATGCACCCTTTCTGAGATATAGCGATATATTGGTCGAAAATTGCCGCTTTTAACCTATCCCACCTATTTGGCGACCTCGTTGGGAGTGACCCCGTTGGAATTTCGTCAAGATTCTTGGCGTCAGAAAACTAGTCCCTGGACCATCGTACGGCGTTGTTTGCGTGATCCTAGGTTTAGCCGTCTTAGTAGAAAACCGACTTGTGTCGGACAGACAGACGGACACCAAGTACCGCGATAGCATAGCGCAGCGCGAAAAAAATAGATGCACGGCAAAGCCCAGCGTGAGCCCGCCCGGCATTCTGTTGTTCTAGACTGTAAGCTCGTGCCACTACGTAACACGGGCCAAACTTTGCCTGCTGTCTGTTATAATATAATGTCCAATGAAAATGTTCAAAGTCGGTCCCAACCCGTCTGGGTAAATGCCCGGGGGAGTTCGGACCAAATGTTTGCCCAAGTTTGGTTGAGATACGTTCAGTGACCTCAGAGATTAGGCGTCGAAAAAAGAATGAAGAAAAGAAGACAGAAAGAATAAAAGAAAAAAAAAACAGCAGCGGTAAAATATAAGCCCTTTGGCATCGCGATGCCGTGCGGGCTAACGATTCATGAAACTCGGAAAGCCGTTCGGACACGGAAACCAAGATAGTTCACGATTTTGACGGCCGTAATAACACCTCGACATGACAGTCATGTATAATTTTCTGTCTGCTGACTATAGTTCAGAAACCTTTGTAGTTGTAATTAGTCATTTACAGGAGTCGAGAATCCCCTAACAGTGTCGTTTTTTTAATCAGAACTGCATTGCCTGACTGAAAGTGCATTATTGCAGAATTACGTTTTGCCTGTCACTGGATGTTCAAGATTCTTAGCATTTGAAACCAAAGTCCGTAACTTATATCGTGTCATTATGATAGAAATCGTTATTATATTTTAGTCCACATGGCACGGCGATGCCGAAGGGCTTATATTTTACCTCTGTTGTTTCTTCTTCTTTTTCGAAGCCTAATCTCTGAGGTCACTGAACGGATCTCAAACAAACTTGGACACATATTCACTTATGACTGCTACTTGAAAAATTTGGTCCGGGTCCATTTTCGTTGATTGCAGAAATGGACAACGCATATTTTGTCTTTAGAAAATTTAAAATCATTAGAATCTGCCCATGTAATTAGTTGATGAATTTAGATCGAAAGCATAATGACAAATTCCATCATCATACAAGAAGTTTTCTATGTTGAGTTAAGCGATTTGTAATGCTATTCTGTTCTTTGTTCTGTTCTTTAGCCATCCTCGATCAGAGGGTTGGTCACACCAAAGACGTACTTTTTCAATTTATGTCTGTCTGTTGTCCATCCAGGCCGTGCGTGGTCTTCCTCGCTTTAAGTAGCCGCTTGCATGCACCTGGCATTGTTCCATGCATAATCTCTTTCTCCAGGCAACTGCCTTGTTTCCTTATGGTGCGACCATAGTATGCTAGCTTCCTTGCTTTGACAGTACATAATAGTTTTTTTCTGATTGTGTAACACTGTGGCAGTCAAACAATGAAAAGCCATTTCAGATAGTAGTAACGAGCAAAAGGATTACTGTTTTTGAAAGTTCATCTTGGGTCTAGTGGTTATGCCACAAAGAATTTGGCAAAACTTGGTTCATATATGTTGCGGTCTGTTGCAAGTTTTGTTTGTTGGTTATCGTGTTTATGTTTTTTTCACTTGTAGAGACGCTATAAACAACCCACCCGTGACGTCATTCAGCTGGTACTCCTCTGCTAGATAGTATCTACTGTTGATTTCTACAACTGTATAGTGAGGAAAGTACTCCTAAAATGGCTAGTACACTACAAATAGACCAACTACAATTATAACAACATTTCTTGCGTTTCCCGTAAGTTACCAAAAACATTAATATAAGCAGTTTTTATCATTTTACTTCAGACACATTCATTGATACTGCCCTGTTACATAACAAACAGCTAGATTCATTTGCGTGTTCAAACAACTGCACAAATTATTCTGTAAAACTGATGACTGCAAAAGCAGGCAGAATTAGAACAGTAATATCAGTGTATCCGAAAACGGTGAAAACTAGAAGCCAGCACTCACAAGAGTGCAAAAACCCATGCCGGCACTTTATGCATCGTGACCTCGACCCTTTGGTCCCAAAATAAATGGGTTTCCAGGACTCGTGGTGGACCATTTCTATGTCAAGTTTGGTGATCTGCATCGGTTTTCAGATATTGTGCGGAAAACAGACCGATAGACTGAAAACCCTACCCTCTGAGACTGCCATTGGCATGGGTATTCAACATCAGTGGTGGTACCAGTAAGCTTGAGAGGACAACAGCAGTGCATGCCATGGATGCTGATGTTACACATTATCAGTACGTGATTACATTTGTGGTTGTACATTCGTACAGTAAGCACATAAGCTGCCATTGTAAAGGAAATGCCCAACTGACTTAGAGCAAACTACATTGTAACACTTACAACGAACAAGTACAGTACATGTAAATCCAAATTAAAGGTATAATGTAACAATAAAAAACCCGCAATATAGAGCATTTTTGGACTGTTCGATTAACAAGAAAACTACAAAGAGCAGAATTGGTTGGTTGATTGCAGACTATCGGAGCTTTCAACACAATTCAGGTCATATTGCGCCTTTAATGTAGAACTATGTTGTAAAATTTAGTATATTTCGGCTGGGTGTGTGACTGAAGAGTGCTTGAAATGTGTGGATAAGTGAGAACATCAAACTGCTAAAAATAACTCAATAAATTTCATTTTGTCAACTGATAAATTTTATTTTGTTAATTGAAGTTTTGATGTGAATGTTCTTGGTCAAGAAAAACGTTACAGTGTACTTAAACCGTTTGCAGTTGCTTGCATCAGTTAATCAAGATAATTGACAATAATGGCAAAGGGCGAAAATGAACCAACAGCACCTAGGATGACATTTACAATGTTTAAGAACTGGTTCAAAGCTCGAAAGATGTCAGCAAGCACTGTGTATATATATAAATATTAAGGTGTGGACATTCTGAACAAATCTGTGATGTGAAACTGCTTGGACAATTGCAGCATTGCAAAATGTGTGTACGTGCTCCAGTAGAATGACATTTAAGTATAGGCTACTGAAATACATCAGAAATACTACTGAACAGTTCATATCCTCACTTTTACCAGACAATGTGTACACATACATACACAATAGTGCAAAATTCGGGCCAGTGGCTCTGTGAGTAAAAAGGGTAACCTAAACTGCTTCCCATAACTTTGCCAAATGCTGACCAATTTTCAAAATTCTTTGTGAGACTCAACAGTAGTCATCACTGAAGCTCCTATCACACCTTTAACATGTCAATATATTACCTTGTGAAATCGTTGGCATGGCACGGCAGCCAACTGCTCATTTTTGAATGTCCTATATTATATAATATGCAGTTATGCAATTTCCTAAACAGTTGAATATAATGTGACATAATGCAATGTATACTAATAAAACTTGAACAACTGGAAACAAAAACTTGAATAGCAAGTGTGCCAGTGCAGACAAAAACGAACATAATTAAAAGCACGTACACCACGGCACACTCATGCAGCAATCTGCCAGATGCAGCAGCAGAGAATCTCTGCTGGTGTCACGGATTCACTGAACATATTCCTTCCAGTAACACTAGCTTTAACTGAAAACATACTGTAACAGTCATACGCATACTTACCATTCAACTGCAAATGACAAAATACGGCAGAACGAAAGTTTTTGTTTCACAATCTGTCATGAGACAAATGCTGTGCACATCAGAATACTGTTACATGCCAGCATCAGCTGAGTGCAGGAAATGATGCTCGATTTACCGTGCAGTTGTCAAAGATTTTCAGAGTTTTTAGCTTCATAGAAGGTGGCACGGTGGCGCAACAGGTAGAGCGTTGGACTTGCAATCAACAGGTTGTAGGTTCAAATCCTACTCGGGGCGAACGCTGTGTAACAAACTTTGGCAAGTTGTTCACACTTATGTGCCTCTGTCACCAAGCAAAGGGGCAGTGATGCTCTGCGGCTGGGAAGGTAACCGCGGCAATTAATGACTTATAGTCACTTGCAGGATGACTGCCTGTACACCGGGATCAGCTCTGGGCCCAACGCTCGGTAATGAGTATGGGAAGCCTTTACCTTTACCTTTAGTTTCATAGGCATCAAAGTCTCAAAACAGTAAAATGCAAAATAAACTTCACCTATTCATGTACAAGTAAGCAACATCTGCTACTTAGTAGTATTTGCAATTAAACTAGACAGCATTCACTGAGCTTATATCTCGCAAAGGAATTATTCGCTTCTTATACGGCATGTTATATTTTTTTTGCACATGCATAGTTGTTATGTTATCACATAGCAGGACATCAAAAAATTCTTGACAAAAAGGTAATAAAAGGCAGGGAGACAGAAGCATCCATCTACTGCTGAACTAACTGAACGACAATGCTAAAAACAAAGCTGAAAGTTTTCAGTGTAGTCAACATACTTCAACAGTCATGTTGCTGACAACGCCCCTCAAAGTGTGATGAAAAAAGCCAAAAAATGGCAGCTCCTGGTTTCAAGTAATGTAATAGCTAAAGAATTTCAAGTAATGTAATAGCTAAAGAACTGTCATTTGGGTGCAATGCAAACCCCTTCTAATATAATGCAGCTCCAGGTAAGTTACAAACCAGCTCAACCTACTCAGCTGTTTTGGCACAATTCACAAGTGAATACACTAAATTTGAACGTTTCAGATCTTCTGCTCTGAAAGGACACTTGACGCTATCTGCAATGTTCATATTCCAACACAGCTCACTGAGCAATATAACACAACTCACACATCGTTTTCAGTTTTGGCTCAGCTCACGGCAGCAAGATTCCAAACTGGAAACACCCCAATTATGAAAGACTACGCAAAAATCTAATCTAGGCCAACTCCTCAAATTTCATAAAAAACCATAAACAACTTCTTAAGAAATTCAGACAGAAGACAGAAAGACTGAAGGAAAACCAAATGTACCATTATCATCATAACGTGCGTTTAGTGGAGGCAACGACCGATTCACATCCAACTTCAACAAAGTAAACTCTGCAGTGCAACAACTGCAGACAGTAAAACCAAACACATGCTGAAATGAACACATGCTGAAATGCCGCACAATGAATATGCATAACATAATAAGCCCATCATCTAATCAATCAAAAACTAGAAAAATTTAAATAAAAATTTTTGCACAACACTGCATGCATCTGTTGTATATAGCCTAAATTTTCCCTGAATAGCCGGTTATTTCATAAAAATTAAATTTAAGTGCACATAATAACAATAATAATAATAATAATAATAATCTAGCTTGCATAGCACCAGTATATCAAAGACTCCAGAGGCGCTGCTAAAATTAATCAGAAAGTGTAGTCTTTTACACTTATAAACAAGTGCTCAAAAGATTGACTAAACCTCAATCCATTCAAATGGCTGCATTTCAAACAGCTGAATGTGTATTTATAAATCAAAATGTATGCAAACAAAACAGTCATCATAATTTAGAAAGCATGACGTCATACTCTCAGAAAAAAGTATTTTATGTATCACATAACATATGCTAAATATGCAAACAGCACAGTCACATAACAAATTAACAGTAAATTCTGTCTAAATACATGTTATTACAAAATCTCCATGAAAATGACTGGCTGACATTACGAATGGCTGACTAGACTTGGAAAAAATGCAAACTGCAAACAATAGCCATTCATAATTGGTTGGTTGGTTAGCAGAGTTTAACAGAACTTTCAACACAATCTAGGTCATATCGTGCATTTAGAGCAATAGTAAATTGACAGTAGACTTGCAGAATTCCTTCCTTTCTGTAATTAACTTAGCAATGCATCACTGTTTTCACACAAACGTGACTGAAATTCTGCATCTCTAATTCCCTGATGAATAATCAGAAAATAAATTAGCCCCGTACAGGACTGATGGTCAACTCTTCACAAGTGACATTTATGCCAAGTTCAAAGTCACGTGACACAAAAACTAGGACGAATATCGAAAATCCGGCCTGATCTAATTTAGATATTGTGCCCTAGTTTAAGAATCAGTGGTCAGTTGTCAGCTCTGGTTGTAAATGGCAGAGATAGCTATTGAAAATAGAAGGATTTGCAACTTGACCTTGACCATGGATCGGTTCATACTGTATACAGTAATGTATCACTCATAGACCTCTACCTACATATCAAATTTCACTGACATCGAAGAAACTTTTTGTGGACCTACCGACCGTAAGAAGAGTCGACCTAAAAATCTGACTTACATGCCTAACATGTAAAAGTGCATCGAAATCTGAATTACCGGTATCTCGCTTTAAAATTTAAAAAAAAACCTATACACACACAAAGTGAAGAGATAGAAAAAAAATACAGATAACAGTGCTACCAATGGGTCAGCAACAACCCAGTGAGTGCTTACAACATGCATTTTTGTTTCTTTTTGATATTCAAACAATTCAGTTATTACAATGCATATATTATGCGACACAAATGTGCATAATAACTCAACTGCTAACTGCTCTCTGGTGAAAATTCAGAACGCGGCACGATGCCAAAGCGAGCCACAATGCGTGAGCGACGATGTGTCGTCGAACGGGGCGTTTCTATCACTTTTTCGGTTGGACGCCCGACGTCTGCAAGACATTTCTGCAAGTCGCCGACATCTGGAAAGACTTCTGGGGTCGATTCTTCCCATCGGGTTACCACTGTCTGAGGATCAGCAGCAGTTTCACTGGCATGGCCAACGTCCACAGTGTCGGCCTGAATTGGCGAGTGCATGTCTTCATTAACGGAAGACCCACGCAGGATGCGCTCCTGTACCACTGACACATGCTGTGCTGTGGCTGGCATCGGTGGGTAGTTGGCAGGAATGGTATCTGAGCTGGGAGTAGATAACGCTTGTGAAGGACTGCAGGAAGTAAGCTGCAGTGAAACTGAAGCTCGTGCACTGACATCATCCTGCTTATCTGTGACATCACCTTCAGCCTGGTTACCTGCCGACTCACTGTTGTCAGAGCTGTGTGATGAGTCAACAACACGGACAGGCTCATCACGTGGAAAAGTGGACACATTCAACACTCTCAGTGTCGGCAGTGAATGCACTCCAAGTAATGAGTCCGAAACTGCCGACGGATAAAGTGTTGCTGGTAGGAACTGGGCAGCAAACTGGAGAAGATCTGAAACTGGTGTGCGACACAGTGGAGTCTTCAAGCCTCTCTTTTCATCCTCAGTCAGCATCAGGAAATCTAATATATATATATATATACAAGCAAACATCAATAAGGCATAAGAAAATACCTCAAATCACACGTGTACTTGTTACCTGTAAGATTACTTTGAAATATTACTATTGTTATTATTCTGCTGAAATAGAGTAGTATTGCTGACATACAGTAGTATTAGAAAAAAACACAGATTTCCAAATAAAGAATTACAAAATGTAATGGCTAAACCAGCCTGTGT
>Ga0209780_1004385_pt1 | contig 10848 bp, 6 predicted proteins | sample WorMetexBAHAMAS2_FD_187384 | JGI IMG/M metagenome (GOLD analysis project Ga0209780, IMG submission 187384) | Marine gutless worms symbiont microbial communities from Max Planck institute for Marine Microbiology, Germany - Inanidrilus exumae... | ecosystem: Host-associated > Annelida > Digestive...
GTATATCGCAGTGGCTGTCGTGATAAACACAACCGCCCGCGGTGAGATTCGAACCTGGGTCCTCTCACACCGCAGTCAGGCATGTTACCGCTAGGCCATTAAAGATATTAAAGATTATTAAGGATTAAAGATATTTGATCATAAATTATAGGCCTAATATACAAGTCGATCGTTTATTGACGCGTTCCTTTTTGTGTCAAGTGTCACAAGTGTGGAATGTGGATGCTTTATACCACTTGCACACGTGATAGTTTTTTTTTTGTTTTAGTTTCCATAGTATTTGCCTGCTGCACTGTTTCCAGTGATGTTAACAAGGACCTAAGTACCAAGGACTTCGAATGACAAGGACTAGAACCATGAGTCCAGGACATGGCTGTCAGTTACAAGAACGTCTGCATCAGACAAACAAATTGTCCATAAATGAACAAGTGCCACAGATGTATGCCTAGTTGAATGTCTCAGCAAGTCGCAGTGCCAATTATCCAACGGGCAATCGTTCATTTTTGCAAGATATGGCCTCGTATTCGTAATAAAGCCACTTCGTGATGAAATGCATCACCTAGTAGGAATTTTTCAACGATTTATCTCAAGGACCAAACTGTCCTTTAAAGACAAGGACTTCACTTCGGTCCTTAAGTCAAGGTCAGGTCAACAGTAGGTTTTATTGTCACGTCAGGTGCGCGCTAGCGAGGCGTGCGACGTGGCGCGGCTGCGGCTGAGGCGGAGTCCGGCGCGTGTGAGTGTGATAACGCGGTCGGTCTGACTTCGATCCTTGATCGAGGATAGTTTTTCTAGTTAAAGATGGAATGCTATCTCTTTTGCCGCGTAAGCGGTACACCACAGCAGAGACTCCCAGTACCATTCAATGGGCCGGACGACCACACAAATTGCCACTTTTCATGTTTTAATTGGGCCCACTTGAGCCAGCTCCCAAACGGCATCTAGAACTGGATCGGTTCAACCGTTTCTGCACAGTAGGGGGCCTACATCAGTGTGACCAACACGGACAGGTACAAAAGCCTACGTTATGTGTGACATGTCGCAATAGGTCGCATCTATACTATCATACGCGTCGGGACGTATCTCCTTGGGCGGCTAGAGCCGTCCCACTTTTCGGCTTGCATGTTAATTTTACCGTTGAAGCCGTCCCACTTTTTGCAAAAATTTGATCGATTTACCGTGAAACATGCACTTCAGAATATTCAAAATGATTGCCACCAGTGGCTTTCTGACAGCTCTAAACTGCACCAAATTCGTTTTTGACCGGGGCTCCTCCCCGGACCCCGCTGGGGGAGCTAAGCTTACAGCGCTCCCCATACCCCCTAGCTGGCTTAAAGGGGCCTACTTCTAAGATGGGAGTGAATGGAAGGGAGGGTTTGGAGAAACGGAAGGAAGAGTAGGGGAATTTGGGACGGGATGCGCCAATGAGCCGTCCCACTTTTCTGAACGTTCCGACGCCTCTGTGCTATGCATGCGATGGGGCCTAAAACTGTTCAATAAGTCACCGAAAAGTATGTGTGACTGATTTGTTATCGCATGCATCCGAGTTCGGAAACGGCCGAAAACGGCAGGGCTCACAGAAGCATCTCCGGGACCTCCACTGCAGTTGCAGTTTTCGGAAGGATACAATTTCGACTGGCCGTACTCGTTTTCCGCTTCCGTAACAACCTGGCGCCTCCAGTCCATACCTCCTCTCCTCCGCAATGTTCTATGGACTGACGAAGCGGAGTCCTTGCGAGTGCGACGACTACGGTCCGGCTCTGAACAGCGCCTGATCGTACCTAGAACGCGACTCCGAACCATCGGTGACCGATCTTTCCGTGTGACGGCTGCTCGTGCATGGAAGTCTTCCAAACACAAACAGTGTCACTACAACTAATTTCCTGGCTTCCTTCAAAAGACAATTAAAACATTTCACAAAGTCGTTCCCGGAGTTGAAGTTTTTGTACCGTGTCCTAGAAGCACTTGCTCATGTCACGCCAATCTGCACGTTTCTAACTAAGCTGCCAGTTTCGCGGAGAGCTTGTCAATTAGTTGGACCGGATATGAGCAGAGCTTGTCGACGTCATCGATTACGTTGTGTTGTGCGCTAATTGTTGCGTTTTATAATTTGTGTTGTTATTTATATCAGTAGTAGAATGAACTTCCACCCTGATGTGCGAAATACCCATAACGTACTGCAAACTAAGTATGATTGTGAAGTTTTTACCGAGCGACGCTATGCTAGCGCGGGGCGCCGTATATGCTATCGCACTGTGTCCATCTGTCACAGTCTGGTGTTCTGTCAAAACGGCTAATATAAACATGCCATCACGCAACCCACGCTGCACAGCAGCCTAGTGAGGACTCAGTCTACTGTGAATATTAATGGGTGGCACTTAGATAACCAGGTTTTGACCGTTACATTACAGCCTATGGCGCCCATTAATCTTACAACCACACTCCCTAATCGCCATTGACGCATGAAGTTGTTCTTGATTTACGTGTATTATAGTGCAAGTTGTCGTAAACTGAATAAGTAAACAGTATACGTAATGGCTAGCAAATAATCTAAAAATTAATGGGGGTGGGATCTGCAGAGGGGCTTTGCTCTCTTCCCAGATAGAAAAAATATTTGTACAGAAGACCAACAAGAACTACTTCCCATGCACATTAATTAACATTGCCATGAGTTTCCGCCAATTGAATTGATGGTTATTCATCTAGCACCAATAAATCTTCACGTATCTCGGGACTCGTATTTTCCTGATGTCAAAGATATTGGTAAAATTCCAATGGGGGTCACCAGTCACCACTAATGGGGACATACAATACACGTAGGGTAGGAATTTATTTTTGATTTTCAATAAATAACTGGCTATATCTCACAAATGGTACAAGTTAGGCACATAGTTTCTATGAAAGGTGAATAAAAGTTTTATGTAGTCTATTAAATGGTGATGTTACCAATGACCTCAAGTGACCCTAATAACCCCAAATCACCTTATTTTTATGTTTTGGGACTCCTTCATATCTTTGGAGGAATGACAGAAGCTAGAGTTATGAAATTTATTTCAGGTAAGCCATATCAAGTATTGGCCTTGGTATGACAAACTACCCCCAAATGGGCGTGGCTAGGTCACATGACCCTTTTTTAAATTTTTGGCCCTTTATCACATCTTTGGAATAGGTGAAAATAGGCACTTCGAATTTAATTACGTATATTCTGTCCTTACCTCCAGACAATCACCAAAGCTCACATGCTGTCTATTGGAGAGGAGATAGGGATACTACACTATACATTATACTCACTGTTTTGCCTAGTAAAACTGCAAAAATTATTTTTTAAAACAACTGGATTCATTTTCTCTTTGATGTAAAAGCCACTACTTTGAAATGCAAATGTCAAAAAATTTTACCAGCAAATTGTAGGCACAGAAGCCAGGTTTTATTTTATGACAGGCCACTAACTGATAAATGTGTGTTAGTTAACTTCTCTGCGTTGAGTTTGCAGATAAAATTATGAGGTTTGCAGTTTTAAAAGTGGTGGCTTTTACAAGCAAGAGAAACAGATTATGTGACAGTGTGCTAAATTGTCTTGAAAAATTTGTACCCGGTACTTGAAATTGCATCGCTCAAGTCTTCTTTGCTGTGTTTCAGCTGATACTGAGCTAATATCTGCATTATCTGAGGAGTTGAACTGACGACGTGAAATGGCATCAGGAACACCATATTTCAGCGGCTATCCAGCTGATTATACCTTCACACAGCCACAGGAACCTCCGAAGCCAGAGTCGCCAAAGCCACCGAAAAGACCTCTCACTCCATACATGCGCTTCTCAAAATCCGTAAGTTATCGATTGACTTGCTAAATGGTGAATATTTATCAGATGTGACTAAGCCCTTGTTGGACTTACTCATTATTTTCTGCTTGTAATTCACTTAACCTACATACTTGCGTGAGATGTAGACATTACAGAGTAATTTCACACTTTGTTGTTTGCACTTTTTTGATGTAGTTTGCCTGTGCCTTAGCCACGTTTACCTGGTATGTTTCTGTGCAGGTATGGCAGCAGGTAAAAGCAGCAAATCCTGGCTTCTCCATATGTGAAATTGGAGCAACGATTGGCCGCATGTGGCGTGAACTGTCTGACGAGGAGAAACAGAGACACATGGAGGACTTCACCAAGGACAAGGTTTCTCGGCACCTCTACCTTGCTTGTGATATGTGATGGTTGACCACATTAGGCACACTTATTCGCCACTGATTTTTGTTTTTAGCCTCTTTCATTGCTGTGTTAAGTGATGTCATCTTCGGTCTGTGTGTGCTTTGTGTCTGATTGTATGTTGGGTTACATGCTAATCAATACCTGACTGCTGGTCCCTTGGACGTTCAGACTGGCGAACCGTCTCCACCCATATTTGCAATAGAATCATCATTAAATGTCCCACCACACTTTGAATGTGTTGCTCTGAAATATTTGGCACACAGGGTAGTCCAGCAAGGTCTTTATGCCTGCACCAACTGACAGTGTTGGCGGAGGTATTTTCGGGCTGTCTGTCCGTCGCGTTCGTCTGTTCGTCCGGGCAGATCTTGTTACCACATTAGTGGTCATCCACATCGATGCTGGTCATAGTCCATCTTTTAGTTTCAGTCTGCCTTTAACAATTCCCAGTGACTCGAGTGACTGATTATGATGATTTACGAATGTTCTACTTACTTATTTTACTGCCTGTTTCACTAACAGTGGCCCCTGGCCCAGTTTTTTGTGCCACCCTGTGTACGAGTAAAAAAGGTAAAGGCTTCCCATACCCGTTACCGATCGTTGGGCCCGGTATACAGGCAGTCAGCCCGCAGGTGACTTAAGTCATCCACCCAGCGGTAGGCTGCCATTACTTTCCGCCAGGCCTGCAGTTACCTTCCCAGCCGCAGAGCATCACTGCTTTTTGGCTGGTACTCATTTTACCGTCTCACATAGGGTAGAAGGCTGAGTTGATTTGGGTGTGTACGAGTAGAATAGTATAATGGTGACGGTCGGTTGAAACAGGTGCGCTATGACGACGAGCTACAGAGCTACCTCAAGTCACAGGGCCTGCGCAGTCTCAAGTCCAAGACCAAGAAGAAGCCTGAGCCGAAGCCAATGCCGGTGGCTCCAGCCCCGCCAGTCGCCCGTCGAGAGCCGAGCATCGCGCAGCCGCCGCCCGCCCACAGCACCCCAGCGGCCACCCAGCAGCAGCAGCTTGCGCAGGCGTTCATGGGCCTGCCGATCGCCGGCGGACTCCCGATGGCTGTCGGGATGTCGCCGGGGATGATGGGAATGCTGCCGCATTTCTCACAGGTAGGCACCTGCAAGGTGTGGTGATTGTAGGCTGAACACTGTTGTTCTGCTTGGCATTGGTCAGTGGCATTGTGCATCTTTGGTAACCGGTTCGGTTCTGATGCCTCATCTTTACAGTGCACGTTGCACGTCATTACACCGCAGATCTTGGCAGAAGGCGACATTTTTATACAGGTGGTGTCGGAAAATTTCTCTGTGACTACTGGCCTGGAAAATCTGGAAATGTTTGGGGAATTTGACAACTGTCGGGGAAGTGCTAGAAGAAATGTTGTCAGGAAAAGCTGTTTATTGTACACTTTGGGTTTAGGGCTAGACTACACCAGTGTTTTATGCACTGTTGCAGATCACCATGGTGTTTTAAAGGTTTTTGATACTTACTAAATCACTGCGAATTTCTTTTTTGCACGGACATTTATAGCATACTGACGTGTGTAGCGCAACATCGTTTGGAGTACCACGAGTTGTGAAGGAAATATCGTGGAATTTCACAGTGTCCTGAGAGTGTTCACCTGGAAATTTATGATTTTTGACCATTGGCTGAAAGCTGTACAAGATTTTAAGGATATAGTCAATATTAAACGCCAATAGCATATTGTATGTGACCTACGTATGCGACATAGCCAGTTTTGCTTTTTTACTTTTTGTTATAAAAAGTAAAGTAAACAGTGTATAACAGTTAGCAACAGCTTAGCATCACCGCTACGGTAAACTCACATGTCATATGAGATCACACAGTGTTACCTGCCATCCAGCAGAGGTGAGAATCCCGCCTTTACCTTCAGCCAAAGCTGGTACTCGATTTAGCGACCCTGGAGGGATGCAAGGCTGAGTTGATCTATGGTGTAGTACATAAAGCTGGCTGTCCATCTGCTTGTTTACCTTACATCATGCATTTTCGTGTTATATCATATGAATATCGGCAATTTATGATGGTCTAGTGTAAGCTGTGTCGATTAGATGCAGCCCCAGACTGTACTGATGTAATGCCACAAATTTCAGCTCTCTTATGCTGACTCAGGAAATATGCAATTCCCAAAGTGTTAGCATTTCATGCTGATAACAATACTAGTGGGCGCATGACCAGAGGTGACACGGATGAGTTACCCCTCATGTCACGGGGTCAAAAGGTGTCACCGATGCCTACCGGGTAGCAAATATTTGGTGTACCACATTTTTCTCGGTGCACCAGCGAGAGATGTTGCCACATTCTGCCACACCTGTACCATCCTGCGTGGTGAGTGAGTAGTATGTATTAGTCGGTTCAGAGTCGGCTGACTGAGCGTCTGTGCGCCGTGTCAGCAGTATGTGGGTGGTCAGCCGGTGATGCAGCTACAGTTGGCCCAGCAGCAGGCTGGCGCCCAGGAGCTCTACGCCAATGGCTACGCGGACGCAGCCGCGGCCGCTGCTGCTGCATCGTCCTCTGCCAAACAGATGGTGCAACCACGACAGTCATCTTCAGACTACAGGTACGACTAATCACCGTGCCGTGTGTGATGTGATGATGTAAGTCATATTTTTATAAATCGTCTAAAAGTGGTCTGTGTGGCTTAACGGTAGAGTGTTCGCTCGCGATCTTGAAGGTCGCGTGTTCGAATCTCGGCTTCCAGGTAACAGCCTTGGGCAAACTGCTCACATGCATGTGCCTCTGTCACCAAGCAGTATAAATTGGTACCGGCCGATGGGCGGTGACGCTCTTCGGCTGGGAAGGTAACCGCTGGCCTGGCTGAAAGTAATGGAAGCCTACCGCCGGGTGGATGGCTTCAAGTCACCTGCCGGCTGACTGCCTGTACACCGGGATCAGCTCCGGGCTCAACGCATGGTAACGAGTACGGGAGAACTTATACTTTACCTTTAATCGTCTAAGGACGTTGGCCATAAATAGTATCTTAGCAACTATTCGTCGATTACGTCAGCGCAAAAATACATCAGTAGCAAGCCTTCAGCGGCAGCAATGTCGAGTGTAGTTACAATACGATACGATACGGTAGATTAATGTGCGCTCAAAGCTGACGAGATGCCCAGCTTAATGTAGCAAACGGCACAGAAACAAAAAAATGAGGGAAAATATAAACAAAAAAACGAGTAGCTCAGAAGAAACTGTCCAGGCAGTAGTCGGTGAATGCAGTTTGGGAGGAAGAAGTGAAACTACACGGGGTAGGATTTGTGAAAGAGGTAGGTTTTAAGCCGGGAGTGAAAGAGAGAGGGAGTTACGGATGTTTAGAGTGGTGATGGATAATGAAACTTTGTTTAGATGGTAAGACAATATTAGAAAGGCGGATGTAAGTCGGTAGCAGCCTCACCCAAGCCAAACATTTGTACGTCCAGTCTTGCATATGCTGCACTTCTGACGTGTATGTGACTTGTTTCATGCAGTGACATAACATTGGGATACGATGACCCACATCAATTTGCCAAAAGTGAACAGTTTTACAGTGCTGTACCGCAGCCGTTGTTCATGTCGGCCAAGGCACTTTGTTTTCGGCTTGTCCGTTTGTTCATTCATTCAGACAGATCTCGTTACCACCACGATATCTCCTGAACGGCTTGAGCAATCTCGATGTCACTTGTCGTGAATATTCATCAGCCCCTGCTGATGACTTGATTATATTCTGGCAGTCGAAGGTCAAGGTCACAGCAGGCTGTCGAGGTGGCGAGGCATCAACGTTGATGCTACAGCGTCGTAGTCCGTCTAGTTTCTGTTTACATGATAGAGACAACAGCGATGTTACTGTGTCTGTGTTTGTGTGTGCAGATACCCACAGAGCTACAACTAATGGCTGATGACATGTGCTTCTCTGCTTCTCTTAGTTACTAGATGGGTACGTCGGCTGCGTCTTGTGTATTAATTATTTCTGTAATTATGCTTTCTTTTCTGTAGAGGGAATGCTTTGGCACTGTATTTGTGAGACTTGCCGAGACAGTTTCGTTTCCTTTCAGCCAACTGGGGGAATCAGAGCACTGGAGAAAACACAGCACACTTGCCTTCATTCTTTATAAGTTTATTCTGTCTTCATCTACCACCAGACTCCTGAAGGAATCGGCGTTGATCCCTTTATGCCGTCGCCTGTACCTGTTAGGCACACTGTCTAGTTCCACCATTTTATAATGCTAGCCGCGTCTAGAGGAAAGCGTAATGTAACGGTCTGGCATTTGTCTCTCTCCTGTCGGCATACTCACCAGGGGGCAGCATGTGATGTGAACAGCATGCATTTCAGCCTCGCAGTGATGAAGATTGATATACTTGTTTCTAGCGCATTGCTTAGTTAATGTTTCTAATGGTAAGTTAATTTAATCGTGACGTGACGTGAGCTGAAGCAAATAGATTTGGCCGGTTACTGGCTGGCTGGCGCAACACAGCGTCAGTCACGGCTAAGCCAGACAGTAGGGCACAGCTAGAGGGGGCACGCTAGAAATACCCGACAAGCTGTTCACCTCCTAACCCCGCCTTCCCCACACTCACGCACATATACACCTACCAGTTCCCCTACTCTCCATGGGCTTGCACACTGGACCGTTACTCGGTCTCAGTGCTGAGGTCCAGAAGCAGGCTGGACCTCTTCCCGCAATAAAGAAAGAAAGAGAGAAAGAGAAAGCAAGAAAGATAAGAAGAAGAAAGAAAGTTTACTGTGGTAACAAAGTGAAGGACTCCAATTCACGTTGGCATGTAAATCTGTAATGCCACATAGGAACAGACTCGCCCATTTTCACGTGGTAATTGCCACTGAAACAGGTTGATGGTGGTGATGATGCTTAAAAAGGCGTTGCGCGTGTTGCAGTTGGTGAAGTCGACTGCCGAGCGGAGCGTGCATGAATTGAAAGGCAGTATTGACCAGTGACAGAGATTGACAGTGAACTGAATGCTTTGTGTACACTACAACACTGATGGACTGACAGCACGCTGTCACAATCATTACTGAAACGACCCATTCTCTTTGGAGTGGGACATTAATTAATCTCTGTCTTTGTCTCACTTACTCTGTCTCTCTCTGTCTTTAATCAGTTAGCTGAGGCAGCCATATGTTTTCTGTAGTTGTGAAACAGGTACCTTGTAGTAAGTAGACTATTATGCCAGATGGCAGACATGTGAGTTATCAAGCGCACTGCAGTTAGTACATAAGTAACAACGTAATGTTCGTTAATTTTGTGTTACCGTCTACACTAGCATAGACCGTGCTACCTCCGTTTGTACTTAGATGTCACTGTCCGTTTCTTTTTCACGGGTCTTCTTTTGTGGAGTTACTCAGGGCTGAAAGAGAAGCCGACCGGATAATCAGAGCAGGTTCTTTACAGTCCGGAATCCTGTCGTTCAACCAACTGTGTCAGGGCACTGAAAGAAACTCGGATCACTGATGCGAACCTGGAAATTTCACCCACTCAGACCATATGTACTGTTTGTATTACTATTATAACGAGGAAATTTTGTTGGTTTCAGCAACATGTTTAGATTAAAGTAAACTGTTCTCAATAAGCTGTTGTGTTAATTGAAACTAGACATATTCTTCTTCTAATTATGTTCAGTAGTCTATTGTGGGGGTATTTAGATAGTAGTGTATAAATCCATGATCTTGTGCACACTAGTTGGTCAGATGACCCTTTCTATCATGATTTATCGGCTGACTTTTAAAAGAAAGGATTCTTTGCCCTTTATACTGGCTCCCTAACACCGGTAATATGTAGGTTACTTAATTTTACCAGGATCAAAAAAGCTAATATATGTGATGGTATTTCTGGGGAAAGATGAATATTGTGGAGAACGTTAAAAAGTCACAATACTGCGTAGGCTCTGCCAATGTTTGTGTTGACAATTACTCAGGCCCAGTGTCCATAACTATAGTTTGTGGTTGTATCTTGGATGCGAGTATCAGTAGTCTGATTGGTGATTTCATCATTTTCCTTTCATGCGTCAAATAACGCAGGTACCAGATAGTAACACATTGACCTACTGTTTAGACCAGTGCTTCTCAGTCTGTTTTGTAACCAAGCCAACCGGCGCCCCACTGCAGCCATGGTAAGTTATAAGGTCTACTCTAAAGACAACAACGTTTGTTTTTCTAGTTAGCCTAGTTAAGGAGTGAGATATTTTGTGTCTGTAGATAGGGTGCAGTGAGTGATGTCGCAGTAATCTAAGGTCGCAGTATGATCTCAATGTTGTAGAAAGGCATGATGTCGTATTTTGTGAAGTTAACTGGTGAAGATTTGTCACGTTATTTGAATAAAATTGAATTGGTAGGTTTAAGCAGTGTGATTTTCGTTTTGATTTATTTTTTATTTTTCGTGTTCGTTTTAAGAATATTTTTTAGTTTTAGTTTCGTTTTAGTTTTAATTATTTTTCGTTTTCGTAGTAGTTTTAGTTTTCTGGTTATTTGTTCGTTTTACTTTTGTTTTAGTTTTACCGTATTTTTCGTTTCAGTTTTAGTTTTTATCTAATTTTAGTCTTGGTTTTACTTACTGTTAGATACTAACAACAGCAATAAGGTAGTATAAAGCCCAGACACAGAGTTACTCATGATTTTCGTCGTCATCATTATCA
>Ga0209780_1004386_pt1 | contig 10847 bp, 5 predicted proteins | sample WorMetexBAHAMAS2_FD_187384 | JGI IMG/M metagenome (GOLD analysis project Ga0209780, IMG submission 187384) | Marine gutless worms symbiont microbial communities from Max Planck institute for Marine Microbiology, Germany - Inanidrilus exumae... | ecosystem: Host-associated > Annelida > Digestive...
GAATAATGAATAACGACGGACGTTTGCGCCTACCGCCGCGGCAAATGCATTCGTCCGCCGCGCTCGTTGCAGAGGCGAACCAGGAACGCAGCCAGCCACGCTACCCGCACGCCTCGCTTTTACCGTCACGGTACACCCTCGCCGCTGAGGAATCCATCCACGCTATGCTTTAACGTTATCCTCTCGCCGCTCACGCGCCATATGGTCCATTATGCGTAAACATGACGTCATCAAGAAAACCGGAAGTACAAACGTATTGCACTGCCCATTCACAGTCACCGTCGCTTGATCTTTGCGGGCAGGGGTCCAGCCTATTCTGGACGCCAGCGCTGAAACCTTTATGTCGGTCCAATGCGCCAGCCCAGAGAGAAGAGGGAAATTGGTAGGTGTGTGCCATGTTTGTGCGCGCTGTGTAGGGTGAAGGAAAGCTTGAGTAGGCGTGAGCAGCTTGTCAGCTAGCGCGCCCCCTCTAGGCGTGGCCTACTGTCTGGCTAAGCCTGGCGGCCGAGTGCGTTAACCACTCGGCCACATTGGCAGGTCACAGTCACCGACAACATATACAAACAAATTCGTGAAGTACGGATAGGCCTATGTCGTCTTCGAGATATGCCAGCGGACAGAAAAACAGACGTACAGACACACTAATGGCAATTCTTCACACCCCGCGGGCAATGTAATCAAGCAAAAGGGCATGCTAACATATTTCTCATTCCGGTGCCTTCTCTGACGTCACAATGACGTCACGCGCTGTCGCGCTGTCACGAGTTTTTGTACATCTAAAATCGTTTTTGGAAATGCGGACGGACTAACGAAAGACGATAATGCGCTTATTTATTAAAGGACAGTGACGGGAGAAGCAAAGACGCTTTCGACGATCGCTACGCGAATTTCCGCATTAAGACGTGGAACAGAATCTGTTTGGACAGGTTGCTAACGAAAATCGACAGCGGCGGATAAAGGCTGAGCCGGGTCGGGTCTACTTAACGGCTTTGTGCTTTTTGGAAATCTGCAGAAAGGCGTGGCGGAAACTGTCCAAAGCGTTCATTAGCAAAGGCGTCGGTGAATGTCGCCGTCGACGTCTCCAATACACGGCGCAGTGGCAGAACGGATGACACATCAAATACACCTTAAAACTAGAAGACGTCAGCACTCACAAGAGTGCAAAAGACCAACGCCGGCACTGTTTTTGTGACTCGTGACCTTGCCTCTGACCCCCAAAATAAATGGGTTTCCAGTACTCATCGTAGAACATTTGTGCCACTGCATGTCAAGTTTTGTGATCCTAGCTGCATCGGTTTTTTGAGATATCGTGCGAAAAAAAAGACACACAGACAAACGCTGCTGAAAACCCTATCCCCCCGCCACTGCCGTCGGCGTGGGTAGTCAAACTGTCAAACACTGATTATGTTTGTGCATTCGATTCTTCGTAACGTTTGGGCTGAAGTCAAGAAGCAAACAGAGCCGCCTGACGCCACTTTCTATTGGGTAAAATTAATAAAATGTGAGTTAACAAACACGTTCAGGGCAAAAAGGCGTTAAAACGTGTCTGTGACCTACTTTGCGTGTGTGTATCTCATCTAATCCAGTTCGCGCTGGATATTGGCCGATTCCCGCTGTATAAGTCGTTGGCGTAACCATGAACCAACTTCAACGACGTATTCTAACTGGTTGGTAATCAGTGGCGGTTCCAGCCACAAAAGTCTGGAGGTCCGGCCCACCCAGGGCGATATGGCGAGTGCGGAGCGCGTGCCCACGTAGGGAGTCTTGAGGCAAAGCTCCCAGCAGCGTCCAGGAGTAGACCCCCTAATGAGGGCTCAGGGGTAAAGCCGTTTTGCAAAGTGTTCAGTAACTCAGTACTGGGTTCGCGTGCAATCCACAACAAGACGTCGCTGCATATGGAACGCACTTATCTCATATTCAAGTACAGTAGCCAAGAAAACTGGGGGCCGAGGCATTCTTGGGCAGGAACTGATGAGACCTGGGCCCCCTCGCCCGGGCTCAGAACCGCCCTGTTGATAATGGCCGCCCGTTCCCTCGCAGTAAGTGGACGACCATTACAAGGCGTAATATCTACGGACAAAGTCATTCGGAGGCGAATCGACGGAACCAGCGGTCGCGCGCTGTCGCTGGATCGTGGACAAAAAAAACGACAGCGGCGTTATCTAGGCCTGGTTTACACGCCGAACGCCGTTGGCAACGGCGACGTCAGATCAACGGACGAGATACATCACGATTTCGCGTTCGCATTAACAGCTCCACTAAACAAGCCCTGCCGTGTATTAAAATCTCCAGGATGCCGTTTAAGTGACGGCGCAGAAACTGCTTTCACTAAAAATAGTTACTGCAACTGTAACATGTAGGGTAATGGAAGTCCATTTATTGCCACACGGAAAGTAGGAGACGTCCTAGCTAGCCTAACGGTTAATGGCGGCGGACTGTAAATACAGTCAGGCAACCGTCATTGCCAGAATCGGAATGTACAGTACACGAACGGAATCCCGTTATCACGTTGGCGTCCATTGAGACTTATCTCTCTCTAGCACAGACGCCTTTCCTGGTCGTTTAGCTCGTACGCAAGCACGTTAGTTCCATTCTTCCGTTCTCTGCGAAGATACTATGTATCGTGTAAGCGTATCACACGCATGGCTGCCAGGCAACAACGCGTAATAGACTGCTGCAGCAACATACAGCAATCATCGGCATTGTCAATAAATGTGGGCTCACTACACCGTCTAGTCTTATTCTGCAGTTAATTATACTAACGCGTTCTCTTTCTCTTCCACCACCTACAGAATCACAGCCTGGACCGGTGTAAGCCAACTCTCCTTCTCCTCCACCACCTATTAGTTTGTACCGCGTCCTAGAAGCACTTTTGCTCATGCCACGTTAAACTCTACGTTCTAATAATAATGCTGCCGTCTCTGGCTGCTGGCCGGAGACAGCGTGCCTGTATAGTGACGTGGCACGCTGCTGGTGGTGCCAATCATGCCAAGCGGGGCACTGGGCACTGAAGTCGTGTAGCGAAGGAGACAACCACGTTCATATGCCACGCCTGCGTTACATTTGTGTTTTTATATGTATCGAGGCCCAGACGTTTATATCTCACTAACTAACCGGGCTCAGAGTAGGTTAACCTCGTTGATCGAGACCAACGCGTTACAAGACGAATGTCTGGCAACCTCTGCTACTGCTGACAAGCAACACCTACGGTCCGCTGGCCGGGCAAGTAGTGCACCGGGTTAATGTTAAGGACCACGCTGGGGATGAGGAGTTTCGCGGTCGCAGGCCCAGTTATCTGGAACAGTTTACCAGCCGCCCTGCCAACCGCAAATCTCTCTCCATTGACGTTCGCTCGACATCTGAAGGCCCGCCTGTTCGGCTGATCGACAGAGCATCCGAGGACCATTTATGACCGCTCTACAAATCTACTCATCATCATCATCATCATCCGCAGCAAAGGTATCGCGCTGACGCGCTCTCCTTCTCCTCCACCACCTATTAGTTTTCGGTTTTAAATCACAGCCTGCACCGGCGTAAGTGAACTTCCACATTATGATGCAATCTCTAACTGACGAAGAAAGCGTGCCTGGATAGTGACATGGCACGCTGCTGCTGGTGCCAATCATGCCAAGCCGGGCAATGGGCACTGAAACCGTGTGTCCAAGGAGCCAGCCACGCCCATGGGCCACGCCTGCGTTACAGTTGCGTTCTTATATGTATAGATTCCGTCAAGACGGGCGCAGAATTACAAACCGTGTGATGATTTCTCGACTATCGACTCTCGTGTATCAACCATTTTGCGGATGATACGCGTTGTATATGCGTCGCGTTTAACGTGCCGTGCGCGTGTCGGTCGTGAAAAGACGAATCGCAGGTGCGCCATGTACATACGAACAATTTTGTTTGTTACTTCGCACTCGGTAGGTGGGCGATGTATTGCGATCAGCGTGTCTGTCTGTCTGTTCGCGTCTCAAAAACCACACGTACAAATTTCACCAAATTTTCTGTACATGATACGAGTGGCCGTGGCTCTGTCGTCTTCGGACAACAGTTCAATACGTTATGTACTTCCGGTTTTGTGGATGACGTCATTTCGCGTAATGGGACCAATGAGCCATAATCAAGAATGACGTTATGTTTCGCCGAGTTCGCCAGGTGGCGGCAGCGGTGTCGATGTCTGCCGTTTCCGATCTTGTTTAAAGGACAGACGTGTTTCTCGTGGGTGTCGAAACTGCGTGACAGCCGAACTGCCCAAACGAGAAGTGACGCTACACAGCGCCAGCCTCAGCTGCACGAGCGACATCGATAAACGTCATATCCATTTGTCATAAACCAATGGGCCGGGCCGGGCCAGTGCCGTACAATGTCCTGTTCGTCGGTCGACGCTCGTTGCGTGAATGCACACACTCACGTGTACGCCCGCCGACAACCGGCGTCGTCCGGACAGCAGCTGCCGCCATAAAAGCCATCGCAATACGTCACCATCGACCCACGTGGCTGGCACGCTACCGCCGAGTCCACGTCGGTCAAGAACTTCGCACCGCAACTGCACTGGCCTCGTTTTCGCTGTTAGAATGAACGATGAGCCGCGGACGGACGGACGGACGGACGCCGTGACGCGTCGTCTCTTCGGCAAACACTGGGCACCTTCCGTTTCACCGGATCTGGTTAATCCGGTACGTGCTGAGATAGACCAGACGATGATTGATGCGCTCCGGTGTTTACCAACGATGTAATACTAGAACGGCCCGTTGCTACGGCGGGCCGTCAACACCAGAACGACGATTGAACGCTCAAGTACTACCATAGTTACCGACCGCGTTAGCCGAGAAGGCAAAGCAATCGGCATTCGGTAGCGTCCGTCTGTCCGTCCGTTTGTTTCCACTGTATCTTTTGAACCGACTGACCTTTAAACTTTGAGTTTTGGGTGTGTGTTGGTCATCATAGCTCGCCTAGAACTAAAAGTCAAGGTCAAAGGTCAAGGTCAAGGTTAACGCGGTCGTCTGATCTCGATCCTCGATCGAGGTCCAGTTTTTCTAGTTACTACAGTTACTGACTTCATTAAAAACGGAAGGTCGTGCACCACAACTTGAATTTGTTAAACTGTTACTACACCGGATATACGAAAACCGCATATACTGTACATACTTTCTTCCGAGTTTTCCACCTTAAAAAGTCACGCGTGCACGAAAGTAAACACGTGGATGCAACAATTCGTCCAACTCGTCGCCGGATTAGCTCCTACCAAAATCCGACTGAATTTTTAGAACGCGGAGGGAATTATTCTGACGTAATTTAAAAACGGTCTAGCGGTGACAATGTAAGTCTATCTTGATCTATAGACCGAATGGCAGCACGTACAGAGTCAGTATATGCAACGGCGTTGCGTGATTTTTTACCGCACGACACAAATGCAACGCATATGCATAGCGCGGTATACGTTGCGGCCCACTGTCTGTCTGTCCGTCACAAGCTGGTATATTATCGAAATGGCTGTATGGGTTGAGCTGGTTCTCGGCATTGAGGATATACCCTTCGGCTTATTTATTGTGTTTTAACGGAATAGGTAACTCCAAAATTAGGGTATTTCCTTCAGGAGCATCGGTCTGAATTTCCACCCACTGTGTCGTAACTGGTTTTCCCAATTTCCTTTCACTTTCACATTAGTCGACTACTCAGTGGTGGACTATTTACACCGTGTCCAGAAAAAATGCCACTATACGTTTGCCCATAACTTTGCCACACGACGATCGAATTCCAAAAGTCTTTTACTGACAGACTTAGCAGTGAACTGATAGTTTAAAGATCCCCACCACTCCTTAAGTGTGTCGCCACACTACCTGGTGAAAATGTTTGTGCGCAAAATCGCAATGCTCCGGAACTGAGTGAAGCGAACCGTGCAAGACTCAGCTATTCAAAGCAGTTACGAAAAATATCCGTCCAATGATCTTAACATCAATTGGTCTATCGACGAAAAGATATTTACAGTGGCTACACCAAAAACGACAGAATGACCGACTGTATTACAGTATTCAACTGTGGCACCAAAGAAGAAAGACGTCACGACAGAACGCCTATGTACGATGATCCACGTTCAGTCACGACACTGACGGCATCAGCCAGAGAGTAAAAAGCAGTCAATAATTCCACATTCTAATACTTGTTGATCCCGAACACAAGATCAGTAAGCCTATTATCGTAATGTTATCACAGTTATTGCCCGCCATATGTCAGATCTTGGGCAAGTTCATCGTTCAACAGGACAGTGCACGGGTACACAAGGCGCTTGAGGCAATCAGCTTTTCACCAAATGTTGACCGATTTTTAAAAATTCTTTCACAGGAAACTCAGCAATAAATTTGTAACAGAGTAGTAGTCAGAGATCCAACCACACGTGGCGCTATACTATATATACCTTGTAATTTATTATTAATCACAATGTATTTTTAGTGTTTCGCTGATTGTCTGCTATCAGCATTTCACCAGGTAGCGTAGCGACGCGTTTGAGGTGTAGTTCGATATTTAATTGTGGCTTAATTAGAAATTTACTATTAAGTTTAGCGATGAAAGATCTTAAATCGGTCAACAACTGACAAAGTGATGGGCAAAAATAGAGTGGCACCTTGTATATACTATATACACGACAAAAATATCCAGAATATGTTCCGGATCAATTCCGAAATTTAATCAACTCTTCTCTGTTCCATAATGTACAAATATCATGAAAGTCCAAACACAACTTTCTGACTTATGATCCTAACAAACCGACAGACAAACGGCGACGACAACGATAACTGAACCCCCCTCCCCGCGAAAAGTGGGGAGGTAATGAAGCGATATAGAGCAAAGCAGTCGGTATCATACACACGCCTGGACGACAGCCCGAGGCCACGACACTAAACACCGTGCAGGTCTGACACAAGCCACCAATCAAACAACGCACGCTGAAAAAAACGGGTTGTAAATCCCAACCGACCGAACAGCGGATCAATTCCTCATCAATAATCTAGAGCGCATCGACCGCGGTGCTATATATAGCCAACAGCCATGCACGTTTCACAGCCCGAGTTAGCCATAACCAACGTAACTGTAAATCAGCCACGTAAGTCGCATTCTAAAGTCCACATTTATTACGAATGTACCACAGTATAGTACAGCTAACAGTTTTTACCGCGAGACTGTCCGTCTGTCTGTCTGTCACAAGTCAGTGTTCTATCAAAACGGTTAAACACATCATCACGCGAACAACATCGCTCAATAGCACAGTAAATCTATCACTCGTCGACTGGTGCTATTTCCAGTGACCTAGTGCCCCGTAAGTACCCTCAAACCGCCAGACTTTCTACATTTGCATCGTCCTTTGTATCTTTGTAATCAGTGCAGACAGATTTCAAATTTGGTAAATAGGCTAACCGTAGCAAGTCCTAACCCATGGATGACACAAGTACCACACACCACTCTCACACAAAAAAACTCGATAAACACAGAAAACAGATGCCGACGTAACTTATTTACAATTTCAAACTCAGGTCGGTTTTTGCCTCATCTGGTAAGTGGTAACATGCTGAAATTGTTTTCGTCACGTAATTTTTCCAACCCGTGACCGAGAACTTCAACCTAATGACCTTGACCTACGAATTTCACCTAGATAAGGTCAAGATGGACCATTATGCCAAATACTTATATCAAAGACCTTTTTAATCGAGAAATGTCGCTCGGACACACACACACACACACACATGCACGCACGCACATATACAGCCAATATACCACATTACACGGCCGCTAAAACGGTCAGTAACCAGTATTTCGGTCCTCTTTATTGTGGACCGAAATGTAACCTGGCCATGTCGCATGCTGCCACCTGGTGAGTCACGGTCAGTATGACGACGGGACAGACAGACAGACAGACGGACGCCAAACGGTTACAACACGCTTTCCGCTACACGCGGTCAGCGTAACAATGCGAACGGCGGTTTGTTACTACACGTCAACGAACGTTGTTAAACAGCCTCGGGCTTATACATTAGCGAGCTGCTCAACAATAGCAAATATATGCGGTGCACGACATGTAATCACCTCTTCATGGACCAAACAGGCTCAGCATGTCAGTCCTCATTACTGTCCGGCCGAAATGTACTGACCGTGTCGCACGCTGCCCCCTTGTGAGTCACGGTGAGTATATGCCGAAGGGACAGACAGACAGACGGATAAACACCAGACCGTTACATTACGCTTTCTGCTTGACATGGCCAGGGTAAAAACACCGCAATGTGGCAATGGCTTGGGATTAGAGTTGGAGTTAGTAGGGTTAGGGCATTTACCCAACGTCATTGCCACTGTTTTGCAGTATTCAGGCAGAGCCGCAATGTTGTAAACCGAGGGCACCAGCTGTTTTAAAGCAAGCAGTGTGGTGCTCACCCGCATGATACCAAATGTTGTAACCCACCCAACATTTGCGTACCAACTTTATATTATCAACTAGAAAATGCCCTCGTTCGAGGTCGCACCGACCACTTTAGCAACATCTTAAGTATGGAATTCGTGCAACAAATCGGGAAAGGTCTAGGGTTTACTCAAGTAATTTTTAAATTCTTCGTTTGTTTCACTTTCGTAACTTATGACATTATAAGTCTTATTTTAATATATACTCACTACACACTGTATTGCCAACAATTAGAAGTTTTGATTTTCGTAGACCTAAGAGCTGTTTACATGTTTGGTGTTGCCCTCTGGCGATTCAGAATGTGTAGGTCACCTCGTAATGTACATTCGCAGCCGAGAACGAAGCCTTTCTCATCCTCTGATCGTAAACGTTGACCTGTAACCTTGACTTCCAATTCGACTTATAGATGCGGTCAAGATGAACCAGTATGCCAAACATCAACATCAAAGGTCACTTAGTTCAAGAGTTTTGTGCGGAAATAGACAACAGACACACGCACCGGACGATAGACTGCTTTAACTGGACCACTACTGTGGTCGGTAAATGTGGCACTATTACTGCCTCTAAGCTGAAAACGGGTCAAACGATGCTTACGATAGACAGCTGGCAGTTTCCATTACAGCATTTTTACATGAAATATCGAGGTTTGTTGATAAGCGATGTTCCAAGTTATCGCCTTCTGCGTCAACGCACACAATCAAACGCTATGTCAGTCAGACAGGCGTCCGATAATATGCTGCTACAGACCAAGCGACACGTTTTTCTGGTTTGCTGCGGACATGTTCGCAACGCATACGCATACAACCGTGGCAGATTTATAAGGGGCAGAGCCTCCCCCACTTTCGTTAGCGCAGCAGTCTACTTCGACAATGCAGCCTTTCACGTGTAGAGCCATGGACCTTGCACATAACGCCTATTTTCACATTTCGGCACGAACTGACACGTCTGTTGCTGATGCACACTTTGCTTAAGTTCTTGTCTTCGTGGCCGAAAATTAATCCACCGGACCAATATTAAAAGTATCGAGAAATCACCCCAAAGCGGCCAAATTCTGCCCTCCTTTGGGCGTCAAAAAGCCTATGCTTTGCCCCAGACCCCATTATAGGCTCGCGCTCCGTGCTCGCCATCCGGCCCCCTTCAGCAAAATTCCTGGATCCGCCCAGGTACAGTGGTTAAACGCTGTCACGAACGGGGGCGTCGCCACAGGGTGGACATTGGTGGACTGGACATGTCCACCCCACTATTCGCCAGAGGGCGTTCCTGAGATTAACGCACAACCAATGAGTTCACTGGATAAGCTAGTCTGTCATGAAGCTTGCTGTTTAGCACAGTGATTCCAAAGTGCCCGCCTGATAGAGATGCACGACATAGATCTTGTTACTACAGAACACTAACAGGAAATAATATATAGCGGAATAGCGGTGTTTCTGATGACCTTAAGTGTCAGTCACCTATTACAAGACGTCGGAATTTCGCCGAGATTTTTGGCGTCAGAAAACTAGAGTTCTTGGTCTATCATAATCATATGGCGTTGTTTTTGTGATCCTAGGTTTAGCTATCTTTGTAGAACACCGACTTGCGACAGACAGACAAACAGACAGACACACGATATACCGAGCTAGCATAGCGTCACGAAGTAATAACAGACTTACACTCTCGAGTTGGAAGCGACGGAATTTCAAGTCCATGTACAAGCACGACGTTATTGTACTTCTTGTGTAGATGGTCCACGTAGACTGCAATCAACACAACACAGGCAAACAATGCTGAATGCTCAGTCAAACAGGCATCGTCGACAACTGCATGCAATGAGCAATGCACGCATCATTTCATTATTAGCCGGCCCGAATAACGGCGGGAGGCTTATGTTTAGCCGATGTTACTTTCTTTTTTAAATGTCGCCCCTGTCATTCGACAGCGAGTGGACGGATCGCAACGCGGATTGTTGCGTTAATATCCACGATGATTCCCCTACGTTAGTAGAAATTTCGTGAACTTTGGTCCAGCAATCCCTGAGATTTTGTGGTTCATGAGTGGGTGGGTGCACACATGGCCAAAATATGCACGTTTCCGATGTTTCCACCACAGTGCCTGGATTGATCTTTGCCAAACTTTCAGCAAATATACAGGGGTAAGTCGGTTTCATAACAAACAAGAAATACGTTCTGTGGAACATGGTATCTGCCCCATAGCCGAGTTCACAAGTCCATACTGAACTGTGCGCATAGTAACAGAATACCGTATCCTCTTTTCTGTTGATGTTGTGATGTACACGTATTGCTTAAAAATATTAAGTGAATACTGAAAAGTCACTAGGTTGTTCAAACCATTGCCGAGATATCGTAATTTTTAACTTGTTAGGATGCCGGCTGCCGGCATCTTGGATTTCTTTAGATCTCTG
>Ga0209780_1004387_pt1 | contig 10846 bp, 5 predicted proteins | sample WorMetexBAHAMAS2_FD_187384 | JGI IMG/M metagenome (GOLD analysis project Ga0209780, IMG submission 187384) | Marine gutless worms symbiont microbial communities from Max Planck institute for Marine Microbiology, Germany - Inanidrilus exumae... | ecosystem: Host-associated > Annelida > Digestive...
CATTAAAGTGAGTTGCCTTGTAAGGATTACACAGATTCACATCACAATGGTCATAACAAAATGATTTTTGCTGTTTCCTACATGTGATAAGTGACTAGACCCTTACACTTTAGTGTTAAACTGATGATCAGTTTTTGTTATTTATCTAGTAGTAAACGTCTGCAGAGGGACCGCGCGACACCCACGGTATAAATATTTTACAACTGCAAGGTGGAAATTTTGTAGCAGATTCATAAATTCAAGACTTAATGCGATACTTGCCTAGCTATCGTCTAATTTGTTAAACCAAGTAGGTTCTTTTTTGGTGTTTTAAAGTACGTGTGCGATATCGTCAAAAAGTTCACGTTCGCTATCTCATCTCCTGATAAGTTCTTGTTAGTCACTATCACTGTGGATTATTGTGAGCAGCGCAGTGTCTCACTTAGTAAGTACATCCGGTGTGTGTCCGGTTAAATCCCGCCGTCGTGCATTTCAGTCAATATCAATAAATTTGTGCAGCCACTGTGCTGCTGCTGCTCACTCTGCTGCTATAGACTATACAGGCTACCATGTGCTTAGCTCTTGAGCCAGACGCTCTCTTGACGTATGTCGCAATGTCATCATAATAACTACGAGAGCTGTTGTAATGCCTAAAGTCATGCTCAAAATATACCAAAATGGGGGAGGTCTCAGAGGGGTGCCCAGGATTGGAGTCACTCAGGATTGCGGATAGGGAGGGCCCCGCCTCCTTTTAAAAACTACTTTAACCACTGGGTAAATTTGAACTTTCCCAAGGTAGTGTAGCGACACATTTAAGGTGTGGTGGGATCTTTAATAATCACTGTGCTGCAAATTTACCGCTAGTATGTCAGTGAAAAAAATTTTGAAAATCGGTTAAGAAATGACAGAGTTACGGCCATGAGTTTTGGTGTCTTCCTTTTTTGGGACACGGTGTATATTAGCTATAGCTTATACCTTTGACATCCGTGTTTATGACTGTTCAGTACCGTCAATTTAGTGGTCGTGCATTGATTGACACGTTAATGTCCGACAATTTGAAAGCAATTGTCGGACAAGCAATTAGACGATGACAGAATAGACGCAGTTACTACATCAACTCTGCTCTGTGGACGGCTGTCGCTAATCACCTTCAAACATGTCGGCTACGTGTACTTTATCACTCGACTTTCTGAACCACTAGTCACCAGTTCACTGTTTACTCCTATATTTATGTTATATCCAGGTACCTTATTGACGGTGTAAAGTGCCACTGCAGCGTTCCGCGTGACAGTGTCACTTAAATAAGTACATTATTAATAATAATAATAATTAAGTAGACGTGCTGCATGTCCGATTAACTGACTTGCATGCAGCACACCAAAACCTGCCTTTCTCGCCTAATCGAACCCTTCCTCTAAAGCAATATCAATACCAGGGCAGGTTGTGATAAGTGCATCAGCGTGCCAAATTTCGTAGAAATCGCTCGAACTGCGGCCGAGATATGTGAGTTTCAATAGTATGCTAGTTTAGCTTGAAAATGCCTATTCACGCCCATTTTTGTTTTTTTTGGGTGGGGTGTTAAATATGGCGGGGCAAATATTTCAAATCTAAGTAGCCTATAGCAATCAGCGTCAGACGCTCTATTTGTTGGTATTATTTTTATGCAAATCGGTTCAGTGGTTTGGGAGGAGTAGTTACACACACACATACATACATAGGCCTACATACACACGGAATTTGGCCAGTGCGGCTCTTAGTATTCGGGTGACGCTCAATACCAAAACTGCTTCGCAGGTTTTGATAATTATTTTCCTGACTGTTGGTGACTATTGGCAGCTAATTGCAGTTACTGGGTGTATCATAAATAAGTCCAGAATAATCATGAATCACAGTGGTTTTTAAAATGATCAAAACTCGTCTGAAATGGCGCTATTCAATAAGCCATAAATTGTTCTGAGATAGGCCTACTTTCACTGTTCATAGCGTTACGTGCCACCTGGCTGCCTGTATGATCAATGTAGGTAGGTACTGTAGGCTATTGCTTGGCAGGTCCCACGGCGCTGCTGGGCGATAATGGAGCGGCTACACGACGTACAGCCACTGCTCTGCCACTGACCAGTTGACAATGTTTTCATTGCCACCCGGTGAGCAAGCAAGCAGATAGGCGGCAAGCAGTGGGCGGCCAGAGACGAGACGACAATCCTATCTGCACTGCAGTGTTTAGCTAACCGTTAGTCAGAGACAGACATGTTCTAGTGTCAACGAAACGTTCGTTTGTCGTCTGTGCTGACTGTCCGTCCGTCGTTCTGAGCGTTGATTCGTGGCACTGTATGTGTCGTGGTTCGTTACGTTGGATGTGATTACTGGCACAGTAGTACTTCGCACTGCTTCAACATCGGGGTACGAGCTGTATAGACTATCGATTGATCAAAACAGCGATCGTGTTTCAAGAGACTTTGTCTCGAGTCACTCAATGGTGCATTACATTAACCTCCTTGTATATTGTACATAACTACTGATTTTGTCTTGTAATTATGCATATTATTTGCCTGACAAGCAGTCCACGTCAGTTAAACCCGATAAGCTTGTATTACAGCTATTCAATAAAACAAGTGGTCGTCATTATAAACTAGCCAAAACCTTTGTTCACATCACATTTACAAGTACTTCTTTACTTACCGTGTTGTTGACGTGTGGAATAATCTCCCCTATGATGTTATTTCTGCAGTCTTTATACTCTTTCAAGTGCAAATTAACTTTACAAAGCTGAACTTCTCAATTTACCCTCGCGACGCTATGCTAGCGCGGGTAGGCCTATTAGCCAGGTCTTGCGACTTCAGGACGTCATAACTCCGCAATGATTACAAAAGCCGAAAACTCATGGCTAAATGATCCCCCTGGATGTCTAGTTTCCATTTTTACCGCTACAATAAATTCAAAGTCTTTCTTCTGGGCTGTACGCTTCGTACAAGCAATCCATTAACCAAACGTTAAAGCGAGTTAGAGTATTGTATCGGTAACGCAGCAATATTGAGTCACGTGATACCGTGTCGCCAGTAATAAAGTAAATAAACAGCCTTATTATGCATTGCGGTATCAATTTTGCTACGGAGCAGCGATTTCCCTTAGCATTACGTATTTACCGTAAAGTCGGACATAATTTAATTTCGCATTATTAAACGGCATAATTGTGACAAACTATTTCGACATTAGTCGCAAAATGAGCTAAAATAGGAGTCGAAAATGTGGACGATTAATCGGAACTACAAAAGGGCTATATGTACTGCATTATACCGGATGAAATCGTAGCTCTGCGGTACGGCGAGCGACCAATTGTTTTGATACCGCAAGTGTCTGGGGTTTGAATTCCATAGGGGCCGCTGAATTTTTAGTCTCTATTTTTATTTCTAATAAATAATTTACATCAAGTATATTTCAATTAATTTAAAATAAGCATAACTGAAATAACACAAACATATAGTTAATTTCCGGAAACGTCCGATGTCCGACATTGGCTAAACCACGTACGACGCTGCAGCTGCCTGGCTATATACCGACATGGAAGAAATTTAGACTGAATCGGAAACGGAAAGTAAGTAACACGGCAGATAACGCTGGCATCACTCAGTCGCAGGCACGTGACACTTGGTATCGTCGAATGCAGGAACTAAACAGCTTGTGCGTCAGTAAATAAGTAAACAGTCTTGTGTCACCTGTCGGGTACGCCGGTGGGAAACGTTCTCTTTGATATTGAAGACGCTACCCTACTGTAATGTTTAACTGCATCAACTTTTATAACCTAATCTCTTCAGACATTGCAACCCGTCAAGTCTTACAGCTGAATGTAGCTGCTGATTGCTGAAGTTGATCCGATCTGTCGAGTCGACTGCTCCAATAAATACTTGTTGTAGCCGTAGACAATAACACAATTTGGCTTCTCCACTGTGCGCTCCGCCTGTTGTTACCGACCGAGTAGCGTGGTCTGTCAGTCTGTCAGTCAGTCTGTCACCTAGCGAGCCCTGCAAAAACTTGTGAAGCGATCGAGATGCCGTTTGCGTCGACGACTCTGGTTGGCTCATGGAAACGCCCGGTGCATATAGCGGACCGCTTCAGGCGAATACTGTATTGTGTTCATTCAACACCACACAGCCTTCTAGTTATATTTTATCTGGTGGGCCCAGGGAAACAGCTTTTGCATATAGCGGACCGCTTCGGGCGAATACTGTATTGTGTTCATTCAACACTATACAGCCTTCTAGTTATGTTTGTGGCTGCCATTTTGGCGAAATAAATAATAGGAAGTCGACAATGCGCTTTCCATCGAGCCATAGGTGAACTCTGTGCGTTACCCCTAAGTCCCTCAGACTCAGAGGGTGGCTGAAAACGAGAATTTTTACATTATGCGTTGCATTTCATATCACTGTTGCAGGTAATCGTAGACACTTAAAATTTGGTATGTGGATTGAACATAGCAAGTCTCAGCCTACAGATAACAAACCGTCCCTGAAAGGGGCGTGGTCATTGTCACGTGACCTCTTTAACTTTTGGAAAACAAACGATAATATCTCGAAAACGGTACAATAGCCTCATAGTTTCTACTAAATTCGAATAGGAAGTCGTATGCGCTTTATCGAATGGTTATGTTGCCGATGACCTTGTGTGACCCCTAAGCACGTTAAACCACCTCAATTTCTACATTTTGCATTGCCTTATGCATCTTTGTAAATGGCCACCGCAAAGACTACAAATTTGCTAAAGTCGTCACATTTTGTACACAGGTAGTCTATATCAATTCTAGCAACAGAATGACATATCACCCACAAAAGGGGCGTGGTTATGGTCACGTGACTGCCTTAAAATTGTGTCGTTTGCCGTGATGCAGCGCGGGTACGTCAGGTCTACTGGGCTAGTTGTTCATACAGGTGTGTAGCAGCTGACAGGATTTCACTTAACATTGCGCGTCGCGCGGTTCCTCTGCGATAGCTGAGCTTCTTGTATTGAATTGCCAGCCTATATATTGTACTTGAAGAGTTATAGCTGTTGGTTGTGGAGGCCGACTGTTTTATAACTAGTCATACGTGGACGATTTTGGTAACATGAACCTATTAAGTTAATAGTCTGCCCGCAGTCAGCCATTGGGTAATTACGCGGTGTGTCATTACAGGACAATAATGCTATTTGCGTTGACTGACAGCATGGCTGCTGTCACAGGTGTACACGTTTACACGTTTAAAATTACACGATAGTGAATACGATTGTGTCGAAATCCATGGCAGTCCTAACAATGAAGAGTCTGCTAAAAGCAGTTATGAGATTGTTGCGACTTAATGCAACTTAAAGCGATAATCTGATCAGTGATCTCCAATGGGGGTATCATATGCGACAGACTTGCGTTTTACTATTGGCCGTCGTATTCGTGTAAACGTTTAGTAAACGCATACTAGTTTCGTGTATACGTTTACTAAGTTACACGCTAGGTGCATCCCTACTCTGAGCTAACGTTTGGCAATGATGGCTGTCAGGACGTCGTACTGATCTGTTCAACACCACCTGATCACCGTGAACCGTGCAGTGTAAACGCGGTATCAACAGTATGAACCTAGTGAGTCCTGCAAAAACGGCTGAAGCGATCGTGATGCCGTTTGCGTCGACGACTGAGGTTGGCTCATGGAAACGCCCGGTGCATATAGCGGACCGCTTCAGGCGAATACTGTATTGTGTTCATTTAACACCACACAGCCTTCTAGTTATATTTTATTATCACTGTCGCCTGCTGTAGCCAAGTTGAAATCAACGGAGGGTTATCTTATATCAATCTCTATTCGTCAACCATGCAGCGTATTTAGCATTCCTTCATTTCATCGTTTGACGTTTTAGTAGAGCACGTTCTTCGACATCTGTCCACAGATATTCTCAAAACTTTCACACACGCGACGTCAGCCTCCTTGCTATGCTTATTTTTTAAAATCCCCCTAAAAAGTTAAGGATAAAATCATATATTTTACGTTACCTATAGGTGTTTTGTGCATTGGGCCGCATCACAAAATGTGCCGTCATTTCGTAAGGCGAAGGGATACTCAAAATCGAAAAACCGGTGATAATAAATGATTGATTATTCCTTTATATTGTCGCCAAATGTTGTGGGTGCGACGAAAAGGACGGAGAATGAGGCGCTAGTTTAGTCAAACATCAAGCGATGGCTGGCAGTGTTATCGGCAGGCCTACAGCAGTTCGACAGGCCACTGCTGTCATCCGGGTTGTCTGACGTTTATTATAATGAATGATGATGATAATGATGATAATTTCTGTGACGTAGGTAATCACCTGGATCATATCAACGTTGGTTTCCTATTAATAGTCGTTGATGTTTTTTTCTGCGTGAGTCGAACGACAGCAATACATAGCCGGACATGGACAACCATACTGTTGACCCGATGACAACATGCTCCATCACTAATTCCACTTCCGGTTCGGCGGTAAAACCGGAAGTAGCGGTAGATGACGTCACTCGGCTGCTGTGGACGGTGTGTGGGCCTACGTTGTTGGTGGTGGGCGTGGTGGGCAACGTGCTGATACTGGTGACGGTGATTCAGCGAAGCATGAGAGGCACTTCTACCTGTGTCTACCTGTCTGCCATGGCCGTAGTCGACCTGCTCGTCCTCGCTACCGGGTTCACTTTCAACTGGCTCGAAGGAGCCGGCTACGTCACGGTCAAGGTGAGCTGATTGACAGGCAGGTGCTTGTCTCATCGCCGTTATTAGGGACGGCACTGCATGCTGGAGCAAAACTGCAGAGGCTCTGTGCAAGTGTGCCACCCTAAAGAAACTAGCTCCAAAAGTAATTTTAGACCAAAAGTAATTTTATCCATCGTTGTAAAAGTGAACTCAGAGTTGTTGACACCGCTGTACAGAAGCCTTTATCGGCTGAATACACACAAAATGCGTTTATGTTTGGCCAGGGATGCGCCATGGGCCCCGCTGTGGGAGCTATTTTATAGATTTGAGGGGTCGCTTCGCCGCTGGAAAGAGGCATGAAAAGGGGAGGAAAAGGGACAAAAGCAAGACGGCGGGGAAAGACTTCATCCAGATAAAAATGGAAAATGAAAAGTGGGCACCTACGAAGTTCACTGTAGAGTAATGCACAATAGAGTAATGCACACTGATAAGAATAAATTAGCCTCGTACGGAACTGGCGGTCGACTCCTACTTACTGCTATCTTCAAAGTCACGTGACACATAAACTAGGACAAAAGTCAAAAATCCCGCCTCGATAAGCTTTAGGTATTGTCCCCTAATTTAAGAATCCGTGGTCATTTGCCAGCCCCCATTATAAATGGGGGAGGAGACAGCCTCTCAAAAATGTCTGAATTTCCGACTTTCAAGGGCTCGTGACCTTGACCTTGACCTTGGATCGGGTCATACTGCACACCGTCATGCATCACTCATCGACCTCTACATATACAAACCAAATTTCATTGAAATCGAAGAAAGTTTTTGTGGACGGACGGGCGGACGGACATTTGTGACCCACTTTATTAGGTCAACTGGGAGGAGTCGACCTAAAAATAAGAATTTACTGATGTCATTGCGACGTGCGCTGTATAAAATTGCAGTCAGTTAAATGTCAGTTCTGTCCGGCAGCAAGCGGTTGTGTCTGCACTGATGCAGTCTGTATAGCTGCATGTATGTTCGGGTTTTGTACAATATTTATTCTTGTAACGTTGTCTCCTTTCTCTGCTTGGACGTTGTTGGTTGCTGACAAGCCTGCTCCCGACGTCTTCCTCTCCATGGCCTGCAGGGACGCCGGAAAATAGTGAAAGAAAAACTGAAATTATTCGTGCTAGTCGTTGGTGTTGCTGCTGCAGAACTTGAGTCCAGCTGCTTGTAAGATGGAAAAGTTCCTCGACTATACAACTGGCGACGCTGCCATCTGGTGTCGGGTGGCGTTCACACTGGACAGACTGGTCGCCGTGTTAATGCCCCTCTACACGGGTCCCGCGTGTGGTCGACCGATGTCGGCCAAGTTCTACGTCATCGTTGCGTCAGTCGCAGCCGTTGCTAAGAACGCGCACGTGTTAGTAACGCGCGGCGCCGAGTACAAGAAGCTGGCAGTGTGTGGCTATCAGACCACCCTCGTCGACGTATGCGGCTACACCAACAAACAGTTTTCGGTCAGTTTCATGTTGACACGGGTCACTAGAAAGAGTGGACAATGACCACTGCACACAGCGAGACAAAAGATACTTTTTAAACACCTTGAAAATACCAGATAAGATAGTAGCTTTGAAGATACTTTTTGGGGATACTTTTTGGAGATACTTTTACGATGAGCTGAACCCTGAACGTTTGTGCCTGTGTACATTTTACAAACTGGTGTTCAAATCAAATCAAATCAATTTATTAAACAAAAGGACCGATCGGCCACTTACATCGATATGCATGAAATAGATACCGGTATAGAGATCGTTTAGACTACATGCACATAAATATAAAATAGAATAAAAACATAAAACTGTCTATACGCGTTACGAACAACTAGATAAAAAATACCTTACAATATGGGAGCAGTAATTATAACTAGTTATAATTAGTTATTTACAAACTGCAAATGTATTTGTTCGCGAGGTAGCACAGGTTGTGAGTGAGTGCATGGTGCTATATATTGTGCAATTACTGGAAACCTTTGCCTGTTTCCTTTTGTTATTTGTCTTTTACAGAGTTGTCAAAAGCAAGTCACTAATGACTTTGGTTTCGTCAGCTTCTGACAGCTCAACCAGCCGCTGTACCAATCCAGTATTTGTCATTCACGACGAGTACTTTGTCGACGAAGCCACCCAGTGTAATGTGTTTTGGACGAGGCCACGGTCTGGACGACGCTGGATGGTGTGGTGTGGTGTCGTGTGTAGTACTTTGAGCAGTTCGTTCGGCCGTGGTTGGCGTTCGCTGTCGTTAGTACTGCTCCGTTCATACTCATCGCCGTCTGCAACAGTCTTATCGTGGCGGCGCTTGTTCGACGACGTCACAAGATGTCTGTGCGACAGTCGACAGTCTCACAACACGACCAGCACTTGGTCCAACTGTCGGCCATGTGTGTCGCCGCTTCAGCGCTGTTCCTCGTCTGCTCACTGCCCAGTATTCTCCTGCTCATCGGAAAACCCTACTGGAACGTCCCAAAAGGAAAAAACCCGGCGTATCAGGTCGTTTCACCGGACACTTTTGAACTGAGTTTTCAGCTACATACACTGATCATTCGTGAGACAGCATACACCGTCAAGCCACTTGATTTTGGATTGTCAACTGCCGTATTTCGTGGTGGATTTTTTACACTTTTTGCAGCAGTGGAAACAAGATAGAATACTCTACAACTCAGTTAAGTTTTTTCCGATTGTTAATATCATGTTCCATTGCAGAGATATGTTCGGTCAAAGTTCAAAGTCGGTCCCCAAAAGCAGTTATTGCCCAGCCCAGCCAACGGGAGTTCGGACCAAATTTTTCAAATAGAAGTCATAAGTAAATATGTGTCCAAGTTTGGTTGAGATGCGTTCAGTGAACTCCGAGATTAGGCGTCGAAAAAGAAGAAAGAAAAAACCACAGCGGTAAAATATAAGCCCTTGAGCGTCGCGATGCGGTGCGGGCTGATGAGAACAGGAAGAGAACGTGAGAAGCGACAGGAGCAAGACGACCGTGCAGACTGTTGTACGGACCGACGGTAGTGAAATATAGATAGCAGCAAATCTACAATAATAACTTAACTTTATTATGTATCTGTACAGAAAGACTATTTAGTAGTAAGGTAAAGTGAAGTGATGATAATAATAATAACAAGGATCAAAGAGTCCTAAAGAAAGGCGGCATGGCAGGAGACCGTGTAATGTGACACGGCTGCAGCAGTACCGCTGTCGTGTCGTTATTGATGATTGAATGAATGATCCCTTTTGTTGCGCACATCGCATGAGAGGCTCCCACTACTTTTCAGTAAGCCGGACAACCCCCCCCCCAGAATTACCTCCAAGAATTGCCTCTTTCAGTGGGGGGATCTCGACACCCGTCTAATAAGCTTACATGGTTCTTTTGGCTCACAACAATCAGCCCCAAACGGCATCTCGATGGGTTCAGCTGTTTTTGCACAACATCTGTGTGACTAACACACAGACAGACAGACAGACCGACCGACCACGCTACTCCGTCTGTAGTAGTAGGCCGAATGCATGCCATGCTGCCTAGTATTAACCCACTTTGGCCGAGAGTTCCAAAAAATTCGATGCCAAGCTGGCTAACCGACCATTTTTACTTTTTGACTTTCTGGCGCTCAGGGTTGAGCGCCAGAAAGTCCGAAAGTCAAAAACTAATAACGATGACTGAAATGACCTGGCATCAAATCCCTAAATTAGTGTAGCTATTTTGGGAACACTGCGCTAAAACGGGTTAACAATATACACAATATACATCGGACAGTCGTATTTCTATGACAGAGAAGTGTATTTGAGATGCGGTGAATGAGTTGACGTTTATGTCTATATTCAAGGCGAACAATTAAGGCAGCTGTGACAGACAGACAGACAGACAGACAGACGCGGTGACTGATTGTTCGTTGTCGCTGCAGGTGTCGAAAGCCGTCAGTAACGTTCTCTTCTACGTGACGTTCAGTGCCAACTTGTTCCTCTACTGCGTGTCTGGGCATCGCTTTCGCTCGACGCTGCGTCGCGTTCTCTGTCGTTGGTTCTGCTGCGTCGATGACACTCGTCGGAAGCTGTTGACCACCGCGTCGACGAGGAACTGGACGACCACTGAGCGGCACATCAGCGGCACGGCTCACACCGTCAACAACGACCAGCTGACCACAGTGACCAGTTTCACAGACCACCACC
>Ga0209780_1004388_pt1 | contig 10846 bp, 10 predicted proteins | sample WorMetexBAHAMAS2_FD_187384 | JGI IMG/M metagenome (GOLD analysis project Ga0209780, IMG submission 187384) | Marine gutless worms symbiont microbial communities from Max Planck institute for Marine Microbiology, Germany - Inanidrilus exumae... | ecosystem: Host-associated > Annelida > Digestive...
GGTCGTAAAAGAGAAAGATATAAAATAGAGCCAAAAATTTCAGTACCCTTTATGCTGGAATTGGAATATGAAAGCAAAATCATTAAAAAAACTATTAGTGATTAAAGAAATATGTTCTTGGCTGCAAACTTTCCGTCCATCCAACCCAGGAGGCAGCCAAGAACATATTTCTTTAATCACATATAACTTTAATTCTTGGCTCATTTTTCAACGACTGTCGTCTTTTACAGGGATAAAAATTTCCCTAAATCCAATACATGTTTTAGCATCACTCAAAAGGATTGCACATGGTTAATCTGATTCTTGAGATCCCGTATAAATCGTTTATTTTACTAGACATATTTTGCCAAGCCCATGCAAGAAAATTTTGTGACCCAACCCAGTAACTGATCGACACAGCCCAACCCGACCGATCTGTAGACGATTGATTGACTTACGGTTTTTCGTCTCACCCGACACAAAATAGTTCATTTCAGAGACGTTCTTCCCAGCCAATATATCGGCTAAGTACTGAAGACCTGTGGGTGAATCCGACCCGTGTCCAACCCTGTCTGTCATGTAATTGTAGCCAGTTTCCTGCATATACTTCACAGGCGGATCACGTTCTGGGAATCCAGTACAAATCTCGAAGAAAATGTCTTCTGATAAGCCTCTCAGAGATAAAATTCCTTACAAACTAGGCAAATCCCCCTAACACGAAAAATGCATTCAAATTGCAAAACTAATATTCGAGTGGCGAAATTTAAGAAAATATGCCGTTTTGCAGTATGACTGTCATCATTTAGGCCCTGAGAATAGATATGGTCACATCGTAATATAAAGAACAACTGAGGCTTTTGGCTGATAAGAACTGCCTTCGGCTTCCTGTTCTGGCAATATGTCTCGGAACCTAAGGCTTGATGACGCAGTGCTCAGTATCCCGCTGCTGAAATATCGCCAATAACTCGTTGAGAGCTGTAGTCAGTAACCCGAGGTCGGTATTTCACCGTCGTTTCACTCATACGAAACAATCTCTCCTCTCGCCGGCGGCAGCGTTGTCACGGCCGCTGTGCCAGCTGCTCTCCGAGGTGAGACGGATCGAACCTCTGCCGCAGCGACGCCCATCGCGGAACATCGGTCATGACAGCTGGCCGTACGTACCCCGCAGGCTCGTTATCACTAGCTCGCCGACGCCCCCGGATTCTGCGGCGGCGTTGCGTACTGCGGCAAGTCGATAAAACGGCGATAGATGGTCGGGCGTGACGTGTCACGGACTTACCGAGTCGTCCGACGCCGAACAACGGCGAAGCACGGTCGTGTGACGTGTAAAGACGGCTTGTCCGACCTGCATGCTCTTTTTACGATCGGCCACCCCGACGTCGTGCGATTCAGCTTTACTGCCTGTCGCGGCGCGGGTATTACGGTCGAGCAACACCGTCCGCTCGAATCTGGCTTGCCGAACGTCTCGACGACCGAGCTCCGACCGGCAATCGGAGTGTCGCGACATCGGTCGACCGCCGTTATTACTGCTAATGCGTCCGCGTCGCCGCCGCAACAAAGATGAACGACGTTTCCGCTTACAGCGTCGTTACGTTCCGTCGCTGTTTTCGTAATCTTCGTACGACGTTTTCGTGCGATATTCGTAACAAAGTCAAATTGCACTCACGTCGACTAACACTGTATTCTTCTGTCGGTTCTGCGCGTCGCTTGTCCAATTTTAGGCTGTATTGTGTGAAGTGGGCTTCATATAAGCCCAATGCCTAACAAAAATAAATAAATAAATAAATAAATAAACAATAGATTTCAACATCGGCGAATTGTTTTGGTTTCAAGTTTAAAAAAGACTACAGACCGCCTGCTGCAATGCATCGCGCCAACGTGCTCTTCTTCCCTTCTGTCAGCTAAAATTTTCTGTTTATTTTAGACACACCCTGAACCGACGCTAGCTAGCTGGGCATATTACGCTACGATCTCTGCTTTCAGCACGATCAGCCCACGCTGCTACTGCTGCTGCAACCTACCGACCACTGCAACAAATCACGTGACCCTGTAGACCTCTGGAGAAGTTTCGCCTTTGCCTTAAGCTCCGCCCAGCGTTACAGCGTCTAGCAAATTGATACTATAGATGTGAAAATCCCGTTAACACTTCATTAGGGCTTCTCGTCGTACAAAATGGCCAATCGTTTTGCGTTTTTTTGTACCAACATGCGACTGTGACACTTGGGGCCGGTTTTCCCATTAATACGATGGGAGTTAATCTCCCATTAATGCTAATGGAAGATTAATTTGCGGTGGAAAACCCGGCCCTTAGTGAAAGGTACTGTCGTATTATGATTCAGATTGTTTGTTTGTTTATTTTGTTATGTACTGTTACTGTACCTATATTGTGAATAAAGTTGAATATAAAATGCAAACTTTCATTCACTAGAGGGGCGTGGCGCAACCAGTCCCAGATATCACGTTAGCGTAATCGTTGCGAGTAACGAGTATCGATCTAAAACCCCGTCCACACCAGCAACAGAGTTGAAGCAACATTGTCGAACGCTACAAAGTCGAATGTTGCTTCGACATTGTTGCTGGTGTGGACCGGGCTTAAACGGTTAACAACGTAATGCGTGGACGAATCAACGTGACTGCTCACCGCATGTGATAACGCAACGCGGCGCCCGCGCGTCGACGGTGTGTAGATCAGTCATCGTCAGAGCCACGGACATCAGCAGGAGTAACGCCGACGGCGGAGCCGCGTGCGAACACATCGTCCACTTTCTCTGCCTGTCAACCAGAACAAACACATCATAAAGTCACCGACCGCTTGTATCGTCAACGACCTCGGTGCGGTGTGCCACCGGCCGTTCGTACCTCGTCACCAGCGTTCGATGTGCGGCCGTCAGGCCTGCTCCGTAGCTGGATTGATGGCCTTCGTGATCCGACATGTTCCTCCAACAGTTTCCGGCGTGATTTTTCTGACTGCTGGTGACCACAGACCATTACAGGCTCTGTGATTATGCGCTACGTCAATTTATGGTTGAAACATCAAAAGGAGGGCTAATAGCAAAGACCTCAACATCATCAACACTGACATTGACACTGACATAAACGAAAAGTGACGGCAACCTGGCGCTCATTCTGCATTCATCAAATTAATGGTGAACTTTCGCAGTGACTTTACCACGATGACAGCAAGATCATCCACATTGAACCTTTTGAAATCGGAATTGCGATTTTCCAATCCGTTTCGGCGTCTCAGACATCAATATGCGGACAGGACTCCTCGTGAAAGAGTCAATCAGAATGACAGAGGACCGAGATAAATGGAGAAATTACGTCCATAGTGTGGCCAACCCTCGGAACGAGGACGAATAAAGAACAAAACAGAATCCGTTTCGGAATGCCAAGACGACGAATGAAAATGAGTCGGCCGATTTCGCCCATTTTGACCAAAAAATTGGTTGCCATGGCAACGTCCCATGAAAAAATGAACAATTGGAGTCAGATCGGTATCTACGTAAGTAAGTTTAATGTTTCAATAGCAAGTTATAAAAACCGCTAGATTTCAATGGGATACGATAAAATACCTATTATAACGTAAAATTTGGTGAAAATCGGTCCAGTAGATCCTGAGGCAATTTGTCTGAAAGGTTTATTTTAAAGAAAAAACGAGCGAAGAAAGAATAAGGAAAGAGAAAAGTAAGGAATGAGTAAGTATGGATGTAAGTCAAGTAAACAAACAAACAATTTATATAGCGCCGAAATCAACAAGAGAATCAGGGGGAAATAACCGCCCGGGGCCCGTACGGGGCAAATTTCTGTAGTGAACATGGAAATAGAAGCGATGACCATGAACGACCCTAAAAATTATTTGTAAGGTAATGCAAATGCTGAATTTTTCGACAACTAACCACAAGAACATAGGCAACGGTTATTATCGACAACTGCAGGGACATGCACCGCATGCCGACATTGTATCAGAATCAAAGTCGCGGAATCACGTGACGTTACATGACGTCGTAAAAGCACCGTATAATAATTATAACTCTACGCAGAGATCGGAGACGACTCAGTGACACTGAGTAATGTTGCCCGAAACACAGACAGGAAACGTCTACACGTCAGCTTCGTCGACGAATAGCCCACAGGCACGCGTCGAACGAACGGACACGTGTAGATGTGGCCGGCTATTCGTATATGATTTGATTAGTTTCGATTCGGCGGCGAAGACGACGCCGACGTGCAGTAATAAGCCCCGTGGACAGGCCGAGAGTAAGTCCATATACACGACCGGAAAACAGACGACTGTCGATTGTCACGACACGCAGTACACGGTTCGTCGATGGCGTCCTCTGTCGGCCGTAACAGAAGCAGCGACCGCAGCTTAACCGGCGTTTGCTGGCGCGGGATTCTGACAGGTGTGGGAGATGAGTTACGTGAGATGAATTGGTTTAGTCGCCTTGCCGCCGTGGCGACATTGTCCAGTCGGTGTCGAGCCATTCCTGCTGCTCCGCGTGACTACGCGACTGAGTGTCTCGGCAGCAATGGACGCACACTGTTATCGCAGAGCAGTCGTATCGACTTCAAAGCCAGCACTCACAAGAGCGCTGTGACCCACGCCGGCAATGTTTTTTTGTGCCTCGTGACCTTGACCTTGACCCTTTGACCAAAAATAAATAGATTTCCAGGACACTATTTGGTGATCCTAGCTGCATCGGTTTTTGAGATATCTTGAACAAAAACAGACAGACAAACAAACAGACACATAAACGCTGCTGAAACCCTTCCCACGCGACTACCATCGGCGTGGGTAACTATACCGCCTGCTGCAAGGTGTGGCGCCCACGCGCTTTCTTTTCCGCCAACTACAGTTAGCGGTTTAGAGATACACATACCCTGAACCGGCGCTATAGCTAACATTGTGCTGCGACCTCATGCTTTCAGCAGGAATACCCAACGCCGCAGCTTCAACCGAAAGCCTACTGAGTTCACCACTGCAACAAATCACGCGACACTGCAGATCTGCTGAAGAAAGGAAAGGAAAGGAAAGGAGGACTATTTATATAGCGCCATTTATACTAAGCATAGCCTCAAAGCGCTCAGACATGGATCACAGTTTACCTGCAAATGACACCATGCCTGCCTTTCCTTTATAAGCGTTCACCAGATGGCGCCACCCGTAACTGAGGTAGCAGACATCCAGTTGCAGCTTACTACTCACTTATCGATCTCTAAACAACGAAAAGCTAAGTTGGCCTGGTTGGGTGACCTATAGCGGACTGTTTACCCACATAAGTGATCACCCGTCAGATACAGGTCGAGCGCAGGACAGGGAAAGTTCGCTGGCCAAAGACCGGCGTTCTGGTGGTGGCGTGGCGTAGTGGTAGCGTCGTTGGTCTAGATCAACGAAGTTAACCTACGCTGAGCCCGGTTAGTACTGGGATGGGTGACCGTGTCTGGGTTCGACTCCCGGACGCGGCACTTTATTTCAATATGTAACCAACCACCCAGGTCTACTCAGCCTTCTACCCTCCGTGGGATGGTAAAATGAGTCGCAGCCAAAGGGCGGTGATGTTCTGAGGCTGGGGAATAAAGGCAGGCATGGTGTAATTTGCAGGTAAAACTGTGTGATCCATGCCTGAGCGCATTTGAGGCGCTTTGCATAAAAATGCGCTATACAAATCGACGTATACTTTACTTTACTTTACTTCTACCGCTGTGCCCCGCATACGTCGTGAGCTCAACCCAGCTTCTGGCCAGCTTTGCGTCTGGCAAATTTATAGTATGGATACACAGTGTGCTGTCAGTTTGAACGATGTCCAAAATCCACATGTTTCAAACCCAACAGCAGCAACAACTGTTCAAGCAAGAGGGCATCAGTTTCAAGATAATGGATTACGGTCCACTGTGGCATGAAGGCAACCACAATAAAGCCCAAGTCTCACATATTTGACGACTTCGACTTAGATGCAAGTTAAATATTGTTGTGAAATAAATTTTGCAGCAGTGACGTCATTTATCACTTTGTCAATACACGGCGTATAAAGAAGAAAAGTGGTACAATGATAAACAGCTAAAATAATCAAAATAATCTATTCGGTTTGTGAATACAACAGCAACTAGACGGCACTCGGTACAGCGTATATCCCCGCCACACTCAAATTCGGCACAGTGTCGTTACGGGCGAGCAACAAGTGTACATTGGCCTAAATTTTCCCGCCATGCGCCGTAACTGTTTTTTCAACTTCACGTTAATTCTTCACATCAGTCGACTACTAAAATATTTATCAATACGATCAAATGTCCAGAATATGTTCCGGCTCACTTCCAAAATGCAATCAACTCTTCAAAATCAATTTATTGACATAGCAGCCCCCACGTTGGACTAGGCCATTGTTGGGGGCCATAATAGAAGTGGACCACTTCTATAGTCCATCATCTACCTATTCTATAAACTTCAAGAAAACCATCCATAACATCTCTAGTTATTTTGCTAACAAACAAACACACAAACGGCGGTGAAAACAGTACCCCGCCAAAAGTGGCGGATGTAGTAAGAACAGTTTACTGCAGTCACACTGGTAGGCATACATGACCATGCACTATGTTACTGTAACCATTGGCTATGTGTATAGGTCAGGCGGGCTTACACAGTAGATGCTGGTTGCGAAGACTAAATTCACTAAAAGTCCTCAGTGTGATCAGGTTTGTTATGGTGTGGGTACAAAATGTCCAAATTGACAGTCAGTATTGTAGTCTTGGTAAGAACTGTTATGACAAACATTAAAGTGAACATAAATATCTCATTGGTCTGATATCGTACAACTTCGATTTTATCGATTTCACGGGCAATTTACATTCGCTGTAAACAGAGCGTATGAATTCAATTATATGTCATCCACATCAGTTAGCTGAGTCTGTAGTCGGCCGATATATTATCATCTGGGACTCGGTTCGCCATAAAATCCGGTGAATTGGCGACGTAATGCAGTAAAGATGTCTACTTCAATTACTGCTGGCGCTGATTGATCACGCACGGTGCATGCTAACGAAGCTTCGCCACGCCGGCCAATTGCACTGTACACTTACATCATTCATTCACTGTACCCAATCGGGCGTCGTAACGGGTGCCCCCGGCTGTCCCACGTACACGCGAATTTACATACGAACGTCTTTTGCCACGTCTGGCAAGAAACTACAGTACTGGCTGCAGCAGAGTACCGGTAAAACGGTTGAGATCGAGCATGACCGAACGTTGGCAGAAGATCAGGCCAAATCACTCACAGTTCGGTGCTAGAAATCCCTCACCTGAGGTCGCACCGACACTATAGCACAAAAAGTCATCAAACAAGCCAAAAAATGTCATGTCGTTATCTGCATCCTCGGACAAATAAATGAACATTTTTATCCCGTGGCCGTGAACTCTGACCTATGACGTTGACCTTCGAGGTAAAGTTGAACCAGCATGCCAAATATCTAAGACCGATGTCACACCTGCGATTTTATCGCGCGATTTTGTCGCGCAACTTTATCGCACGACAAAATCGCAAGTGTGACATGGCGTTTCGCGCAACTTCTCAACAGTCACGCAACTCCTTTTCCGATCAGAGCAGTGCTGCATTTTGTGCAACTGTGTCGCGAAAATTCGTTGAACGCTGCTTGGTCAATTCTTGTTTATGCGACAAAGTTGCAGTGTGCGACACGGCATGTCACACTTGCGATGTTGTCGCGCGATAAAGTTGCGCAGCAAAATCGCGCGATAAAATCGCAGGTGTGACATCGGTCTAAGGCAAATGTGTTTGAGTTCAAAAGTTCTTGCCCGGAGACACACACACACCGATCGATTGCTCTACCTGGACCATTAAAGTGGTCGGTAAAACTGATTTAACCCTTTTCCCGGCAGTGGCAGCGGAACTCCGGCAGCAAGGTACAATTTGGGTCTTGAGCAACACCATGATTGGTAGACTGGTCCGTGATGGAAAATCTGTCACGCTTGGTACTGTGTGCTAGCGCTGTATTTGTCCGTCTGTCTCTCCGTCTGCCACACTGACAGGCATACATGACACTATGTTACTGTAATCATTGGATATGTGTAGGCCTATACTGCTCCTTTCGTTGTGCTTCACCATGTCTCTGGAATCAACTCTCTCACTTTCTGGTATCAGTTCCTCCATTTCCGACTCACCTATTCCTTTACCCATCACTTCTTCCTCTTCTGATTTACCACTCTGTTCATCCATAACTCCCTCTCTGTTTCACTCCCGGCTTAAACCTACCTGTTTCACAAATCCTACCCCCGGTAGTTTCACTTCTTCCTCCCGGACTGCCTTCTTTGCCTGGACCGTTTCTTCTCAGCTACTCGGTTTTTGTTTTAGTTTTCCCAATTTTTTCGTTTCTGTGCCGTGCACTAGACTAAGCTGGCCACCTCGTCAGCTTTCGAGCGCACGTAAACATATCGTATCGTATCGTATCGTATCGTCACAAGCCGGTATTGTGTCAAAACGTCTAAACGTATAATATCAAAAAACAACGCTACAGGGACTCTATTTTTATGGTCAAAAGATCTCCATAAAATTCCAATGGGATCACCCCCAATGGGGGCACCAAATACAAGTGGAGTAGATAAAAATTGCGTTTTTCGACCAGTTGACAAGTCTCCGGCTCAGACGCCTTACTACCGAAAATTTGTGTCCATCCGTCACGGTGGCCCGCGTCCACGACTGTGCGCTGGAGGAGGAATACGTGGTGTCATCAACAACTTTGGTGGTAGTCGAAGTTCGTTGACCACAGCTGTCCAGTCGACATCAACAAGGTTAACAAGGTTGGTTGTTTGGAAGTCTGTTGACGATACTTCAACGTTACATATAATTATGTGATACGGAGCATTGCATGTTCGCTATGCAATAGTTGAGCCTACTGAAACGATGCAGGTAGCCGAATGAAACGTGGCAGTTGCTGAAAGTGCTCCTCAGTCTGATATGGGGGTCTGTATGCGTTATTTGTACAGCAGTAGGATAACACTGATAAAGCATTGCTCGGGTCTCTCGGCGATAGATGAGCCTCTTGTTGTTACAGTGTATATCGACTTCGTATTCTTCATTACACGAATAAATGTGTGAAGCAAACAAGTGTTTGTCGATAAAATACTGACGAAATCTATACCATTAATTTGCCAGATGCTATAACGCAGGGTGGAGCTTACGAAAGAGACGGAGCTATTCCAGCGGGTCTACAGGGTCATGCGATAGGTTGCAGTGGGCGGTAGGCTTTGCAGCAACAGCGGCGGTGTAGGCTGTTCGTGCTGAAGGCAGAGGTCGCAGTGTCTAGTTAGCCAGCGCCGGTGCAGGGTATGTGTCTAAACTAAAAACTCTAATGGCCAGTTTTTCTACCGCAAATTAATCTTCCATCAACGTTGATGGAAGATTAACTCCCATTAAGTAATGGGAGTTAATCTATCATCAACGTTGATGGAAGATTAATTTGCGGTAGAAAAACCGGCCCTAAGTGGCGAAAGGAAAGTACGTTAGCGCGATAGCTTGCAGCGGGTGATCTAATTCTAATATACATCTTTATTTACCAACAAATGGCAGAATGAAACAAAAAGAAAAAAAACATAATATCTCGCAAAAAAGATTGCTGTGCCGTCTTTCCGAAGCAAAAATAGCTCTGAAACATGTAGGCTGTACAAGTCTGTGCACAATTAAACCTTAAAACACTACTACTATGCGCGGCATGGGAAATGGAACCGTTGCTTCGGTGAAATATGTTATGAAACAGCCCAGCGTCAAAGGTGAGCGATTTACTGTGATCGATAGGCGCAATGTCCGCTCGCGCTGCTACTCCTCGGCTCGCGGAAACGGTTTCCCGTCTGTTTCATGGTTGTTTACAGAGTCAATGCAGTCGTATAATCAAAGGACGGCTAGGAAAGATTAATTTCACTAAATCGCAATTTATGTGAACGTAGGATGATTGATCGAGTTGTGTGCCGTCGGTTAATTCTTTCGTACATCGATGCCGGTGACGTGTGCAGCGTTCGGTGAGTATTCTTTTGGCGAAGAGTGGGCTTTATCATGTTTAAACTGACGTAAATCTTTTCGATTTCGATGCAGTCTTTAAAAAGCAGCGAGACAGGTCTTATCAACTGCAAAACGGGGAATAAGACTCATCTTAAATGAACCTTACTTCAATTTGATCGAACGTTCGTTACTGATGTTTTTCCAAAACTCAGAGTTCCGGATAATTGGACGTTAAAGGCCGGTTTTTTGAACCGCGAATTAATCTTCCATTTACGTTAATGGAAGATTAATTCGCGGTGGGAAAACCACCCTAAATCTTATATATTACGATAATGTTTGAAATCAATTGTGACTCGATGTGAAGTTGAATGCTTTTGAATACAGCACTTTTACGTTTTTCATATGAAAGTGATCACGAGAGAATCTGGCTTTGCTGTGAACGATTCTGAGGTTTCTGAATTCGATAATAGGCTGACTTTCTAGCCAGGGTAACAGCAATATACATCTTTATTCCCCAATATACACAGTAGCAAAAATAAAGTAGACGTGCTGTCCGACTAACTGACTTGCATGCAGCACACCAAAACCTGCCTTTCCCGCCTGATCGAACCCTTTCTCTAAAGCAATATCAATACCAGGGCAGGTTGTGATAAGTACACCAGTGTGCCAAATTTCGTAGAAATCGCTCGAACCGCGGCCGAGACATGTGAGTTTCAATATTATTCTAGTTTAGATTAAAAATGCTTATTCACGCGACTTTTTGGGGGTTTTGGGGGTTATAAATATGGTGCGGGTAAATATTTCAAATCTAAGTAGCCCATAGCGATTTTCACAAAATTTGCAGAATTTGTACCTCGTTTCAG
>Ga0209780_1004389_pt1 | contig 10842 bp, 8 predicted proteins | sample WorMetexBAHAMAS2_FD_187384 | JGI IMG/M metagenome (GOLD analysis project Ga0209780, IMG submission 187384) | Marine gutless worms symbiont microbial communities from Max Planck institute for Marine Microbiology, Germany - Inanidrilus exumae... | ecosystem: Host-associated > Annelida > Digestive...
ATTAATACTCACTAAATGTTAATATTTCTAATATAATCTTACCTTAAAGGCGCGATATGACCTACATTGTGTTGAAAGCGCCGTTAAACTCCAACCAACCAACCATCCATTTCCAGGCCGAAGATCATAGGAGGTGACCAAACCTGGCTTCAGTTTTTTATGTTAATTTTATGTTGTAGTGTATTATATTAAGGTGATGTTTGCTTTTGTTGTGTTTGATTTAGTCTTTCAGTAATGAGCCAAGATATCAACTGGGAAGTGTGTCTCCGAAATTAACCTTATTTTTGTGTTGGGTGAGGTGTGAAACCGTAATCAATCAATCGTGTCTGAGTCATTGTTGGATGCAAACTAGTCACATTGCTTTTGAGCATGTGTTCTCATAGCAGATGCCTCTGGGAACTTTGTTCAAGAGGTGCTATACAAACCGACGTTTTTGACTGGTGCATAACTGCATACTGTTGTTTTTATCATTTTGCATTCTGGGTAAAAATGTTAAGAGATGAGATGTATGTAAATCCTTCGATAAGTTCCACGACTAATATCAGTTGAAATGCAGCAGTAAAGAATACTATTCTAAGAGTTGTGCTACTGTTGAACATAAGCTCCTGCAGTTAAACATGTCGTTTCCAATGATCTGCTTGTCGCCTATAGCATGTAACAGACAAGTATTGCCGATAACATGCAAAGAACTTTTTAGGACGTTTCTACGATGGTCTGTTCATCAAATTTGACCCACCAATATGTTTTTGTTGGTGTTCATCTAAATGACAAAAATCATGTTATGGTATAACAGAAAAAACAGTTTTTTGATCTCCTGTATTATCTATAAGTCATTGGAGGCGGGATCATTTTCTACGATAATCAGTTTTTACCATGCGATGCTATGCTAGCGTGGTTTATGCTGTCATCATGTGTCCGTCTCTCCAGCACGTCTGTGTGTCTGAATGTCCACGAGGATATCTCCCAAACCACAATCAAGATCTTTGTTAAATTTTTTGTGCATGTTGCCTGTGGCCGTGGCTCATTCCTCCTCTGGCAGGGTGACGAAATCCCAGGGGGAAGGGGCAATTTTCAGGGGTTGTCTGAGCCATTCAAAATCATTGACAATCTTAATCTTTGCTGCAGTGGTCACCGCATCATCGCTGCAGCATTCACTGCAAAAGGGATCATTCAGTCGCCAATAACGTCATTCAGCAGAAGGGATCATTCAGTATGCCAGGCAAGCACAAATAGTATTCTGAAAAATTCTGGGCGCAGGCGCTGCGAACGGGGTGGTGGGATTGCACAGCACGGGCAAAGTCTGGTATCTATAAATTCCTTGTTTTGCTTGCAAATGATTTAAATTATTTGTTGTACACAAGTCACCTCAGTGCAATTGTTTACTTACTTAAACAGTGACATCGCATGTGAATTACGTGTAAGTGAAGTGCACATGCATAGCAAATTTTCATGGTGTCTTCATTATTTTAATTTACTTCGTTTCATAATAGCTAGTCATGGAACTTATTGAAAGACCGTTGTATATTGCTGTTTTAAAAGTGTTATATGTTCCTGCAGATGATATCTTAATTAAATTAGGTTGTACATAAGTAATCAGTTGTTAATGTAATTGTGCTTTCGACATAATACATGATGGGATCAGTGGCAATACATGCATGCCTGTCAGTTTTATGTGGATTGATCACGTGAATGGGGGTGGAAGGGCAGATCTGGTACCATGGGTGGGAGGTCCCCTGGATGCTTCTTTTGGGTTTTACCTAAGGTAAGCATTCCAAAGCCAGACTTACACAGAAAAGATACTATACAACGAGAGTTGTTAGGCACTGATATGTTATAGGAACTGAAGAACAGCAATTACGCAAGATAGCACATTCAACTGATAACTAGGTTTTGTGGTGGTTGGTTAGTTTCCACCCTGTTGTAGACACTAGCGTAATAACTTAAATGAGCCTCCCCTATCCTTTCCCATGTTGCTTCGTCGCTAAATAATAAGGCAACAAGGTCGGGAGGTTACTATATCATTGGCCATCCTTAACCTGGCGGAACTAAATCTCCACCCAAGACCTTGTCCCCAATATAGCCTATTTTTGTGCTGACAGGGGACGTTAATCTCCCAACCGACCAAGCAATCTGACATGTGAATGTTGATGTAATTCAGGTTTGACCTATTAACTGCTGGTGTATAATGAGCTCTTAGGGTATGTCATCTACTCAGTAAAATGGCACATCTTGCAGTCTGCAATATTTCCTGTCCATATTTTGCCGGGATATTGTCTGATGCTTTGTTCTTGTCACTTTTTCGGTAATATTTATGACTTGTATCATACACGCGTTTTCTTCATAAAATGACGATACACTTCTGACAGGTTTTCTGTGGTTTCTTGTGAAACTTAACAAGAATCCATATCAGTGACACATGTACTGATTGAGTGCCATCTCTTGCAGCCTATTAACTCTTCATTGATTTGGCCTAAGTTACTTCTTAACTTGTTATGTTTTGCTACCTAAAATGTTCCAGTATTGGTTTGCTGCTTGACAGAAAGTTGCCAAATTTTCCGTGTAACATGAATTTTGTGGAAGTATTGTGGTCCACATTTAAATTCTCTGACTTGGGTTCGTAAGCTTTATTACATTTTAGTCTCACATTAAAACAGTAATACTCAGGCTGGTTGCACCAACCATACTTATATTGAGTAAGTACTGCTTAATTCTCCACGTAAGTGCTCATTAACACAAAATGTGTTGCAAGATCGCCACTTAAGCGCTAGACTCCACTTAAATCTTAAAATTAATTAAGCAGCTATTTTTGGCCACTTAACAGTTAAGTAACGATTTTTACTTGAATGTTTTTGACTGTGAAAAAGCACACTGCAAAAGCTTCATGAGCAGATCAGCATGTACATTGTATGAAAACTTCAATGAAGCAGTAAACTTGTATATTAGCATAGTATTAATGTAGTAAAAATGACTAGTATACATCATGTTTATAAACATGACAATATGGCCTTAGCAACATTCATTCGAAGGGAGGCGTGTCATCCTACTGGCACTAGCTGTCAGCAGCAGAGAAATAGTAAATGATATCACATGACTCGCAGCAACCAATCACAGAGGTGTGTAAATAATTGTAGACCTCCATGCAGCCAATAGAAATTGCTTAATTAAAGTTAATAATTTACCTAATTGCAATTTACTTATTCAGTCTCAGTCTACTATTGTTATATTTTTCATTAAAAAAAATTATCTTACTCCAAAGAATTAATCCCTATTAAAATTTGATACTTACAGTATAGTTATATCTTAAAGGCGTGATATGACCTGAAGTATGATAAATGTGCCGTTAAACCCAACCAACCAACTAAATTCAGTGGCCATTAGTTGAGTGACGATTAATGTATGGTTTGTGCAACCGGCCCTTAGTAATGTCATGTATGCCTAACATTGACTGGTCAAACATGCATATATCAAATTATAATACTAGACAGAGTTATGAATGCCACTCGTCAGCTTGCTGTTGGTTTTAATAGTCTACACATGTTGTACAACAGTCATGGACGGTGTGATGCTATGTCTGTTATATACATTGCTTGTCATTTGTGTAGTATTTCCCGTTAGCTCAATAATACTGAGTTACATTTGCAGCACATATTTTATGATAATTTATGCTAGTCTTTTAAATGAATTGGATCTCTGCTGAGTGTTGATAGAGGCAGTGTAGTTACATCATGTGCAGACTGCATCACTGTTATGTACACAGGTAACATGTTCTGTCATTTATTTAAATGTCTTTCTCAGCACTATGATACTGAATTACATTTGCAGTAATAATTTGTGCTACTCTTTTAAGTATATGGAACTGGATCTGTGCTGAAAGTATTTACAATGGCAGTGTAGTTGCAGCATGTGCAGAGTACTTGGGGCTTATCCATAAAGGGCATCTTGTACAGAGGCGGGAGAGAGGATTGAAACAAATGCAGACAGCAGTGGACAATGGGGAGGAAGATTTGATTGTATGCAGACGGCCGCATGCATAGCAGGACTGCTAACTTCCGCCTGTGTTTGATATCTCAGTACTGATGTACCCCATCAGCACGATTGTCACGCCTTGCCATCTGTAGTTAGTGGCTGTGCAACATGTCCAGTCACTGCTGTGTGATTGCTCATTTTTAGGTCGGCTCTTGTGAGTAAACCTAATGAGTTGGGTCTCAAATGTACGACTGTACATATGTACATCCGTCCACAAAACGTTTCTTCAGTTTCACTGAAATCTGGCATGTACTTAAAGGTCGATGAGTGATGCACGACAGTATGCAGTATGACCCGATCCAAGGTCACTAGCCCTTGAAAGTTGGAAATCTTTCCGTTTTCAAAAGCTATCTCCTGCACCATTTACAATGGGAACTGGAAACTGACCACCGATTCTTGAAGTAGAGCACAATATCTAAATTTGATCGGGCCGGATTTGTTATATTTGTCCTACTTTTTGTGTCACGGGACTTTGAACTTGGCAGAAACGTCAGTTGTGAAGAGTCGACCGTCAGTCCCGTATGGGTCTGATTTATATAGCATTGACCGCTAGGCTTTGATGACGGCCGCTATAGGTAAGTTGACAGTAGCTGCCGGCTTGATGTGCATGTTATTAGATATGTAGTATGGCTTAGAACTACAGAGCTGCGGACGTCTGTGGAATGGGGAAAGGAGGTTACGCGTAACCTCCAAATGTCGAAAAAGTGGACAAGGGGAGGGAGGGTGTAAAAACATTGCGGACATGCTTTATGGATGGCCCCATCGTCAACTGTGTGCTAACTTGTGTCTATCTGCTAGACTGCTTGTGTAGTTCTTGTGTTACTGTTTGCTGTAACATTAGCTCTCTGGTGACTAAGGTACGTTGGTGATAACAATAATGTAATATTCTGTTCTGTCTGACTGCACTGCGTTCTGTAGAAAGTGCTAAACCATTACTGGAGAACATCTGCTTTAAATTAAAGAACATCATTACAGGAAAATGGAAAAAGCACGTAACTTGAATACCGTCTTATAATATTTTGAACTGTTGTTAAATATTCCATTCAGTAAATATTTTGTGCATGACGTCACGCCGAGGCAAAGGTAAAATAATTAAAGATAATAAACTGTAACTAGAAGGACTAAGACGCCCAAGCAGTGGCGCCGGAAGCGGTATGGCAGCCTTCATACCAATCCAAAATGTGGTTATGGCAACACCGTACCAACAAGGTGTCACCCTAACGGGACGTAACACTACTGGCCCGCCGCATGCTGCCCCCTGGTGAGTTACGTTGTATATGCGAGTGTTAGAGACCGCGACTGCTACTAGTCTGGCCCCCTACACTGTGTAGGCGGGCCAGTAATAAAATTTCAGTCATTATCCATTTTCGGCACCGTGTACACGAATGAAATACAACCTGGCAATGACAAAAATGCAAAATCTCGTAAATTTTCATGTCAGTCTGGCAAATCCCAACAGACACCACCCCCATTTCCCCCCTCCAGGAACTCCTGGATCCGCCACTGCCGCCATACCAATCCAGTTTTGATTCCGGCGTCACTACCATTTACTTGAAACAAGGTGTGACCTTTTGACTTCCAGAATCTAATCAGATCATCAGTAGCAGCTAATGAATATTTCCTGTCAGTTTTATCAAAATTATTCAAGCTGTTCCTGAGACTGACCGGACGAACGAACGGGACAGCCTAAAAACAATATCTTTGCCGACGCAGTTAGGTGGCAAAGGCATGAAAACAGCAGGGTGAAAATAATGAAGAAATTCCCTGCTACACTGGTGTAGGAGTCGACTTGAACATCTTTTTGAACAAGGCATGATTTTACAGCAGTCCTTTACAAAGAGTAGCAGACAATGAAACAGCCCGGTTTCAGCAAATGTACCATTTACTGTTTAACTATATAACTGCACAAACAATTTACAGTATATTTAAATACATTCTTTTGTTCATGAATGTGGCAAAATACCACTGATTTTCTCTTATATTTAGTGTTAGCAACAACATATACGCCACACTTTGCCGCTCATGGCGATCTGCAAGTGCAAGCCTGCCGCACTACCAGTTTTGGACACTTTTCTGTAGCAAGCTAAAGACACAGTCATCTTTTCGGTTTGGCCTATGGGCGCGCACTCGTGACTGCTTAGGCTGTAACAGCGGCGCATTACAAATGCTCTTATACATACATACATACATATAAGCAAAATAGGTGGGCATTTATTTTGTGGTCCACCATGTATATGACTCGCTGATACCATTGGTTAGGGCATCAGAGCAAAATTGCTAAAATGCTCATCTTATAGACAGCTCATTCACAGAAATTTAATTTTGCTTCTGAACTTAATTTCCAATTTAGTTCTGCAGCTGTAATTTTACTTCAAATTCTAACTTTACTTGTCTGGAATAGTTTTTTTCATCAGGCCCATACATAACATGTGTCACTTATTCCCAAGGTTCTCTTCAGGAACAAGGGGAGAAAAATCGAGGACAATTTGGCTAACCATGGAATAAGGCTGCTAAATGGAGGCAGGTAATAATCGAAAGATGACAATTTATCTTGTAAAAATTAGCCCTGTGCGGGACTGATGGTCGACTCTTCACAACTGTCGTTTCTGCCAAGTTCAAAGTCACGTGACACAAGCACTAAGACAAATATCAAAAATCCGGCCCGATCAAATTCATATATTGTGCCTAGTTTAAGAATCAGTATTGAGTTGCCAGCTCCCATTGTAAATAGCGGAGGAGATAGCTTTTGAAAATGAAACGATTTCCAACTTTCAAGGGCTTGTGACCTTAACCTTGGATTGGGTCATACTGTATACCATCGTGCACCACTCATCTAAACTTTTTGTGGACGGACATTTGAGACCCACTATTAGGTCGACTCAGAAGAGTCGACATAAAAAGTACATTTTGAAGTAGTAAAGCATATGGTTATGATGACCAGTAAATAACAAACATTAAATGAAAACAAACGCTTGTATGCTCACAAGGCTAGCAAGCAAGTTAATTCCCTTTCTGGTCAGAAAATCTGTCGGATTGTGACTACCAAAAATTCCAGTGTTTTGCAGAAACGCAAACTATTTTTCAGGAGGCATTTGTAAACAAACTGTTTAAAGTATAGAAAACAGCAGCTGTTATCAATCAAAAGCATATAAACAAACGCAAATGGGTGCTACATAAACTTGTAAAAACGTCATTTCTTAAGCAAGCAACAGTCCCAAATGATTCAACTAAATGATGCACCCCAAGCGCTATGCAATGTCAATTTTGAAATAGATCATTATTCCAGTACTTCTCAGGATCACAACCTGCAGACTTTCGAGGATCTTGAAATGTGATGGGAAAATTCCAAGAACTGTAGAAAGCGTGAGATCATGCTTTGATTTTTTGAACAGGCAAGAGAATTTGACTGTAATTTGTGGCTGTTGCCATCTTGTAAGTAATGATGTCATGGCAGAATATAATTAATATATACTAAAACCACAAAAAATAGAATCTGATGTTAAAAATTGTAATTAGAACAAAAATATACAGTTTTAGTTATTGAAAATATCGCTGATCCAAACTCTCAGATAGGGGGTGCATGACACAAAAGATGCCCAAAAGGACAACCATATTAAGCATCTTCATGTGTAGCTACTGTATGACGATAATATGAAAATAACAGAATCTTACTGTTAACAATAGTGAAACTTTCACAGTTGTGAAACAAGTACATTGCAGCAAATTGTATGATGTACCAAGTACTATTTTCAAGGGCAGAAAACGATTGTTCACATTTGCAACAGTCTACCAGACAAACTGCAGGACGTTAATGGTCCATAATATCATTCAAGTAATAGTTACTACTGTTTCACTGTCTTCCTGTGCATATTCATGCTGACTTTCTACAAAGTGACACTGTTCACACTTCCTTGTTGTAAGCAGCACAACAGATGCTGTGTTTGTATTAGCATGTGTATTTATATTCTCAAGAAGCCATCAATATTACACAGAAACTGTAAAATATCTGACCAATTTCAGACATCAAGTTTTAATACTACAAACACAGTAAAACAACGCACTTCAGTCAGCAAAATTCTATCAAGATGAAAATAACGTTCAGTCACTGACTGTCTCATTTACTTTCAGTAGAGTGCAAGTTTTGCACTGTTCGTCGACTTAATGTGAGGTGTAACATGTCTGCACAACAGGTCCATTAAATCTGTTCTTGTTTCATGCATGTCAATTATACGGCGTTGTTTTACATCTCGATGGCTCCAATCAATCACTACATGCTTCACTGCATCTAGATGAAGGCAGCCTACGGCACATACACACATCTGTACACGGTAACCACTTACCAGGAAAACGTGGTAATGTCAGGGAATTTCAGAGTGCCTGTACAGTAAACTGTAGTGTAGAACATTTTTAAATAATACAATTCGCCCAGCACTAAACAACCACAGACACATGTGCTTGTTACTACTGCACTTGCAATAAGAATTTATGAACCAAGAACTGTTGATATTACAAAATATGGTTCGGACACTTGCAAAAATCAATACTAGAATGAGCTGCTAGTTCCTCCATCACATAACCTTTGGCGATAACTGGCACAGGTTTTTTATGGGCCAGGTGTCCTTCCTGCCGTCCAACCAACAGTATCAAAGCAGTGCAGGAAACACACAGCACTGATCCCAACCATTGGACTGGCCTTATCCTTTCTCCCTCCTGATGGAAGGGAGGGGCAATGCTCCCTTTATGCCGGCTGTCGGATGCCAGTACTAGAAATAACAATTCTGTGTCAACATAGTGTAAAATAAAGTACTCAAATAGTCTAATCTGTACAGGAAAAGAAGTGTTTGGCAAACATTGCAACTGCCAGCAATGTGACTTGGAAGGCCGCCAACACAGATTCCAGATAACTGTACCTGAGTGCATTCTGCATTGTTCATCTGCCACCACTGGCAAATGTGCCTGCCCAGTGCACGTGGCGGACGAATGCCAAATTACTTCTGACAATTGTTATTATTGAGACTATGCCCAAAACTAAAAAGTCATCTACTGTGGAGATTTCACTGTTGTTGCCTCACTTGCCTGGCTTTTACTTGGTTTGTTTGGATAAATTTTCAGTTGCAGAAACATGCGACAACATTTCAGTATTATACATATACAAGCTATGTCAGTGCACAAACTAGAAATATAACTGCTTACCATTCTCAAGCAGCTGTGTTAGTCGCTTTGGCGTACCAACGGCAATGTGTACAATAGTTTTATTCAGAAACTTTACTTGTTCTGCAAGCTGAAAAAAACAGTGACATTAAGTACATAATTACAACTAGATGGAAAGTACTCTGAGAGAGTACAACTCCCTGCGAAAGCTGATTAGATCTCCCGGCACACTAGTGCGGCCAATTTGACAAACACTTGCAGTCAACTCGACACATGATATAAAACAAAATAGTCTAAAACTAGTCCTAACCCTTAAGCCTATATTAAGTTTTAAAAGTTTTTTTTTAAATATATAAAGAAATTATTTTAAAAAATTAAGTCTTGACCTGTAGTTGAACCCAAAATTCATACCAGCATTCTTGTTCCATCATTTTATCAACTGGGCTAATGCCACTGCTCGAAATCGTTGCTATTTCTAAGCGTTTTATGCTATAATATATAGTGAGCCATCTGTAGAATTTAACCGTTACTTCAACATCCCTCTATCTATTGTAACGAAACATGAACTTGGTCTTCCCTTTCCCCCTAGGAACCTTCCCATAAAATATGGTACAAATATGACCACAATATTTTTAGTTATCGTGTTCACAGACACAAACACACACACACACAAACCAACGCTGGTAAAAACATACTCCCACGCTTTCGCGAGAAGAATAACTCAAATTTCAATCCATATCAACAATCCACTTAACAACCAGAATAACAACTGCCATCACATAAGTATATGAAATGCTCACTTTGAAATGTTTTGCAAACAACTTTGCTATCTTGCATCCGCCGACTTTAAAATCAGAAATTTCTCTGCAACAGCAGTCAACATAAACCAAATATAATTATACTACATATTGGCATAGTATTATGAAAACAGAATTAAATTAACAACAGAATGAAAGGAAATGCAGTTCTTTCAGCAACTAATACACACGTACCATCGACTCGTATATCAAAGTTGGATAATGAGAACTCACTCAAGAGTGATCCTGGCTTTGAGCCACTATAGAAGGTGGAAATGCATCGAATTGAATAGTTGTCTGATTTTAATAATTTTTGACACTAAAATTCCTCACATAATTTGACTGACGTCACAAGACAGTATAGTTGTCCACCTCACCTAACTAATGTGTCTACACTACCTTGTAAAACTTATCGCATGAGTTTTGTCGCCATACATTACATATTTTTCCATACAGGTTGTGGACTTTTGGCATCAAATTTTCACTAACTGTTGAAACAACAGTTTTTTCAACCGTCAACAACTGTTTTCGTCGTGTTTACTGATATATATTACACATTCTTTGCCAGTGATGCTTATAGCATTTGCCGTGACTGTTTTCAGTGTTCTTTGACTCGTTCAGTCACATGCAGCCGTTGTGAAGCGTTATAACTAGGGCCCACAGTTTTCCGCGGCAAATTTTGCTAAATTCCGCAACGCCGTTTGCCAAATTCTGCGGCTCACCGCGGCAAATTCTTGGAATTCCGCGGCTCACCGCGGCCGCCCATTTTAGAGTACATTGTGCAGACTTTGGCCCAGTTATATATACTTATAATTTTAAATAATAAAAGGTAGCACTGCACGCGTCTACTGCTGCATAAATATACAAC
>Ga0209780_1004390_pt1 | contig 10839 bp, 5 predicted proteins | sample WorMetexBAHAMAS2_FD_187384 | JGI IMG/M metagenome (GOLD analysis project Ga0209780, IMG submission 187384) | Marine gutless worms symbiont microbial communities from Max Planck institute for Marine Microbiology, Germany - Inanidrilus exumae... | ecosystem: Host-associated > Annelida > Digestive...
ACGCAGTATAAATCATATCTGATGAAGTTAAAGATAATGAGCTACCTGGCTGACATCACTAGGTTTTATGCTGCATCCCAACATCTACGCTCCAGCAATAGAAACCTACTACAGAAGGACCACACCGACCTAGTATTCACTGATCGTTCCTTTTCTCAAGCTGCACCTAAAGTCTGGAAATCTACCACAGCACGCCATTTCAGACCTTTCCAGTCTAACAGCATTCAAGGACCTGTTAAAAACTGAACTGTACAAACAAGCATTTTACTGCTCACCTGCGATGTAACCTGCACTTGAGATTCGTCACTTTGTGAATGACTCATTGTGCGTCATCAACCATATAATTATAATAATAATAATAATATAATAATAATAACAATAATAATAAATATGTGTACTTTTGAAAGAATCTAGTTACTTTTCAGTTAAGTGTTATTGTTGTCTAAATAAGGAAGTGCCAAAGAAAAAAACTAGAATAAAAATATGCTTGTGGATATCTAACATTTTCCTTTTTTTCTGTAATACAGTGTCAGATGTTACCACACAGTGGTGGCCAGTGAACACATGCTGTGCATGATGAGCATGTGAACACACAGACGATGAAGTTAATGTCGTTGCTACTCGCCAGTACTATTAGTGCCAAAGTTGCCTCAGACTACTGGAGGTCTATAAGGCGATGCCTATCTGTGTTTACAAGGTCCTGAGCCAGCAGTGAGTCAAGACTCAAATGTTGTGGGTTGGTGGCTCCATCTATCGGTCTGCCATCAGACTGTCATTAGCCACAGTCCACGGTTCTGTCGGGGACACATCAGTGGCGTCTGACATGTCACACTGTTAACACACCACCTTGGCAAAGAGTACTTATAACAAGTCCCCGGGTCATTTTAGCCTGGCCACTTTTCTTAGCTACCTGTAGTAGCTGCTGAGTGAACAGGTAGGCATGTTGTGCAGTGCACTGTCCTGAGGATGTTGCAACGTGATCTGGCTGCAGCTACATAGACTGAGTTCGGCAGTGATGGTACTGATGCTGCTGTGTACAGAGGACTAATGCCACGTCTCATTGGTGAGCTGTTGACAATCTGGTTGGTGAACATTATTACACACGTCTGCATCAGTTACCTGCCGACAGCGGACAATCAGTGTCCACAGGTAGCACGTCAGCACACTGATGACTTCATTGTTTGATGTGTAGAATTGTATAGAATCAGCGTCAATGTTTTCTACATAAGTCAGCATTGCACTGATGCAGAGGGCAATCAGTCAGCCTTCTTGCTCAAAATGTGGTCTGATGTTGACCAGTTTACTAAATTGTTTCAACGTACACTCACCTGTTCAGTCGTTAAAAATCCCACCACAGCTCAAATGCATCGCCGCACTACCTTGTGGTTTATCGTTGATCATAATACCTGTTCAGTTTGTTGCTAGTTTTCTATCATTAATATTTCACAAGGTAGAGTAGCAACACGTGAGGTGTGTTGGGCTTTTTAATGGCTCTTTACTGTAAATTTATTACTGAGTTTGCAGGCAAAAGGATTTTGACAATCAGACAATATTTGATGAAGTTACAGATAACAATATGGTGTCTTCCTGTTTTTATGGCATAAAGTGTAGTTGTCATTAAATTGTGGGAATTATATTTGACTGCATGTTAAAGGTAAGTTTATTGTTCTCGATCCAAGGGTTGGCCATACCATGCACGTACTTTCTCCATTTATCTCTGTCCTCTGTCATTCTGATCGACTCTTTCACGGGGAGTCTTGTCCACATATTGAGGTTGTCCATCTAGGCCGTGGGTGGTCTTCCTCGCCTGCATGCATCATCCCTTTCATGTCAAAGTCGTCAAGACGTGTTCATTCTTTCTGAGTGTCCAGCTTTCACAGCCGTACGTTGCTAAAGGCCACACTAGCGCTTTCATTAGTTGTGGCTAAGTAATTAAGATATGGAAGTTAGTCGCTGTGGTAAACGTGTACCAATGCACTGCTGTGTTGTAGGATGTGCGTCGATTTGTTCCAGTTGTCACACCGGTCAGTGGCTCTCTTGATGAGGACAGTGTCAATGATAGAATTTATGTGAATTAGTAACTTTTAAACAACCAAAAAACATACTTGTTTATCGACGTTTCGATGTCAGATCCCAGATCTTCATCTTGACTGACTTCCAGTTTCTGACGTCAGTAAGTAACTTGTCCCAGGCATTAGCCACATATCGGACAAGTTACTTACTGTTCAAAATTAACTAATTCATATTATTAGATTGTCAACCTGATGAAACTTTTCACGGAAATGATAGAATTTGATTAGTACTATGAAGTCGTTAGAGAGCTGGCTGCAGCATCCGTTGCCTCTGCAGTCACGTGGTAGATGAAGGCACATTGGCGTCACTGTTTGACGGCCTTGCATTCCATCTGGTGCTTCGACACTGTTGGTGGACGGCTTGAAGAGCGTTCAGTCCGTAAAAATCTGCTCGCTCCAATTATTCCCAAAGTTACTGTTTCTGGGGATACAATCCGTGGACGCTGTTAGGGTCATGCTACTTCTTTTAAGTATTGGAATATGCTCTATATGACGCTAGGTATTTCAATCTGCTCTAGATGTGCTGTCTGCTTGTGATAGCTGAGTTTCTGGACTCCACCTGTATGGCAGTTATTTGTTGATGGTTGTTGATTGATGGTACGTGTGGCTCATTGTCCACGTGGCACTAAAGCTGTGTGTGTGCGTGTGCCAGTAGTTTGTGTATGCGTGCTGATGTAACGGTTACAGATGCTGGTGACTCAGGTCATGTACCCATTCAACATCGTTTCTAACGTGATGGCAGTCAACAACTCTGGGTCTGCTGATACTTGACTAACTTGTGCATACTTCATACTTCAGTCGTCAAACTTTTCACTTGCCTGAGTATTAAAGAAATAGAAATTTGGATATCTGACGTTGCCACATTTCAGACACAAAGTGGAAATAATGGTGGATTGTATGTGTCCCAAACGTTAATTTTCAGGAGATCCAGTCTGTTGTGAAGTTAAACCAAACGCAACTGCTGCAGTCGTAGTGGTAGCAGTCATACTGGTAGCTGTGGCTGTAGCAGTACTGGATGCATCCATGTAATCATATAACTGTTGTCATGCCAGCTAGTAAATCAACAGTAAAGTAAACGAGACATTTGTATAGCACTGTGTAATGAGAAAACTCATCTCTGAAGCACTCAGGTATGGCATGTGTTAATTAGGGATCATTCAGTTTTACCTGCCAGCCACGTTTATCCACAAACGGAATGAGGTCCATGCTTGCCTTTACTCCCCAGCTGTAGAAGTTCAGAACATCATCGCACTTTGACCGGTAATCATTTCCTGTCCTGTGCACCTGTGCAGCTCTACCTGCCTTCATCTTAAACAGCTTTTTTCCACATGAAAGTGGGTTAACCTGTCTCTTTTGCTTTTATTCCTCCACTTTTTTCAGAAGAGAACCGTTGAGATAAGTGGCTCAGGTTTTTATGGACTGGGTGTCCTTCCTATCATCAAGTCAATAGTGTCAAAGCACTGAAGAACTGACGGCAGCAAGTGTGGCCTGACCTCATCCTTTCGTCATCCACCACTGAGACTCATGAAGGAAGGACTTTGGTCCCCATGTGCTGACTCTCCAACGTTAGTATCCTCTGCTTCATTCAACAACAATAATACGTTAACATTTGCTGCCAGTTTGTATTTAGTTCTGTTGATTATTACTGGCCCGCCTAATGGGCCAGTATTGTTTGGCTCTTCAGCGTCTGTCGTCAGCTGTAACGCTGCCGGCGGGCGGTACGGGCGCGTAGACGGTCGGCCGCCGCCGGGCCGGCCGTGTGGGCGATCAGGCGGCCAACACTGCACCACGGGCCAGTACAGCTACATCCCATTAGGGTGACACCTTGTTAATAATGTGAATCATCTCATGACTGCTGTGTATGTGTGTTTAGTCTGGCTGCTGGGTCTCTGCCGAACTCTGAAATCTACAGTTCATGGACAGTATGTTGGTCACGATTGTCCAGTCAGGTACATTTGCTCAGTGAGCTTCTGTTGACGTCATTAAGCCAGCCTTGGCAGAGGTCGTGCAGTGATGGTCACGGTTGCTCGAAGTCACGGATGAATGTTCGTGTGATTATAACCCATTTTTGCATAAAGTTCCAAAATGGGGACAGTGGAACAAATAAGATTGGATTTTCAGTACTTGTAACCATGTTGGCTGTGTACATCGGGACATTTTCACTGTTTTAAAATTGGTTAACTTCAGTGATGGAGATTTTGGATCGTCTCCAGACTATTGCTTGTCGTTCAGTTTATACCATGTTGTTATGTTAATTTGCATTGTGTTGTCCTGGTTGACAATCAGACGTCCTGTATTTGTAATCATTGTTCATCAAGTAAGATGGGGTCAGTTGATTAGTGGCTTTGTGTTGTGTAGAAACAGCTGAAGCGTGGTGCCAACATGTTCTGGCGAGTGTGCAGATCAGTTGATAAATCAGTGCCCGTCCTTGTGCCAGCTCGCTCCGGCTGAGTGCTTGTTGACATTTCCACGAGTCTGTTGACATTCTGTGATGATGATGATGATGATGGATGTGATGTGTGGTGATGGTCTGATAGTCTCATCTGCCGTTTGTTTACCTCTGGATGTAATGACTTAATATCTCTCTCTGCCTTCAGTGCTTCGATGCTGTTGGTCGGCGCCAGGAAGAGCATCTGGACTGTTACAAACACCAGACATTAGTTTCTGTGGCTGACTAACGTGACCCAGCCAAACAGTTTGTGTGTTTCTGCTAGTGTTTGTGTTTGTGGTTTTATATGTATATTTTGATGCTTTGGTTAACTGCATGTCTAGACATTAACAATACGTCAATGAATTTGTGATGAAAGGCTGTATCATATGTCACGCCGTTATTGCAGGGGCACCCAGTACTTTTCAGTGGGCCGGACAAATTCCCGAAACTGCCTCTTCATGTGGGGGACCTTGACCCCAATACATGGTTCCTTTGGCTCACGAGTCATCGCCCCCAAATGGCATCTCGATGAGTTCAGTCATTTTTGCACAGTATATCAATGTGATCAACACACCAACAGACACACAGACATGACATCTGTTGCAATAGGCTGCATCTGTGCTATGCATGCGATGCACAACAAATGACTTCACCATTGTCGGAATGTGGTAACGCGTTTGCAACTCATCTGATAATAATAATAATAATAATAGTATTAATAATATGCACATTTATCTTCTGGCATCAGATTGTTGCTTCAGAGAGTTTGACTATAACGTGGAGAGCAGTCATTGTGCAAGTTGTTACGTAATGTTCTCTTGTGATAAGTGTTTAAGGGTTGTGGTCTTTTCGCAGTGATGTGCAAAGTGCCGGGTAGGTGCTGCGTGTTGACACTGTGGCTATTATGATTAATTACTTTAGAAATATCCCTCGGTACCAATGTGCAAATCACTCCACAATTGCTTTCGATAGGCCGACAAATAACCATCTCGGTAGAGGTGACAGTGATAACAGTGAGATGGAGATGCTCTGTATGAATGATGGTTTTGCTGCTGAGTGAATTTCTGTCTAGATCGGCAGCCCAGGGGGGTTTGATTAAATGAACGAGGTACCAATATCTAGTATATATGCATGGACGGTTTGACCTGCATTGTATACATCTGGGCGTCTGTCGGGTACCAGCTTCTGCATTAACATACTGTAGACCCCCAAAGTAACCCCCAAAATCGGCTAGCGTAACGATTTTAGGTACTGTCTGGCACTAATTGCATAATGTGTACAGTAGTAAGCTAACAACAACAGCATGAACGACAGACACGGCAGTCCTTGCATCAGGGCGTCAGATGCCCCCCCCCCAAGGAGCGTGAATAGGCATTTTCAAGCCAAACTTGCATAATATTGAAACTCACATGTCTCGGCCGCGTTTCGACGAAATTTGGCATGGTGACGCAGTTCGACCCTCTTGACCGTTCCGACCTTTAAAAATTTGAAATTTCGAATATCAAAAATGGCGGCGGCCGCCATCTTGAAAAATCGAAAAATCACCATATCTCGGCCGCTATTGGTGCGATTTCAACGAAATTTGGTACCACGCAAAACACAATTCGTTGTATGTTGTCACCGTAATTTACATGTTTAATGACTTGTACTTCAAGACACATTAGCATCTTTGCACTTTTCTTCAAGGCTGGTCGTTTTTAACATGCGATGCCCTCAGTGTGTGCTATGGACAGATGTCAATCTGTCTGTGTGTTACACTCTTGTCTTAGTCAGAACGACTAAACCCATGTCAAGCAGTCAATGATAGATGGTTAACTGACGGACGTTTTTACCAGACTAAAGATTTTGGTGAAATTCCAGTTGGATGACTTCCAACAGGGTGCCAAATACATATTAGGTAGGAAAAATCTTCAGTTTTTTGACCAGTGTTTTCCATGTACTGGAAACGATAAAATGGGCATAATTGCTAGGGAATCGTATTAGATATGTGATCCATTGAATTGTGACATTTGTATGACTTTGAGTGATCTTTGAAGGTCATTTTTCACGTCCAGTTTCTCGAAATGCTGCATATATCTGTCTAGATTTAATTACAACGATTAGAGGTCATGCTAGATGCTACATTTTCACATATTTGAGTGAGTGGATTGTTCATGATCATTTTTATTGAACCCATTTAAATACTGTTCAAAGTTGCAGGCGGTCATGTACATGTATGCTAAACAGATTGTAGTGTGTCAGTCAGAATGATGCAAAATGACCATGATTACAGATCAGTGATACAAGATGATATATGACCTGTCACAAAGTATCATTTCTGATTATCACTGCACGATCTTCAAGGTTATTTCACATATTGAAAATGTTTTAAATGCAACTGCTTGTACAGTTGTGCTGCTCTGACCGTCTCTGTTGCAGACTACAGTACAGTTTCACGGCCTAGCGTTGTCAGTTGTCATTTAGACGAGAATTAATAAGATTTTCAGTAGACTTGTAGCGACGCGCGGTCTCTCTGCCAGACTTGAGCGTGCTCTTTTCTAATGGTTGAGCTAACAGAATTTTTTTGCTTTTGCTTAAGTCGGTGTTTTCTGTGGCCATTAGTGAGTGGTAGGATTAATAGGATTTTTTCAGGCCGGATATCCGTCTTGACATGTCTGAGACTAGTAGAGTTAGCTGGTGAAAGACAGTAGCGTGCAATGGCGAGTGAAAATAGTTGTAGTGTAAAGCTTGACTAGTGATGTGAAAGTAGCTAACGAGTGGCTGGTCATTGCACATGTGATTACGGTGGGTTCGTCTCACATGCTGCTGCTAATTTGCTGGTTTATATTTTGACCATGTCATTCTCCGGCGGTCGTTGCGTTCTTAGCACTAACGTCGGTGATTATATCGTTCGCGTCTGCGTATTTCGCATTGTGTACGTTGTATTGATTTCATTTTTGATCGACAAGCGATGTCGCCTGATTACTCGCAGGTGATTGATGGAAAACCCTGCAGTACTCGGACAGAACAGTCTGTTTAGGCCGTTTCTTATTCAGTAGTCTAGAAGTCATAATATAGGAATTAAATAAGATACATGTTGTCGAGCAAAACGAATCTGACACATGCCCTGTCTGTCACCAGTCATGTACACTGTCTCAAAACTCTGGCAAACGTGGACCGATTTTTAGAATTGTATAACTGGAGATGACCAAGGAAATTGTCTATGTACCTGTTTAGGTACCTATGTACCCATATGCCCACCTTACTTCCAAATCCTGGCATAGCCAGGATTTGGAAGTAAGGTGGGCATAGTAGGTCTGAGGGACGGAAGTCCCCCAGTCCCAGCGGGTTTCAGGGGCAGAGCCCCAGTGGGGATCTGAGGGATGTTTTTATGTCGTTTTCTCGCGTCTCTCTTTATTTCAAGTCACACCTTAACCCGTTCCCGTAAAAAAACTCGAATTTGTGCAAATCCCAAGATACGCATTGGCCAGGGTTTGGTGATCATGTGCCCATCTGTGGCTGCGCCACTGGTAGAGATTAACACCTCACCTTAACTGCGTTGCTATACTACCTTGTGAAATTTGAAAATTCAAAATAACTGCCAAAACGTTTACTCTGATGCTATCAAAATTAATTAGGCTCTTCTGCGTGAAACTTTAAACGAAAGTTAACTAAACAACACTCATAACACGTTCGACCAGAAATGTCGCAATAGTGATTTAGGCGTACGTAATTTTTGCACGATACATGAAGTACAGAGCAAATTAGCAATAACTGTAAGAATATGGTCTGACAACAAACTGCATGAAGTTTGTGCAACAAATGGCTTCAACATTGTCAGAAGATGACAAGAGCGTTTGCAACTAATACCTACTGCAGATCATCTACCTGATAAAACGGCCAAAAGTTACAAAAAAGTACTCAAGAAAATCACGTCTAGTACAAACGCAAGCTCACAGACGTTTGCGCCATTACGTCACGCCAAATTTCGCCCCAACGACGCAAGGCGTCGCCCGTTGGGGGACGACAAACCTTAAAATCGCCCATGCATAATTTAAATGTAGGCATAGGCTAAGCGCTGGGCGCATCCGACCAGTAAAGCAATGGGTGACTTATAATCCGATATGATGCGATACGATACAATACAAAATGTTTAGCGTGCGCTGAAAATCTGACCTGTAGCCAGCTTAATCATTCTGTCACACGGCAAATAAACCATGCAGGCTGAAATCAGGTTTTCAGCAAACTTGTCTCGTCGATGGTTTCAAACGTCTGGTCTACTAGTGACGTCTGTTCTGCAGGGTAGAAGTTGTTCGTCGTCACTATAGATGTCATAAAGCACATGAACATGTGCTTTATGACAGCCTTCGATCTTGCTAGTTGACTGCTGACTTGACAGTAACATCGTCAGTAGTAGTAATATCATTATCATGTGCGCAGTCACCGTCAGACCAACAGTTGATAACGCGCGTACTGCTACTAGGCCTTGTTCTTTTGTCGTTATCGTTGTTGTTGTTGCGTGTAGCCACGAACGCTGCCGTCGAGGACGTCGAAGCGAACGAGCGTCTGTCGCGATCGTGTTGCTTACGGGCGGCGTTGGTCGTCGTCTGGGTGAAGCCGACGATGAGCAGACTCAGGATGAAGTGAATCACTTTTCTGTAGAGACGGTCAAGGTAGGCGGTGTATTTAGGCCCAAGCATCTCACGCACTGTCGTCAGAAACGGCTGCTCTATCGCCTAGAACATAGCCATCCAGCCGATCAGTCAATTTAATTGGACAATTGATCTTCGTCAGCGAGGTCATCCTTTTCAGTTGCCTGATCATTGTACTGATTTGCATAAAAATCCTTCATTGTTCGATCCTTGTATCAGTATATCAAATAAACTCATCCTAGTTATATTGCTTTGTGTGTTTATTGTTTTTATGTGATCTCTATGTTCCATTTCCATTGTACTGTTATGTATGTTGATGTGCGTTTGTCGCATCCTAATAAAGATTACTTACTTACTTACTTAATTTACCAAACCATCATATCTTTTTTATCTTCGGACCAGTGGTCGAACTAAGAAAAAGCAGTGGGGACGACACCGAGACGCCGAAAGCGCCGAGACTTCGACGCCGTGTATTACATGGAGTCCGCAACCGCAGTGGGGGAATCCCCCATCACCCCGGTAATTCGAGCACAGCTGCTTCCTAGGGACATAGGCTGGTTCATTTTAAGCACCTCGTGCCCTAAGATGAAACATACGACTAATGTATTCCTTCGTTTTTGGTTCAGCTCAACAATTTCTATACGCCTTTTCCGACAGCCACCATAGTGGGTTTCAATATATTAACTTTAATCATTTATGAGTCACTTATTTGTAGGAAATCTGAAGCTATTTAAAAATTTGGTTAATCTTTGGCAACTCTTTTAACTAAGTATACAGTAGACTATAGGCTACGAAACTATACTATTTTGATATAATTATTATGCCTATGATTAACTGTAATTATAAATATCTTAATTATTTCGACAAAAGCCTAGCAGCACAGTACAGGCATATAAACCAAAAAATAAAACGAAATTACGTAATATGCAGTAGCACATAAAACATACATAAAACAGCCTAATTATAACAAGTGTCCAAAGTAATATGGCAAAAGGCCGCATTGCCGTGTTGTCACCCCTCGCTGCGGTAAATGCACTTGTCCATCGCGTGCGCTGGGCAGGCACATTCGCCTGCAACTGCAGGCGAACAATGCGGAATGCACTTTTACTTATGCGTAAGTACGTTACAATGTTCCCCTTCCCGTGAGGGATCTGGATCCCCATCTAATATGTGTTTCCTTGGGATCACGTGAACCTGTTCCCCAAACGGCATCTTGATCGGTCCAGCTGTTTTCGCACAGCTCACATGTATGCCCAACACACACACAGAAATACACACAGACCACGCTATATGCGACATTTGTAGCACTGGCCGCATCTATGCAGTGCGCGTGCATGCCTTGCGGCCTAAAAACTCAAAGTTTTAGTGAACGTAGTACATCACGAGCCTTACAGTAGTCTAGGCACCATTTTGGCAAATTCATAATGCAGTGGAACGACGTCATACTGTAATACATACTTTTTTCTCATGTTTTGATTATACACGCACTGTACAGTTACATTAAAAGTAACGAATTCTATGTATGTGGGTATGTATATTGTGAAACTGAAACAAGGTGTCGCCATAACGGGACGTAACCGTACTGGCCTTCTGTGCAGTGTCAGCCGCCCGACCGCCCACACGCCCTGCAGTCGGCCCGCCCGCCCGCCGGCAGCGCTACAGACGCCAGCGAGCAAAACAATACTGGCCCATTAGGCGGGCTAGT
>Ga0209780_1004391_pt1 | contig 10838 bp, 5 predicted proteins | sample WorMetexBAHAMAS2_FD_187384 | JGI IMG/M metagenome (GOLD analysis project Ga0209780, IMG submission 187384) | Marine gutless worms symbiont microbial communities from Max Planck institute for Marine Microbiology, Germany - Inanidrilus exumae... | ecosystem: Host-associated > Annelida > Digestive...
ATATGTGGGTTACCATAGACGATAGCTACTTTGTATTAGATGAGTTCCTCCTCCAGCGTGGAGAGAGACCACGGAGGTGGGTATTGACAGAATGCTCATGCCTGTACACTCATTTTGTGATTCTAGTGCTAAATGTGTGGTATGATTGACGTTTGCTTTTGTTTACAAGTCGGTCGGCCATTTGCAAGCTTTGCTGAGCTCTTGTAAGCATATGTTATGCAATTTAGCAATTGTTTGTTGTTGTATTGTGACGTGTGTCTGCTGAGTTCTTATAATTTTATGGCAGTAATTCATCAGGGTTGTGTGGAATGATTAGAATGACTGACTGCTCTGTGTAGTTTCTAGTAGTGATGGCACGATCCATGGCATCGCATCGAATATCGCAGTATTAAAGGCGTATTGCATTGTATCCATATCACGATAATTCCATCTCCAACGATTTGATATTCCGCACTAATGTAAGGCAGTAATGGGCAGTAGTTAGTTGAAAAGTAGTTTAACTACAGTAGTTAACTACTGCTTAAAAAGTAGTTATAACTACTAGTTAACTACCTGACAAAAAGTAGTTAGTATTAACTACAAGTTATTAACTACCTCATACTAACTACTTTTTAACGACTTTAGCCTACAACCAGCCACACACGCAATACAGTTATCCAGAGTATAGGTATATTGAGTTACTAGTAGACTAGTAGTTAGTTCGACTGACTGGCAGCGACTGCCACACTAAATAGTGCCTGTAACAGTATTTCTCAGCCTGTCTCTAAGGAACAGCATATCGTCGATCATGTCATCAGATTGAGTTTCCAGTGACGGCTGCATAGTTTCTGTCCAGCTGCACTGAACAGACGTTCTACGGCAGCCAAGCTGGACAAAGTGGAGTTTGGCTTGAGAGCTTCTTTAACTGCTGGATACGAACTAAGACAGTCCGTGGTAGTATTGCTGCTGGAATACATTTGTTTTATAGTGGAAAAGCAGACTGCAACAAAAACTACGTAAGTAATGAAAAATGTACATTTATAGTTGCATGCTATTGCTTGCTGTAGTTACAGACACTGATTATGCATTATCAATATGAAAAACAGTAGTTACACTACAGTATTTAATAACTACTGAAAAGTAGTTTAACTACTTCTAGGTGACCACTTTTTCAGCAATAGTTACTAACTACTAGTTAACTGCAAAAAAGTAGTTGAACTACTTGTAGTTAACTACAAGTAGTTACTACTGCCCATCACTGATCTAAGGCGCATCATCGGCAATGGTTGTGCTCTGTACTGTCGTCATCATCAACAAAGAGACAGCGACGGACTGGGAGTAATTAGTGTCACATTGCTGGCCGATACATTTCACAGTGTGTCGAGGCCTGCTAAACTAAAGTCTTAAGTGAACTTCTCACTGATGCGTTCAAAAGTCGTTGATTGCGTGCGAATATAGGAGGACGGTCTCAAAAATCTAACTTTGCTAGATTTTAGTATAGAGTTCTTGCTGACGCTGTCATCCACAGTCGACCATGGTGGATGGCTTCAGTATGCTCATGCGGGTAAAATCGATGTTGACGGCGGTCGATGACGTCAGTGAGAATGCTACTGAAGTTTGTCAATGTTAGATTTTTGATACTGTCCCATTCCCTGTGTTCAAATGTCATCAAAGGTCGTCGACCGCATTTGAATGCCGTCGACGACCTTCAGCGGAATTCGAACACATGCAAAGGCGTCAGTGAGAATGCTACATTAATCTCGGACGGTTGACCATAGGCTTACTTATGTATACAGTAAAATATGGTGGAGTGTTTTGGGGCCATATCGTATCATATTTCGATATTTTGTGCAATATCATATCATATCCATTGTTTTTCCTCTTGGCAGTATCGTGCCATCACTGGTTTTAAGATACTAATTTACTGTCTATTGATCATTTTTGGATAAAGACATCATCGTACAGTTGTAATTTTGTTATGGGATAATGGGAGTGGCATTGCTTGAGTTAGATGAGCACTCTGCTAATTCTGTGAGTGTATCTCGTGGTGGAAAGTGTTTAGAACTGAACAGTAGAGAGTATAATTTATGTGTAGATGTTGGCAAGAAGTAATGTAAGTAGTTGAGTGCTAGACTGTGTGCCATAATACCTGAAACATGAATTTCTGGTTTGTATAGAACATTGAGAAAGTGGTGGAGAACACTGCCAGAGGAACGCCGTGCTTACTGGCGCAGCCGGCTGCTGAAGCGACGGCAGTTGTTCTACCTAGCTGGTTTTGGTGTTTTAACATTTGGAATTGTTCACTATGTTACACATATCAGTGAGACACCGGTGACCCATCGCAGGCGGTATCTTGCATTCACGAAAGAACAGTTTGTGAAGTTGTCTGAATATCTGTATACTATGGTAATGCTTGAGCTTTTGTCCTCTACATCTTTTGACTATTTGTCTTAGTAGTTGTCTGTGTTGCCCAGTCCAGTGATTAATGTGACCCGGATTTGTTTCCAGCTGAGAACCATCCATGGGTATTCCAATAAGTCATTAGTGGTGTTGGCGAAAAGCGTCTGCTCACAGTTGCTCCAGAGCTGTAGCAGAAGATGGTTGCCAGTTCTGTTAGTTTTACCAAAAAAATTAAAGAAAAAGGCAACTAAGCCCATTTTGGAGTGTAGTTCGGGCTGCTCATCTCCGTTACTTGGCCAATGAGACTGTAGGTGGATAAACTAATTAATTCTGTGATGCGATACCACACCCACCAGTACCAATTTGTACTGCTTGGTGATGGGCACATTTGTGTGAACAACTCGCTAAGGTTGTCACCTGACAGTGGAATGGCTGGGAGTCGAACCCGCAACCTTTGAGTCGTGAGTCCAATGCCATGACCCTTATCGCACCATGACAGTGTTTACTATTGATGGGATATATTTCCTAAAATAAATTAGTATGTATGTATGTAGTTTGTTTATTCTTTGTCACTCGTTTAGCTGTTTTCACTCAGCAGCATGTACATATACAGATAGTAGCTTTTTACCATCAGTTGAGATCCGTGTCTCATATGTACAAGATGCTTTTATGCATACATAAGATTTATTGCAAAATAATCTTGACATTGAAAATTATTTAGACTACTTCAAGCTTTTTAAGTCAGCTGTTTGGGAAAATATAGCATAAGCATATATTAGCTAGGATGTGCTTAGTGACATACAGGAAATTATACAAGAACACCACAAAAAACCCATTTAAAGGACAATATTCAGATCAGACCATGTTAGTTGGCATCCGCAGTTAAGAACTGGAGGATTTTGTCCCAAGAAATTTTTACTTCCAGCATGTTCTTGCTGACAGCTACTAATGCATATGGATTAGGGAGAAGATGCTTGAGTTCTTGGCGATGTTACCTACACTTTTCCATATTCATACAGGAAATTGTAAGTGAACTGTAATTGCAATTGTCCCAGCCAAATTGAAAGACTGTTCAAGATTGTGTGCAATTATGTGTGCTGTACAAGTATTGTCTCAGAAATGGTATAAATAGAGACCTGGTTAAGGTATATATGGCTTATTGAATAGTGTCATTGTTGGTGACCTTCAGTAATCTTCAAGGTGATCTAAGCTATTTTGAATAAGGGTACTTCTGGTTTCTCAATAGTGAAGCTTTTTGTATGATTTGCATGTGCAGTATCCTGCCAGAGAACAAGTGTTTCTAGTGTAATATCAAAGAACTGGCAGCATTTGCTGCCTTAATGTCACATCATGATCATACCTGACATCAGTGCCTTGTCAGTACTTTGTGCCTGGTCAATGCACTTTATAAATCACCATAACTCACCATTCAGGAAGTCAGAGGTTGTAGTATACTGTGCCCAGTTAGCTAGTGCTGGTCCAGGATATGTAAGTAAGTAAGGAAGTAAATCTTTATGGGTATGTCTAAACTGTGTAAGGATATGTAAGAAAGTAAGGAATTAAATCTTTATGGGTATATCTAAACTGAAAACACTAAATAAATTGTAGAAGGGAAGCAAAGCGTGTCTGTGGGCCATCTAGTAACTGTAGAATATATTTAAGATTGCAACTTAGAGTCTTTTTTGCAACACAGTATAGACGTTGTTTTGCTTGACGATTGTTGTTGCTTGTTATTAAAATTTTAAAATGTGAGACTTGCCTGATGATGGTCGGCAGGAATTTGACAGCAGTAAAGACCATATAGTGCCTCCGACGCATCCGGTGTACCAGCATGTTGTCAATGTCGTGAGGAAGATAGTGGACAGCAATCAGGATTTGGACTTCATGCGCGAGCAAACTTGGACAATTGTCGTCGTTGATAGTGATGAAATCAATGCATTTGTGTTGCCGGTACATACAGTTTTATAACAGTCTAAAACCAACTGTTTCCAAAATGAAATAAACTTGTAAGTTAATTTCATTATGGAAATAGTTTTTTAATTTCAGGTTGTTGTTGTCTGTTGTAATGATTTATAGTAAGCACAGAAATTTTCTTGAGAGACTAGTAGTTGTTTGCTGATGATATATGATAAACAGTAATTAGCATGTTTCTTTTGAAAAAGCATAAGACATTTTCCTGTACCATATTGAAATATGTTTTTTTTCAGTTTTTCTGTAACTACACAGAGTTTGCAATGTTAAACACTGAAAATTTCTCAGTTATTTTTCAGTATGCATGGTGCATCTGTTGCTTTTAAGCAGCACTTTCATTTATTGTTATCTTGTAGAAGAGCCATCTGTATAGAATATGATACTCATAATCTCATTGCTGTTTGGCACATTGTGTAAGCACGGTATATGCTGCCGTGATTTCGTCTGTCCATTCATCTCACACAGTTACACTACATTGTGTCAACATGACTGAGTGTACCAAAAAACGTTTTCATTGCTTATTGATGTCACCATTGTAGTTTTCTCACGGGGGTGGAGGGGGCAGGTCTTGTACCATGGGCAGGAGGTCTCCCGGATACTTCTTTTGGGTTTTACCTAACTACAAACTACATTCCAAAGCCGGACCACCACAGAAAGATATTATACAACGAGGGTCGTTAGGCATTGATATGTTATAGGAACTGATGAACAGCAACTACACAAGATAATACATTTAACTGATAAATGGGTCTTTTGGTGGTTGGTTAGTTTCTATCCTGTTGTAGGCGTTAGTGTAATAACTTTCCCAGTTCTTTTCTATTTTGGGTCATTGCTGAACAAACAGGCAACGACGTCGGGAGGTTACTGTAATACTGTATTGTTGGTCATCCGTAACCTGGTGGAACTACATCTTCACCTAAGACATTGCTGTCCCTGATATAGCCTGTTTTTTTGCTGAAAGGGAATGTTAATCTCCCAACCAACCACCAACCAACCGTTAGTTTTTTCACACCAAACATCACATTGAATTTTTGAACTGGTCATATTCAGTGTACGCCTTCATTATGTGGAGTATCTTGCTGTGCCTCAGATATGATGCAAGATAGGCACATACTCGTAATTACCATACGATGCTAATAAAGTCATGTGAACTGTCATTGGTTATTTGCTGATGTTGGAAGATGGGACAGATTTTTGTCACCACCGAGCTGTTAAGACTGACCGAGACAGACAGCCAGTTGGCTGTGGTGCTGGCTCATGAAATATCACATGCTCTCCTCTCACATGGTGTAGGTACATCACAGCATTTCTTATCATATAATTATATTTCAATATTTTAAGTAAATTTTGCAGTAAATTGCACTTTTGAGTTTTATGAATTAATGTGGTTAGGTTAGTGCTGACAGTAAAATGATTGTTGTTTGGTAATGGCTGGCAGTGTGACTGTATGACTTGACACATTTTGTATGATATTGCATTGCAGTCGTGGTGTGGAACGATTTAGTAGCTCAGTAGTTAATAAGTTTGTATTATTATATTATATCATATCGTATCGTATCATATGCGATCTTTATTTACTAAGGCAGCAATAAAACCACAGACCAGAAAATTGCACACTGAAAATGGAATTACTGGACTAACTGGAGACAAACATACTATTAATGTTGTCTATTGCTGTATATCTTTTATTTTTATGATATAATCAGAAGTCGTTATTATCTTTCTGTAGTATCTTTTTTTGATAGACATATGATGCCTGTATGATTTTATATTGTTTGTGTTGCATACTGGCTATGTGGTAACTATGTTGTAGGCTGAACAAGTCAGCTTTGCTGCTGTACTTGATGTGTTGATAATTATTGTCATGGCTGCAATATGGGCTTTCATGCCAACGGATGGCATTGCTGTAGTTACGCAATGGTTCTACAATAAAGTTATTGAGGTGATGCACACTAATTTCTATCTTAACAATTTATTACTTGGCATGACTTAGAATGAACTGCTGCCAATGAATTTTCTCAGAGAACTGTTATTCTGTGGCATTAAAGTGATATGTGGTATAGAAATGAGGAATTCATCAAATTGAGATTGTAGAAATGCACAGTTTATTGTAAGGTTGTCTCACATTATATTCAGTTCAGTCCTTCATCACTGTTGTTTGGCTGACATGAATGGCGTTTGACCTACAGGGTGTTCCAAAAAAGTAAGGCCACTACGTTTGAAGGCTCACATCTTGTGCTTACGACATAGAGGTTGAATCATGACCATAGATTACTGTGACGTCACTGCACCCTATTTGTTGATTCCATATTCATCAAATTTGTCATACAAAGTGGCGCCACCTGGCGAAATGGAATATCTCAACTTGCCAGAGTTTGCTGGCAGGCATTGATCGACGAGGGCATTTCCCAGTGGCAACGCCGTCTCCAGAGCATGATGCAGCAGAATGGCGGACATATTGAATGTGTTTTTAAAGTAGACTGCTGATTAATGTTTGTGCTTTATGTATTTGACTGCTTAACTGTGAACCGTTGACATTACATTAGCCAGTAAGCAAGAAGGCTCAAGACAGTCAATTTTTCTTTATACTGAGTTGCCTTCTTTCACCAGGTGGCATCAAAGGCATCACTTTGTATTAGGCAGTAGATGAAAATGAAGTGACAGGCATGTTCACAATATCATGGCATTGAATTGTGCCAAAAATTGTGCAATTCGGTTCAGGTATTTCAAAAATATAGACATTCAAAATTGAAGCGCAGGGTCTCGCTAGATTTTGCAAGTAAAAGTCTCGATGGTTGATTTTGTCGCCAGGTGGCGCCACTTGTATTATAAATTTGTTCGATATAGAGGTAACAGATGTGTTCAGAACGAAACAATGTTGAGATGTACCAAAAACCACGCACACTGGTTCAGACATTTTGAAGATGTGAGCCTTCAAACGTAGTGGCCTCACTTTTCTGGACCACCCTGTATATGAACCTGCACCGTTTATCCCCAAAGCTTCTCTTTCAGAACTACTGGAGGAATAAAGTGAATGAGCAACTGACCAACTGAAGTTTACCCGGAAAGTGGCCGATAACTGACGTGTGTGTGTCTGAACTCCCATTTTAGGTAGTCGTTGCACATACACACTTCTATTTACACAGCATAAAGTTGCTGTTTAGTTCACAACACTTACACTCTTGATGTTTAATCAGTCACTGTTTTAATGGTTGTTTACCTGGAATGGTCGCCAAAGACACCATTGCAAATTGCTAGAGAATTTTCTCTGGCCATATGCCTTTTCTGAGGCACAGTGAACAGTGGCAGATAATCAACTTGTACACTCATTGATCTGAAGAGCAATCAGAAATAGTTTATGCTGTTTGGAGAGAGCACTCTGCGTGTATTCCGTCTTTTGACTGGCAGTGTTACAGTGAAACATTCACATCTCCTATTGCTTTACCCTTCTCAGTAGCTTGTATTGCATTGTTCTTGGTACTCTAACAGTTCAAGGAGATTTGAAAATGAACAGTGCTTAGACGAATTTCGCTCGATGTAGTTGCATGTCTGCATGCTGGTGTCAGAGAGCCAGCACAAATGGTGTGATTTCTGTTCCCCCAGGAGTCGTGATAGTGGATCACGGAAGGATATGGACAGTGAGTGATTGTCCCCAGTTGGAGTCAGTGCTTTGAGGTATCTTAACTGCTTTCCAACCGTTGATTGGTAACTTGGGTGATGGGAAGGGCGTTTGGCCTATTTTAGGGACTCAGCCGCACATGAAGAAACTCCTAAAAAGAAAGCCAATTAAACAAAAAACTGAAGATAGCAGTATTATTATTAGGCCGCATCACATTTCTGCAGACTGAATAACCTGGTCTATCTGTGTGTGTGACTGTGTGTTTGTCTGTCTGTTGGTCACGTTCATGAGCCTGCAAAAAAACGACTGAACCAATCAGGTGACTCAGGTGGGCCAAGGAAGCGTGTCGTGTTAACCATGTCATGTTAACCGTAATGGGGGTCCAGATCCACCAAGGCGAAGGGGCAATTTTTTTTTGGGGGGGAGGTTGTCTGTACTGTTGAAAAGCATTGTGAGTCACTGCTGCGGTGTATGCAGCAAAAATTACTAATGGCATCAGTGCGACTGCTGTAGCCAACTGCATTGCTTCCGACTGGACTGTGGCCTCTTGTCAAAATTCTTTGACCAATTGTTACTAATAGTAGAAGCAGTAGTAGTAGAATGTTTGTATGTGTGCTGTCAGATACTTCTACATTTGCCATACAGTCGGCGACTTGAAGAAGAAGCTGATGCAGTGGGACTTCAGTTAATGGCCAAGGTTAGGTTTATTTCTTCTGTTTTATGTGTAAACCTGTAACTGAAATTGGTAATTTCTATATTTAAAGCAGCGTTGAATAAGAAATTAATAACGAAGATTGATGAATTGAGCTTGAAGAGCTTTGATGTAGCTGGAATGAGTGGAGCCTACAAATTAGTAATTATGCCACCGAGCAGTGCATCCAGGACTTCAGTCTGAGTTGAAATGCAATGATGGACATATGTAACAGTTGTTTGACTCTCAAAATGATGTTACTGCTTCAAACAACAACAAGAGGCGTTTTACTGCCATTATACAGTTCAGCCTGTGTTAGCTGGCATTTCCTGCTATCAACTGAAAGATTATGTTGGAACAAAGCTTTACTGCCCATGTGCCCTTGTTGGCGATAACTACACTGTGTCCTAAAAAAATGTTTGCACCTTTAAACTCTCTGTAAAATGGCAAAGGCTTCCCATACTCGTTACCGAGCGTTGGGCCCGGAGCTGATCCCGGTGTACAGTCAGTCAGCCCGCAGGTGACTAAGTCATCCACCCGGCAGTAGGCTGTCATTACTTTCCGCTAAGCCTGCGGTTACCTTCCCAGCCGCAGAGCATCACCGCCCTTTGGTCGGTACCAAGTTATACTGCTTGGTGACAGAGGCACATAGGTGTGAACAACTTGCCCACGGTTGTTACGCCGCTTTTGCCCCGAGTAGGATTTGATCCCATGACCTGTTGATCGCAAGTCCAGCACTCTACCTGTTATGCCACTGCGCCACCTCTCTGTACCAAACCGTCTGTAACTTTGTCAAATTTAAAACTGATTTTCAAATTTTTTGCACTGTTGGAAAGCGTAAGAAATTTGCTACAAAACCCATATGACATTACCCATATCGCCTTAGACATGTGGCTGCACTATCCCGGGAAATTAAAAATTCAAATTTTATGCAGATATGGAAGAAAATGCAAACAAATTGCATTTTTAATCGCCTCTAACTTTGTTATTCATCCACAAATTTTGATATTTTCGGTCTTTAAAATAGCAAGTCTTTGTTCTTTATGGACAAAAAGGTGTTCTTGATCACTTCACCTGACAATTGGCAGAACGACCGCATTTACGCACCCCATAAGTAAGTAAGTACATTTATGTTTCGCGCAGCATGCCTTACAGCCTAGAACTGTCACGGAGGCGCTATGATGATGTTGCGTAAGCTCTACTGAACAGAACAGTCTTCAGACGCGTACAGAACTGAGTTAGAGTTAAAGACGAGTCGCGAACATTCAGCGGCAGCGAGTTCCACAGGGTCGGACTGGAGATGGTGAAACTTCTCTGAGGTTAATATATTGCTGGCTTTCCGTTACTGGGTAGGGATAGCTCTCCACCCCTGACCTTTCGTCTCTGATATAGCCATATTTGTACTGAAAAGGGACGTTAAACTCCAGCCAACAAACTGCATGTAGTAAGTACTGTAGCGAATGTTATATTATGTGATGAACGCTGTAACGTGTGGTAGATGCGGGGTCAAACAACAGTGGCTACTATGAACTGCAAGCCGTTCTGACTCATAAGGGACGGTCAAGCTCTAGTGGTCACTATGTTGCTTGGGTCAAGTCAAGCAAACCAGGTCAGGTCACCTGTTGAACTCTTACTTTCCAATGTAGTATCAGGTTGTCACACTTGGTGACCAGTCTTCACTTTCACTGTTCATGAACAGACCGACTTGTACGTTGTCACGGTTTTTCATTAAGTAAGTAAGTACCATTTCCACGTAATGCTTGAATCTTATGTGGACATTTTTAGGTCGACTACGCTGAGTCGACCTAATAAAGTGCGTCTCAAATGTCCATCCGCCCGTCCGTACGTCCGTCCGTCCACAAAAAGTTTCTTCAATTTGAATGAAAGTTGGTATGTAGGTAGAGGTCGATGAGTGATACATGACGGTATGCAGTATGACCCGATCCATTTTCAAAGGCTATGTCCTCCCCATTTATAATTGGGGCTGGCAAATGACACGGAATCTTAAATTAGGGCACAGTACCTAAAGCTCTTCAGGGCAAGATTTCAGATTTTTTGTCCTAGTTTTCTTTGAAGCCGGCAGTAAGTAGGAGTCGACCGTCAGTCCTGTATGGTGCTAATTTATTAAACCTTGTTTTAAATCCTGTAAAGGGTAATTGAGTAGCTGTTGCGATTCTT
>Ga0209780_1004392_pt1 | contig 10837 bp, 10 predicted proteins | sample WorMetexBAHAMAS2_FD_187384 | JGI IMG/M metagenome (GOLD analysis project Ga0209780, IMG submission 187384) | Marine gutless worms symbiont microbial communities from Max Planck institute for Marine Microbiology, Germany - Inanidrilus exumae... | ecosystem: Host-associated > Annelida > Digestive...
CTCTCAGAGTACTTTTCATCTAGTTATTATTATTATTATTATTATTATGGACGACCAGACAGCTGGTATGTGTGTACGTGTGTGCTATAGTGTTCCGGAAGACAAACAGCGTTTCGTTCCAAACATGAGCATCATTGCTGAGGAGAGCCTCATATCTACACAGTCGTCACTACTCAGAACCCAACGCACGTCAGTATACACAGCGGCGCGGAAAAAAATCCGATCAGATTGGCCACTTTGGTCAGAAAAGTGTAGACGTTTCACAAGGTAGTGTAGCGACACTTTTAAAGTGTGGTGGCAGTGGCGTAACTAAAAGGGGCATAGAGGGGCAGTTCTCACGAAGCGCAGCAAGCCAGGGGCGCAAAACAGCCTTACGAAAATATTTTATGACTAACGAGTAGCGATCACAAAAGTCAAAATGATAAAGTTTTCTGATTAATGTTTTCAAGGATGATTTTGACAGCTTTTTCACATGCAGTGAAATGTCCCTTCGCCGAAACGCGTCACGTGAGTCTGACGCCAACAGTCCACTTTTCCGTTAAATATACCACCATGGTTGTGCCGAGTCGCAAACCCGGCAATGTTGTTATTTTCCTTAAAGAGTATTTGACCGAAAATCGGACTGTCGGCGACAGACCCATGACGCACTTCATCGATGCTGCCCCTGGCGCCGAAAACCCCAGTTACGCCATTGTATGGTGGCATGTATGGTATGTTTCGTGACAACGTGGTACAAATCTGCTGAGTCTGACGTGACAGTGTTTTGGAAATCGTCAGCGTTTGACGAAGTTAGCAGTATAGTGGTAAGCTGTTTTGACTCCACGTATATTGCGCCTTTTCTGAGACATAGCAAAATAGTGGTCGAAAATCGCCGACTGACATTTCGCCAAGATATTTGACGTAATAAAAGTAACGTAAAGTGAGTAAAGTATGAGGTACTCATATAGCGCGTTCTTACGGCCTAAACAGTCACGAAGCGCTACAGAATGGCACGTGTTAACGGGATCACACAGTTTTACCTGCCACCCAAACGACCATCCTGACTTTATTTCGTAAGCATTCACCAGATGGCACCACCCGAACGAGGCGGCACACATCTGATATAGCTTACTACTCAATTTATCGACCTCGGAAGGATGAAAGGCTGAGTTGGCCAAGTTGGCTGACCTATAGCGGACGGCTTACCCACATAAGTAGTCACCTGTCAGCTGCAGGTCGAGCGTGGGACAGGGAAGTTCGCCGGTCAAAGACCGACGTTCTACCACTGTGCCATGCATCCAACCAGTAGAGTCCCTGATCTATAGTATGGCGTTATGTGATCGTATGTTTAGCCATTTTGATACAATACCGGCTTGTGACGGACAGACCGACACACAACGACAGCATATACCGCGCTAGCATGGCGTCGCGCAGTAAAATAAATCCAAAACTGAATCAATAACAAACGCAATGCAAGAAGCCAGATCAAATGTTACAATCCAAGACACATTTCAAACAATATCAGTTAAATGCTACAAGTAACTACAAGTAATAATTTAGAGAACTCGCCATCATCAATGTCGAACTGTCTACCAAATACAAAATGCTTAACTTCACTATACTTCCAATTAGGTGAGTCCGAAACGTACAAGGGGGTCATATTACCAAGATTATGCCTCCTTTGCATATTGTCTATTCTCTTGCAATAATCATTTTGTACTATATTTACGATATCTAACTTCACCTGCTCCAAACTATAGAAAGGTCTTAATATTTCTAAAAGGTTTATTCTTGACACTGACCACGCCATCTTTTTGGGGTAATTTATCATTAGTTGACTACGAGTTGACATGATCAAGCTGCGTACTAAACTTGGAATGCACATTTTCACCCATTCCAGAAATAGGAGGGCATTTTAAAAATTTAGAAAGGGTAAGATTTGTCATTCAAAGTTATTTGAAATGTACCTAGAATAGAGTGGACGTAAGTCTTTTATGCTAACTTTGTCTCTATCTTGTGTTGTTTATGCGATATAACAGCATCTTTGTGGAAAAATCGCTATTTTTCCAAACCCCGTCCATGTAACGCTCCAGATGAATGAATACATGAAGGTATCTGTTCTGTGGTGATTGCTTAATGATCAGCTATGGCGTTTTAACACAGTACAGCGTTCTTTTGACAGTCAGACACAATAGGCCATTGCAAATACCGTGCTGTACAACAGGCCTACAATGCGTTGCATATCAAATCAAATCAATTATTTATTTGTCAATCAAAGAATAAGACATTAAATAAAAAACTTTGTACAATAAGTATGATACAGGACACGGCACCAAGGAAGATCAAACTCTTCACTTACTGGTGCATATCGATCGCTGTAACAATGTTACGAACACAGTCAAAAGCAACGAAATAATAATGCCACAGTTAAAATGATCATAGCCATTGCCTTACTAATATATACAGTGTATATTCGCGGGAATTTAGGTCTACATAATACATTCAAGCCCAACGAATAAAACGTTAATCATATCATGTTACATCGTCGTCTATTACCTACAGTTTCAATCAGGACCAGTCTGAGTCTGATGCTCAATTTGAAACTTTCTGGGTGGGCCCAAATGTGGAAAGGACAGTATAAGGCATTGACGAAGCCCTCTCCAACAAACTATACGGACTCAGTAAACAGTATAAGCGCAACCAACCATGTTATGCATGCTGAGTGATGTTAGGTTAGTTGCTGGTAGAAGTAAAAATCCATTTTTTGCATATGAAATGCATTTATTGCATGTAGATCTGCGCTGTTGTGCAGGAATCTCTCAGGGACGGAGGCCAACTCGAGAAAGTAGGTCACGTTCATCATGTTGGTCTTTCAGCTGCCATAGTTTCAGTAAACGATAGGTCAGTTTCAGAACCAAACGATCAAAAACGTCCTCCGTCTGGGTAAAGACCTGGTCATACACAAAGCGAAATAACTGTAATTCCTGCACAGGCGGATCGCTGCAAGCTTCCTCAAACATTGAACCATCATATACAATGACAGAATCAACAATGAAATTCCACAAACATGCGGCTGCTGCAGCAACAATAACGCTCCTGGTATGGGATGCAACATCCGAATGATACCAAACAGTGACACCAATTCGTCATCCAATAACGACAGCAACTCAGGGAATACTACAGGATAAATTTGATTTTGATCACGAAGCAACATGCCCACATTACTTCGACACATCTGCAAACATTCTTCTATCAAACCACATTTGTACGCATACAGAACCTCGAACTCATTCACAAGAGGAAATCGCTCGGAAGACAGTTCACGGATAGTCTGGTGTCGAACACCTGTCAGTTTTTCGAGTGCTACTTGTTCCAGCATTGTCACTAGTAGAGTGGTGTCCATAGAGCGTGAACCGTTGTTGTCATCTTTCGCAGTTCTAACCTCTACAACGGGTATGTTAGTGTATTTTTCACCTGTATTTTCACGGCCTTGAACAGAAGAACATCACTCACAAGGGGTCGTTTGCTGATAAACAAATGTTGCCGATAAGCTGCAATCGCTTCACAACCTTTGGTGTTTACGGTGGTAGAACACTGTGAATACAAATATCGCGCCAGTAATTCAATCGTAAGCACGAATAGACCTGAGCTGTCTAGTTGTGACTGGTCGTAGGAGCCTATTGTGTTTCTCCGTACGTGTTCGTAGAGCATAATCAAACCAAGCACCGCGTCAACACGCTCATCAATCTGTGGTAGTTATTCTGCTCCAATACTACACACACTGTCCTGTTCACGATCACGCTGGTTGAGCACTTGTTTGCAATGATCAATCGCTTTCTGATAGTGCAGTGACTTGTAATAGAGAGCAGCTAATAATATATGCACTACTTGATAAGCAGATTCTAGTCCACAAGTGAAGGAGTAGTGCAGATATGCCTTTGACATTTCGTCGTGTAACATCTCCAAGGCGTTGCTGCGAACACTAGAGAGAGTTGCTAGTTTAATTGCCTTCCTGGTATACATTGGTCCTACGTTCTTGGGGCTGCTGGTGGCAATCGCGGCAGTACAAGGATCGAAAAGCGCCCATAAAACTTCAAGAAGGTCCTCACTCAGACCATGTATCGACACTGTCAATGCAACTCGCAGACTCGCCACGGCAACAACGTAATCCCATCGACGACCATGGATATTTCTCGTCTTAATCACGAGACTCGGGTGGAAAAATTCAAATAATACAGATAATGTGTATATTTCAAACATTAGACAGGAATCATTAAAGTGTTCAAGCGGCTCTTGTTTCAATTTCCAGCCAGTAACAACATTTATTGCCGTCTCTAATTTGCCAGGAGAACGAATATCTTCAAACAGGTCTGACACTTTAGCGGGGCAGCGGTGCGCAAACTCAAGTATATAATTCTCTACAAACCAATTCAGCAGGACTGACGCATCTGCTAGTCTCTTCAAACTGTTGCAGATCACGAAAGAAGTATCATCCGCAATATGGTCCAGAAGATTACACTTACTGACAAAATAGTGCTGGCAACATTTCTTCGAGATCCAATCACTGAATTTTTGTATAAGCGCGCTGCAGAGTTTGACGAGAGAAGACTCCACCGACCACCAGGTTTGTGGTTTTTGTTCACATTCCCACAACATCAACGTTTTTATATGATAATTGCTCAGCTTCGATAAATATGAAGAGTTTTCATTGGTTTTCGGCAAAACGTCGTGCTTTAAAATAAAACGCAACATGTGATAGATCAACTGTTGTACTGGTGTCCAGCTGTTCAGCAGTGTAACTTCTGCTCGTGAGAAAGACAGTCTCCATTGACATTTGCTTGTCCATTCATCTTGTTTACAACGCGGATGCACCGCATGAACCACGTCACATCCGTTTATGACAATACTGTTAACAGTTTCGGTATTCGGCCTCCTTGATGTCTGGATCTTTTTGGCCATTCGGCGGCTTGTGGTGGCCAAAGTAGGCACCTCATACAAGTAACGATATCAAACTTCCACAGTATATCACGGTTGTAAAATGAATCGAATTTCGTGAGTATCTCGTGGTAAACGGATTCTTGCATTTGCGTGGTTTTTAATGCCGGTCCGTGAACTTCAACATTAGTAGACTGCATCAGCGTTCGTAGGAAAGAGTCTTCTTTAATACGCATACGCTGCATACAGTTTTGCATACTAGTAGTATAATCGACGATTTTGTTGCTTTCCAAATATGAAGACATTGATAACCGTTCAGACGCAGTTTCACTACATTTTTTCTTCTCTACGACATAACAGCTGTTGCTTTCTTTCGTAAGCATATAAGACGGCTGTAAGTAAACATAGCCTGGCTGATCACTGTCGATAATTTCATACACCGTAACAATGCGTTGAAAGTGAGGCGGTAATTCCGTTGAAGGAGTGAGTCCTGACGGGATCGCTATGCGGCTGTTCCAACAAACCATTACATCAAGGTCACCAATGCACGACAGCGCAGGCTTAATGTAGAACTCGGCTGAACTGCCTGCATGGAAGGCTTCAGTATCACTATACATGCACTCATTAAGTTCATGCCAGTAAGAAAGCATGTCGTATTCCATTGTAGTTGTATTATAGCGACATGTATCGAGCATGAATTGCGTGACAGATCTGTGTACTTCCTCATCATCTGCCATCTCAAAATGAATGTACTTGTGACAATAGCTCACTACACCGTAACTATAACATTATACAGTTCCGAGAGTAACTAAATTAAGTCAACGAAGCAATACTGTAGAGTGAATCGTTCTCGAAACATTTCATGAAAGTTCAATTCACGCTTGTACAATAGTTGCGCTCGTCTTCTCCTGTGTAAAACCACATCAGAACTAATGGTAATGAATGTAGCATCCTCCACTAAAGATGTAGGCCCTATGAAATTAAAATGCATCCCCGCAAAAGACGACATAATTGCTGAAAACTCAGCCAAGAATTAAAGTGGAAATTATAGATTTTCTTAACCGTACACACATGCAAAAATTGCCAGTCGTAAAAGAGACACATACTGTAATAGAGCCAATGATTTATTTACTATTTGTATGTGAATGGGACGACGAATGCAAAATCAATAAAAACAAAACATTTCTGAGTAATGAAATGTTCTTCGCTGTCACCTCGGTTGGATGGACAAGTATAGATTCGGTCTGGTCGGTGATGGGGGTGAAGAAGCCCCAAAAATTTAAATTTTGAGATGTGTCGCTGGTTATCCTGTCGGTTTTGCAAGAACTGGGTGATGCTTACAAGTTTAGATAAATTATTTTTTGAACCACAGTGTATATAAACAGCTAGTGTGGATTGGTGACGGTGCAAGTCTGGAGTTAGTGGATAAGTTCTGTTACTTGGGTGACATGCGATTTTAACGCACCTGAACAAACGGCACACTTGTCGTGTCAATGTTTTTAATGTGCTGCAAAATAATAACAGTGGCCTAGAGCCTATTCGTATAGGTTCTAGGCATATGTTACCATTTTGACGCAGAATAAAAACACCGACACTGTATTAGAGGTATTTAGAAGTTACGCTTCATTATATTTTAATGTAGAATATAAAGACTTGATAAGCTTCATATAACTACGAAGGGTTAAGTTAGGTGTCTCTCTTTCACTCCCGGCTTAAAACCTACCTGTTTCACAAATCCTACCCCCGTAGTTTCAGTTCTTCCTTCCGGACTGCCTCCACGGACTATTGCCTGGATCGTTTCTTCTGAGCTACTCGATTTTTGATTTTATTTTTCCTTATTTTTTCATTTCTTGGCCGTGCGCTAGATTCATCTGGCCATCTCGTCAGCTTTTGAGCGCACGTTAATCTATACCGTATCGTATCGTTATATGTCGCTAGTGTACATGTAGTTCTTGTAGCTAATAGCTAACAATTGTGGTAATTTATAGCAGTATCTGTTAACAGTGTATACGGACACAGCTATAGTTTATGATCTGTCACTCATAGTAGCTAACAGTACTGTCTATTATTGCTTCTTAAGGTTCGTTCACACCGGTCACGTTACGTTGCGTTACGTCGCGGCACCGCAACGTAACGCAACGCGTTCGGTGTGAACACTCTCCCATTATTTTGATTCAATAGGTTTGATCGGTGCGGCATCGCCGCAACGCACCGTATTCGGTGTGAACGAACTTTAGTCATTCAGTTGAGCTATTCGATAGCTGTCTCTGTATCAACGAGATCTGACTATTATTACCCGCGCGACGCTATGCTAGCGCGGTACTTGCTGTTATCGTCTGTCTGTCCGTCCGTCCGTTCGTCACACGCCGGTATTGTACCAAGACGGTTAAACATGGGATCACGGAAACAATTACTTACGATAGCCCAGCAACTCTAGTTTTATGTCGCCAAAAACATCGGCGAAATTCCAACGGGGGCGCCTAACAGAGGTGGGTAGGTTCAGATTTTCGACCAATATCTCGATATATCTCAGAAACGATACTAGATAAGGACACAGTTACTATGGAACGCTAATAGGCTCTATCAAATGATGCTATTTCCACGGACCTTGAGTGACCCTAACTACCCCAAGTCACCCCATTTTCGACATTTTGTATCGCCTTTTATATCTTTGTAGTAAGTGGAAATAGAGACTTCAAGTTTGGTAAATAGGTTGGCTGGTAGCAAGTGCTAGCCCACGGATGGCAGACTATTTCTGAAAGGGGCGTCGTTAGGTCACATGAACTATTTAAATTTTGGTGGGCACCAACCATATCTCTGGAACAGCTGATTATCAGTGAATATATCCCCATTTTGCACCGTATCTGAGATATAGCGAGATATTGGTCAAACGTAGTCAACTGTAACCTGCCCACTTCTATTTGGCTCCCCCTTTGGGGGTGACCCTGTTAGAATGTCGTCGAGATATTTGGCACCAGTAAACGAGAATCCCTGGGCTATCGTATGTCGTTGTCTTTGTCTCCGTCTGTTCTTCCGGCTGTCAGTCACAGGCAGGCACTTTGCGTGAAGTAACAGCCAGGCCAGTCCAAGTTAATTCGGTACTTTCGTGGAAAATTCTGAACTAATCTCAGTTATATACAAACCTTCTGTACAAATGCAACAATTCAAACAATTGATCGCGAGTGAACACTCTGTAAGCCACCAACAATATCCAGACGTTAGAAACAAGTCAAACATCCGCCATAACCGGAACTGTGCACATGCATGTTGCAGCTGATGTAACATCACACAACACGGAAAGATGACATCAGCCACTCCTATTGGCATGCGCGGTGCAGGCCTAGGCCTGCGTATCCTTGCCAAATTTCAGCCTGATTGGTATACACTGTCGGCCATGAAAAACTGCCGTAACATTGCCAAAATCCGCGATATTTACCAAATATTCAACTCTGGAGGCTGCTGTACCCACCCCCTTCCCGACCAGGCCAAAGTTATCACGAGAAAGTAGACTATGGTGTATTATACTATGCCAAATTTGAATTTCACTGCGATCGGTAAATATTAATTTTGCAATTATGATGTAAAGGCTCCAGTACCAACCCCCGTTAACCGACCAGGGCCAAATGTGGCATGTTAACGTGTGCCCATGGTCTACGCTTACGCGCCAAATTTTATGTTCTTTGAATTTATCGCTCATAAGTGACAAAACCCCTCCAATTTTACCGTGTTTCTTTCAACTTCAACATTCTGTGGTGGCGCGAGCGTGGAGACAAAGTTGAAGGCGGATGCACAACTACAAACCTTTCCCCGTCCAATGGTACCGAAGCCGTTGCTATATTCGAACTCATTCGTGGCGAAATGACGTTCACAATCTTTGCCATTCAAGAGCATGACGAACAGAAAGTACAAAAACATCAAACTTTCCCTTCGGCGGCGTGAAAAAAACCAAGCCAAACCAAACGGCATGATGATCGAGTAGTTTATGCCATTTCTAAAAATCTAATACGTATCCACATCCCACGTACAGTTTCGCCGCTAGGGGGCGCTGAAAATGTGGGGAAACGCATCCCAAAATGTAAACCTACGTAACTCCAAAACCCATTGAACGAATACACCCAAATTTTAACATTTGACCAAAACTGAAGCTTCACACACTCTCAAAATTATTTTTAAAATCGCCCAACGGATACGCCTTTGTACGGTTATCACATTCGATCCTAAAGGTATATTTCAATATGCAACATTTGTTGCGACAACCTTATTATACCACTTAAACGTGATCTTTACAAATGCGTGCCGTCCTGAGCGCTTTAGAGGTGAGTATTCACAATTGAGTGCTATACAAATCTACGTTTTTACTTTTCTCAGCACCAACCGGAATCGACGGTAAGTAACTTCGCCATTATCGCTAGGCAGGAATGTTAACAAGGCCATAGGTGTCTAGGCCAAGGCCAGTAAGCCAAGGCCACAGATCCAAGGCCAAGGCCGAGAATGCGAAAGTAATTTTTTCAGTAAATGCCAAAGTTAATCCAGTCTTGCAATTTCGAGTCATTTTCGCTGTTTTCTAGAAAAACTAAAATAAGTAAGTAAGTAAGCCAGGCCTTTTATGACAAATACTTGGCCCCTCAAATGTTGAAATTCAATGCACATTCACAACAATTCAGTTTTGCATTATTTATATAATATGGCGGTTAGCCTTGTTATTTACTCCAAGGCCAGGACATTCAAGACCAAGGCCAAAAACTCAAGGCCAAGGCCTGATAATTCCAAGGCCAAGGTCAAGGCCAAGGCCAAGAAATTTGGCCTTAAGGCCAAGGCTTAACATCCCTCTCTCTAGGCCAAACCGGCGCCGTGACATTATGGCGCCGCATCGCGCCGCACATTGGTTTGATTGATGAATGAACCCAGTGCGAGCTGATGATGCTGACTGGCGTGTGACAGCAGCGACGGGTTTCGTAAACGTTCGGCGGCATTAAACCAACGTCGTGAACCGGCGCTCGATTAGCGCCATCACTGTCAACAACGGCTCTGCTACTCCGGCTACGCGCTCCATCGTCAACCCTGCAGTGAAGCGTCTCTAGCGTAGTGACGGTTTGGTTTATCTCACGGACTCTGCGTATTTCGTTGTATTTTCCGTCGCAATCGACCACGATCGACCACGACGACCGTAATCCATGTGTACGGTTTTCAGTGGCGTTTGTTTTCTGCCTATGCGTCTGTTTTTTTCCGCACGATATCTCACTTTGCACACTCTTTTGTATTTGTGTTCTGTTTTGTTACGTTGCATCCTATAGTATTTAATATAATTAGCACTAAAAGCGACCAGCTTATGGGTTTACCTATCTACTAGCCTGCAACGGTTGACAAATTTGCTATGATTTTGTATGTTCTTTTTATATTTGTGGCAAATAAACTCTCTCTCTCATTCAACAATCGCTGCAGGATCACCATGTTCCACCACGAGTCCCGGAGACCCATTAATTTTGGGGTCTAAAGGTCAAAGGTTAAAGTAACAAAACGAATAAAGCTGGTCTTTGGTGCGAGGGTTAACCCAAATGGTATGCCGCTCAAACGTCTGGTTAACATTAAGGCTACCACCAGCACAGTACCACTTATAATAATAATAATAAGTTATAACCAAGAAAAGTTGACTGTGTTAATTCATCAGTATCATTTGCCAGAAGACAGTTCTAAACTATAGCATTGACCCAATTTCGACAATATTAGCACATTCGTGTATGCGTGCCATTGCATAGGTTGCTTATTTATCGAAAGACAGAAAAAGACAAACGGAAAATTATTGCAAAGTTAGTTTTCTTGTACTACTGGCTGTATTGTAACACTTCATTTTTGCTAGCGTAATGTAACGGTCTTCCGTCCGTCCGTCCGTCCGTCTGTCCAGTCTTTTTTCTAACCTTAATAC
>Ga0209780_1004393_pt1 | contig 10837 bp, 7 predicted proteins | sample WorMetexBAHAMAS2_FD_187384 | JGI IMG/M metagenome (GOLD analysis project Ga0209780, IMG submission 187384) | Marine gutless worms symbiont microbial communities from Max Planck institute for Marine Microbiology, Germany - Inanidrilus exumae... | ecosystem: Host-associated > Annelida > Digestive...
GGTGTAGAGCCTAAAAAGTAAGTCTAAGTTTAACGTTAGTGGGTAGTGCGCCCAACTCCCCGTGGTTGCTGGTCGCGCCCGCCGGACAGACGATCCAGCTGCGCCTCCTGGACTTCGACGCTGCGTCTCGCAAGTCGTGGACGCCGGATAATCCGCAACAGCCGCTCGTCTATGCGCGAGACCCGGCGACAGAGAAGGCTTTTCCGCCACGCACAGCCGAGTTCGACGGACTGCGAAGTTGATCGCAGTCGACTGTCGTCGCAGTGCTCGAAGAGTCTGTGAGGTATTTCGGGGCGATGTGTCATCATGTGTGGATATAAGAGGTATGTGTCACATCGAGATCGTACAGATATATAACTAGAAAGTACTCACTCGAGGTCGCACCTTTGCAGTATTTCTCTTCTCTTGTGACCTTGAACCTTGACTTATGACCTTGACCGTCGAATTTGATATGAATAATATCAACATGAAGCAACATGCCAAATATACGATACGATACGATACGGTAGATTAACGTGCGCTCAAAAGCTGACGAGATGGCCAGCTTAATCTGGCGCACGGCCCAGAAACGAAAAAAAATAAAATCAAATCAAACATCGAGTAGCTCAGAAGAAACGGTCCAGATCCTAGGTCAAAGGCGATCATTTAGCTCATAAATCATTGTCCGGACAAACAGACAGAATGTCAGTCACACATGGACACACACACCGGACCGGAGCGATAGCTTTATCTGGACCACCAAAGTGGTCAGCAATTGGACCGCCGATCCAACATTCAGTGCATTACGTTTTCTGTCATACTCGCTAGTGTTTCGTTACAGGTTTCTGCATCGATTTTTGTCAGATGAGTGTCCAACACAAGCCCGTGTGCTATCGGCTCGTATCTGACACCGCCAAACTCCGGCAATTAATCGCGATTAAACTGTTGGCGAAACGAAATTTGGCGCGACGGAAAAGGTAAATACCTTGACCAGCGCAAAGGACTCTCAATTATTTTCACGACGTGTGTGATTAAGTACCATTAGGCATCGTAGCCGTCCGTGTTTTTCAAAGACGCCAGCTACTGCTTATGCGGCCATCTCTGGCGACCGATGCTGATCACGCCTTCTTCGTGCATGTACAGATTCACGTACAGTCTTCTTGACTACTGCAACGGTCTGCTTTTTGGCTCCGTCAAGTTGGACTACATGACTTCATGCTAGCTTATTTATGTACTTGAGTACAGATGCTTACATGTACTTGACGAGATCATGAGTCCTTCTGTCGACTCTTTCTTGTCGACCACACTTCCGTTCTCTAAGATAAACTAATTCCTGTAGCCAGATCGCAGACTGTGAACTCTCGGGTGCTTTGCCTGTCGAGACCTCTATAACTCTGAACATCTATTGTCCTAAGGACCGAAGGGGCCGATGCTGATATCCGGTTTCCGAGACAGACAACCCGCAGGTGATGTCAGTTAGTTGTAGGCAACCATTACCTTCTGTCAGGCCCGTGGTTACCTTCCGAGCCTCAGAGCATCACCGTCCTTGGTCGATGCCACTTTATACTGCTTACCTCTTGGAATATGTCCTGTAATACCTGCTCTGCTGTACCGGCCTCATCACAAACACTCGGTCGGTTCAAATGTTTATTGAAGAAAACTCACCTCTCGCGCCTTAATGACAGATTTATGTTATTTGTGCGTAACTGAAATGCATAATTTACTACTACTACTACTACTACTACTATAATTACTAGTATTGAATAGCCCGCTGCAATATGTCACGCATGCGCTCTCTTTCCTATCCGCTATCTGAAGTTTTCGGTTTAGACACACATATTATGCTGCGACCTTCGGCACGAATAGCCTACGCTGTTGTTGCTGCTGACAGACTACCGCCCACTGCAATAAATCACATGATCCTGTAAACCCACTCCAACTAGCGTTACAGCGTGGGGCAAATTAACAGTATAAATTATCATCATTATTATGCATCATTATTACTGTTACTGTTACCTGCTACTCCCGTTTGCTACCACCAAATCTCTCCTGACTATCGAAGTGCCATGTCGTCTCATTCCGGCGATCACAGAAAGGTACCACGGCGTTACCATGGCAGCGGCAGACGCGGCGTTTCGGGTCCCGGTGGACGGCCGGATGAAGCCGCACGAGCGAGCGAGCGAGCGAAAGAACGTAGCCATAGTTACGAGTCGACGAGAGACTACGTTGCGAGCGTAACGAAGGAATGTGCTAATCAAACGCACCCGTCAGACCCAGTAGCGGCAGCGGCGGCAACCAGCCTCAGCAGCAACAGACTCAGTGACGCCATTAAAACGTTCCGTCGACGATTCGGTCTCATTACTTGTGGGATGAAAACAAAGACATTGATAAACGATCCACTCGCACTGCAATAATTACGTTCGTCACCTCCCAGTCGCACGCTACAACCGTTACTTACTTGAGATAGCAAACGTGGTACCGTCAGAATCCACAGACTGCAGACACGTAGATATCACTTGTTACAAACAACTTTAGCGGTCCAGGTACAGCAGTCGTGTTTGTGTCTGTCTGTGTGTGCCCCCGAAAGAGAAGTGGCGTGAAGTGACGTCACAGTAATCTATGGTCACGATACGATATCCATGTTAGGACAAGATCATAATGTCGTACTGTGCGATGTTAACTGGTGAAGATTTGAATCAGTAGGTTTAAGAAAAGCTTAGTGCTTGCGCCAGATTGGCGAACTGACTGTAGTGCTGCAAAATGTTTACATTTCCTTGTCTTACATCACGGCGGCCAGAACAGCTGTCATACATGTAGATAGGAATGAAGAAATTACGTAACTGTCAACCTATGTATAACTTTCGAACGAAATTATTTTCGCACGCCCGTTCATCTTGACACTGTCTAAATCCAGTGTGATGGTCAGGGTCATACGTTAAAGTTCAAGGTCACAGGATCACAAGTTCCTGTACGGATGCAGACGATTGATTGAAAAGCGAAAGTAAAGTTGGGAAACAAGTCACGGCACTGTGGCTGTATAAAGTGCCTGGGTTGTCGTATGGCGTTGTTTGCGTGATCCTGTGCTTAGACCTTTTGGTACAGTGCCGGCTTGTGACAGACAGATAGACAGACAGGCAGACGAACGGACACACGACGACAGCATGTACCGCGCTAGCATAGCGTCGCGCGGTAAAAACTGAAAATAAGCCACATCCAGCAAAAATCTGCGGTCAGCTGAAAGTGTTGCTAAAATGGCCAGCTCGACCTCCAGTGACGTCTTCCTAGTTAATCTAACGTTCGGAGCAGAAATCAGCAGCATTTGGAATCTACCATCCTAATTCGACATCTAGGAAACGCACAGCAGCACAAATGTTGCATACTTCGAATGGACAACAGCCGTCAGTCAGATGAACAAGTGGGGATGACAGTAATAACACACTACTAAATATGACTTCATCTTGCCACAACAGGCAACACATAGGCCTAATCACCAACTTGGTGATTACTGTCAGTGAACAGTTCCATTACTGCACACTTGGGATTAAGCTTTGCTACTTCAAGTCTACTTTGCTACTTTTCGCTCAACGGCTTGATTTGTTTACATAGTGTGTTAGACAAAGCCGGCTCTCAGTCGGTTTTCAAACGCACTTAAAATCCTCGCATTTTCATTCATTCATTCAAGTCTTTAACTATTTCGTGAGCGTCTCCATCTGCTTGAGGGGTTCTACATTCTGATGTCGACCCCCATGTAATACATGATTGTGCTATATGTTACGATGTATGGGATCTACAAGGAAGTCATTTAAGGTCATTCATTCGTAATGGAGCTATTCGATAGATAAGACACGACTTAATATTGTATCTGTGTTTCTATCTTTTAGTTGTACTATTTCCGAGATATTACTTCGAATTAGAAGCGTACATGACTGCGAATAATGTGGAACGTTATACGTGATATATGTTCAATTTTTCGATATGGTCATTTGGTAGCTGAAATCAACTCAAAATCACTTAAGGTTGTTTACCGGCAACGATACAATTTGACATATTACGGTAAATGTGACTTTCAGTTTGCATTACAAATTAACTACGTGCATGTTTCTTGTACCGTTTCCGGTCAAAAACTGCACATTTTTCCAACTCTACCGTATTTAGTAACCCCATTTGGGGTGATCGAGTCAAAATTTCGCCACAATGGTTTAATTTTTAAAGCAGAATAATGGGGCTACCATAACGTTTCATTACACGTCTAACCAGTTCGACTCAGTTCGCGACTGTGACGAACAGACCGACGGACGGACGGCCGGACAGAATTAAGATAGTATATACCGCGCAAAATACTGATGTTTATGGCACTGTAAGGATTAAGACGTATTAGTCAGTTTTAAAATTATATTTAATTATATTCTAAAATCGGCTGGTCTTTGTAATTTCATCATAATTCGGATATGTGTTGATTTTTTCCCGATAAAGTCAGCTGCGGTCGCAAGCAAGAACAGCAGTGAATATGTGGTAAAGAAAGAAGGCGTGATGCCGTGTGACCGTTATGACCGCTGCGAGGCCCGGATGACGAACGCTGACCCAAGGCGTCCGCAGAGGCTTGACCACAGAGGTCATCGAGTTATTACTGCTGAACGAGATTGAGCACATGGTCTGGACTCGAGATACGGACGGACATCAGCGGTATATGCGCATGCAAAGCTGCCGCTGTTATGATCACACGCCCTCTCTCCCGTGTACTCTGAAACGACAACTTTCCGAATGCGATTTCTTGTCAGTTATCATTCTTAGGCCGCATCGCCTGCATGCAGTGCGTAAGATGCGGCCTATTGCTACAGATGTCGCACGTAACGTGATGTGTATGTCTGTCTAGTGGGCACACGGGTGCGCTGCGCAAAAATGGCTGAACCGATCAAGATGCCGTTTGGGGTACAGGGAACCATATACCATATGCGCCATCTGGCGAATATGATTTACCGAAATGTCTCGCAAATGTGAGCCTGCAGCTCGTCCTGCGCGCAAACTTTAGGGAGTGGGCTGAAACTCGATCATCGTTCTCAGCCGTTTGTGGACCAAAGTTCACCAAATTTGGAGGCGGGGAATCCTTTTAGATTGACTAGTTATTTCTGATTGTTGATATTATGTTCATTTGCAGAGATAGTTTCAGTCAAAGTTTGATTTCGGTCCTAAAAAGCAGTTTTCCCAAGCTCGTGGGTGGTAAACTCCCGGGGGACTTAGGACCAAAAAATGGCAGTCATAGGTGAATGTATCTCCAAGTTTGGCTGAGATACGTTCGTGACCTCAGAGATTAGGCGTCTAAAAAAGAAGAAAGACAGAAAAAAAGAAAGAACAATAGCAGTACAATATAAGCCCTTCGGCATCGCGATACCAGCGGGCTAATAAGCTTATAGGCCTAGTCATTGAAAACTTGTCATGTACGAGTCACTGAAAGTGATCAGAACACAGTAGATCTAGTATAAATACTGAACAGAGTAAAGTTCTTACATGCATGATAACTTTTTATCTGCATAATTTGCGTGAATTCGTGCGAGTGACTGGTTATCACGAGTTCGATTATAAGCCGCTCGCCGTCCTTTGTTTCTGATGAATTTATTTTATCTTCTCCATAACAGACGACAACAGTGTACAGCAGCTGACAGTCTGACGCGTAAACTCTGACGCGTAAACGTAGGCGATGTAACTGATGTAACTGCACTGTTACACAAGCCGCAGCACGGTGTCTTGGCAGTTCCCTGCTGGGTCCCTGCGGGAATAGGCAGGCGGCGTTAATTAATCTGAGAAGTGGCCCCGCCCATGGACTCCTTAATGATAGCATTAAACCACGACCGTCGTTGATAACGACGGTCCTGGTCAGGTGCTATCATTAACTTAAGTCCATACCCTGCCGTCCCAAGCAGAGCAACTGACCGCGTGGACTCTGGCATGCTACTTACGTTACGACACCGACACAGCATGCACTCATGAAAATGTCCATAGCTCGAATCATGGGTCTTACAGCCATCGGCTAGGAAAGTTAATGCGGCTAGCCGACATTTTACCCGGCGGCGGCGGCTGGAGAAAAAATCGGCTTAGCCGGCTAAGCCGATTTTTGTATCAAAAACGTCGGCAACGGCGGCGGCTTAGGGGTCTAGAAGTTACTGTCTACGATTGCGGGCTTACTGTCTTACTGTTATTGTGACATTTACGAAATCAGAATGTACGATTGCAGACGATTACAAATAAATGCACAACATTGCACTGCAGCTTGAATCGAAACGACCGGTAGCTCGAACATTGATGTTATCTGGTCGTAAAATAATTTGTCACCGATGCGGAGCTGTGTGCGACAGAACAGTGATCTGGGTGTGCTATTACGCTAAACAAACAAACGGCCATCAGGGGCTTATGTACTGCCGCTAAGCATACACTGGAGTCATCAAATCACCGGCTTCGTTAATCCCGCGGGCAGTAAAATGGCTATTCTGTAGCGCCGTGGCGGTTTAATGACAACTGTCCGCCACCGGCAGGCACGTCATCCGACCGGCATGTCCCGCGGATTACGTCCGCGAAGCCTTTTCATATTTTCCAATTTCCTGTTGGCGTGCGCGCCGACGTTCCGGCCACTTCCGGGTGACGGGACCGGCCAGGGCGGACGGGGAAGGAGAGGCTGCCCGCGCCCGCGTCGGTCGAATTGAGACGGATGTTGCGGAGGCAGCGACGCCGCGCGCGCGGCTCAATTCCCGTCGCAGTTCGTCGCACGCCGCAACATGATATTTCCATCCATCCAACCGTCCATCCGTCCAACGCCAGTCAACCGCTGACCGCAGACCGCCGCCGGCCACGACCCCGTCGCTTCCGCCTCGTCGCCGCGCAAAGACGTGCATGCAAATAATAACAAACGCGATCGCTTCCGTTGTATACATTCGCGAGAACTAGTATATGTACCTTATAACCATCTTAACGCTTGTATTTATAAAAAATGATCCGCATAAACAATCACAACTGACAGCGTTATAAAACACATAAAACATAAAACATGGTTTTATCATGACGGTTAAAATGAACACGCTGTGCATATACTAGTCGTACATTTTATACCCACGCCAACGGCAGTCGTGGGGGTAAGGTTTTACATCCGTTTGTCTGTGTGTCTGTCTGTGTTACATCTCAAAAACTTACCCAGCTAGGATCATCAAACTTGACACAGAAATGTTCCACGATGAGTACTAAAAATCCGTTTATTTTGGGGTCAACAGATCAAAGGTCAAGGTCACGAGTCACAGAAAACATTGCCGTCTAGTCATCCAGTGCTAGCGCCTCAGATTCGATTTACGATTTTTGGCGCTTAATAAATATGTGTATGTATAGTTGTATATTTATCTATGTATAGAAAGTTGACAGTGACGTAATTTCGACATTTTATCTGTGCTAGCTGTTCTGGTCGACATGTTGTAGGGCAAGGAAATGTAAACATTTTGCGGCACTTACAGTGAGATCGCCGATCTGGCGCTAGCAGTAAGCTTTTCTTAAACATACTGATTCGATTTTATTTAAACAACGTGACAAATCTTCACCAGTTAGTTAACTGTCCCACAGGACGATATCATGCCCTACAACATGGAGTTTGCATCGTGACCATAGATTACTGTGACGTCACTTCCACCTATGTATCGCACAGCACAGCTTCTGTTAGTCATCGATATCCATGTGCTGCCAAGGCGACTGGTGAGTGCGTGGATAATACGTCCATCACTCTAATGTGCGCATCCGAAGGCCACGTGGCGCCAGCTACAGAGGCAGGTAGAGCAATACGGTCCGATTCCGCATCACGTAATGTCGTCATCCGGTTGATCCGTCATTGACGTGAACTCGAGTGCGGGCCAGTCAGCCGTGTGGACTGATCGGCCCACCATAGCGACACCGACGTCGGTCGAGATAAAAGGACGAGGCCTCATCTCATCTCGGCGAATTACGAACAAACTCTATTTATAGCGACACGGCGGCGCCGCGCCGTTCATTTCCAGCCTAAGTGGTTTATGATTCCCGTCTGCCTCATCACGGCGATCGTGATTAAACATCGTTCTTTATGCACGCAACGAATACGGAAATTTCAACGCATTTGCAAAATGTCATCAGTGAAGAACTATGCGGTCAAATTTACTGTGTGCACAAAATACACTCTTTTGAGTCAGACAATCTTGGAAATAGGGATAATAACGTTCTGGCATCTGACAAAAGGATGCATGGGGAAAAAAAGACTGAGAATCAGTTGCATGGCGTCATCGACGAAGCCGCTGAGCATTATTGCGTGCATTTGCTAATGCTAAAAGTCTTTACTTCGAACACTTACTTACTGTAAACCTTCTCACATCAGCCCACAAAGCCGGCTCTTCAGAGCCGATTTACAAAGCCTCGCACATCTGTCAGACGAATACAGGAGTGCTGCTCCTGTGTTAATGTATTCTCGGGTAGTGCAGAAGTATAATTAAGAGTGAGGTGGGAAATTATACCGGCGGCGTTTGTTTTAGTAGCTACTGTTATCACTGGTGTCGCCGCAATTGAAGATAATATGTCTAGTCTTTTCCAGTTCATATTACCCGCCTATCAGTAAAGTGACTCTTACCACATTTTTGATCGTGACCTCGAAGTTTGTTAGTGGAGTCACGTTACTGAAACTTCGACAGTGAGCGATTTAGAGACGAGTTTCGAAAAGCGCTGTACAAATTTACACCTTTACCTTATACTTTTTACATTGACTTTACACCAAATTTTCTTCAAATAGATTACAACTGGATCATTTTATGATAATCTTTATTCGCCGGAATAAAATCAATCGGTAGCAGAGAGAAACTAAAGAAAACTTAACTAACTTAACTATGTATCAATTGGCTAACCGCAAGCCACTAATGCCCCGTCACTAAAGTGAGCGCACTAAGCGAAGCTGGTGTATGTCTGTCTGTCCATCTGTCTGGCTATCCCACGCCCCTAACTCAAGAACGGTGATTTTTAGAGCTATGGTTACTATAAAACATAATGAGAAACTCCATGCTTGAAGTTGAACCTACTGTTTTAGGGTGGCCATATAGCCATCACGTATAGCCGAAACGTTCTTAAGAGTTTCCAAAGGCCGATAAACTTACGTCGCCAATGTCGGAAACCAAGCAAGATAGAGCCACAGTTACTGCTGATGCTGAAGATGAATAGGACGGCATAGACTGCCTATCGCTTTCGTGGTCGTCAATATCGCCTAATCACCGGAAAGAACCGAAATGGCCAGTAGTCGGGGGTATATCGTTTCGCCGCCATCGAGGGGATATCGCTTGTTTACTACATTTACAATATTTCTGGACGGTAGGCTTTATTTCTTCTTTGCATTTTATTTTTATGTATATTATATTGTTATTGAGCTGGTCAGCTGCTGCTCTAAGCCTTTATGTCAGGATTGATTGATTCGGGTCATGATGTACTTTGCGACTGTATCAAGGACGACGAGCGATTTCACGAACGCGTCATGTAGTGACTACATCGCGCTGGCCACGCGCATAAACACGACTACATTGTACGTGATGCGTCACATTTGCCGTAATTGATTAGCCGGACCACGAGGCGTTTTGGTCCGACCCAGCGGCAATGAGTGGGCCCGCGCAGGCTGTCAAAGTTCGATCGCCGTCTGCCTCGCCGCTCGGCGCCTCGACGCGTTTTTGTTACGATTTTTCACACCTCTATTTACGACTATTGACTAGCGCTACGACGGGTCGCCAGCGGTCGGCGACGAGACACAATAATCGATACGACACCTGAGCGACGTGTTGATCGATCTACCATTCACATAAACGCACCGCAGACACCCCCACTTCCGCCAGCATTTGCAATACACGTTCGGTCATGGAAATTACGTATATTGTGCATTCCGGTCTGATTTTATATCACCAGCTCACGAGCACTTTTATGCATGTCTTTTTCCTCGTACCGTTTTTACCGCGCGACGCTACGCTAGCGTAGTATATGCTATGATCATGTGTCCGTCTGTCTGTCCGTCACAAACCGGCTTCCAATTTTCGCAATGGCTGAACGGAATTAGCTGTTTTTGAATACAGGCTGAGGTGACCCTCTACTTATCGTACATTACGTTATAAGAGAATTCGGCTATCTCCAAAAATAAGGGTAATTCCCTCTAGGAATTTGCCCCTAATTCTGAACTTGCCGATTTTTCTTTTTTTTTTGCAACGGCACGTCGATTGTCGTAAGTGGTCAACATAGTTAACTTCGACCAACAACCGTCGCCACACTGAGCGTCCACCTTTGTGTACAACACTATGGGCGTGAGTCGCGTGACGCAGCGCGTCGCGCGGGTTCGTCTGCGATAGCTGAGACTTTAAAATTTCGTCAGCAAACAACGTTACGTTTAAATAACGTGACTAAAATACTGCATAGTAAACCTTATGCAATATCCTGTCTCCCATTTGACATCTGACTACAAGCACTTTGTCAGGTATTGCGGTAGAGTCCGTCATTAATGCATATGCATTGAGACAAATTTCTCGGTCATACGAGATGGTTTGACGATGACTATAATCTGTGACCGTTACCGCCTCTGAAATTACGACATTTTGCGATATACAAATGTGCATATTTTACTCATTCATTTACTTGCTTAATTTAATTTGGTGATGTCGGACACTCTTCCGCGACAGACGCCGCCAATATGTAAATAACTGTTGTACGTTCATAAAGTACATTGTACTTTATACCGATTCTGGGATAGGCGAGCGGACATGAAAGGAAAATCTACGTGTACAAACATAGTTTCCTGAGGATGAGATGAGACCATCCATGAAACGTAGGCCTACTGCTATTA
>Ga0209780_1004394_pt1 | contig 10837 bp, 9 predicted proteins | sample WorMetexBAHAMAS2_FD_187384 | JGI IMG/M metagenome (GOLD analysis project Ga0209780, IMG submission 187384) | Marine gutless worms symbiont microbial communities from Max Planck institute for Marine Microbiology, Germany - Inanidrilus exumae... | ecosystem: Host-associated > Annelida > Digestive...
CATCTGTGGTGAGCTTGTTGGAATGTGGCCGAGATCTTTGTACCAGAAAACGTAGAGTCCGTGGGCTGCCATGTGGCGGTGTTTGCGTGATCGTACAGTTAGCTGTTTTGATATAATAATGGTGTGTGACCGACGGTCAGACGGGTGGACGCACGATGGCATCACTTACTGCACTAGCATAGCGTCGCACAGTAAAAGGAGAGGGAGACACTATACTGTTGTTTTTATTTTTCGTTTGTTTGTGCTTGCTGATAAATTTCTTTATTCTCCCTACGTTTGCTTGGGCAGGAGTGAGTGAAAAGCTGTGACCACCCTTTCCACGACATAAATACATGGATGCTGTGCATTTGTTCAGATCGATAGTTTTCATGAAGTGCTGGATTTGGTCGGCAGAGCAATTTATGCTCATCACCATGGCAACTTGTCTCCGATTACGCCGAGTTCCGAGCTGGCACGTCATAGAATCGTCTTTGTCGGACTTGCTGTTTTCACCGTCCGACTTCTCGACGCACTGGTGCCGAAACATTTAGTAAGTTAAAGTTGTTTTTCCTGTTGTCATTGTACAATATTGTTGGGTGCTCATCTTCTATGTCTTGCCACCTGACCATTCCGGTGAAGGCAGACTGTTATTGGGCTCTCTGTCTGCTGTGTCTGTTCGTCCGAACAGATATTGTATCTCCTGAACGGCTTGAGCAATCTCGATGAAACATATGCGGAATATTAACTAGCCCCTACTGATGACCTGATTAGATTCTCGGATCAAAGGTCAAGGTCACAGCAGGCAGTCAAGGTCAAATCTTGTGGACACCATATCTCATGAACTAAAGGAAAGGAAGAGCATTTATATAGCGCCATTTATATACTATGTATATCTCAAAGCATTCAAGCATGGATCACACAGTTTTACCTGCAAATTAAACCATGCCTGCTTTTCCTTCGTAAGCTTTTACCAGATGGTGCCACCCCTAAGTGAGGTAGCAGACATCCAATTGCAGCTTACTCCTCATCTATCGACCCTGAAGGGATGAAAGGCTGAGTTGGCCTGGTTGGTTGATCTATAGCAGACGGTTTACCCACATAAGTGGTCACCTACCAGCTACAGTTCGAGCGCAGGACAGGGAAAGTTTACTGTCCAAAGATCGACGTTCTATTGTTGTGCCACGCAACCAAACTACTTGAGCAATCTTGAAGTAACTTAACTGGAATAAACACTAGCCCATGCTGAAGACTAGATCTTGGAGGTCAAGTCACCGCTGGCCATCGAGGTGGCGAAAGCATCCATGCGTCGTTGAAGTCCATCTACCGTGTGAGTCAAAAAAAACAATACACTTGAGTTTTGATCATAACTTTGGTAAATGTAGTCCGAGAGGTCAAAGTAATTTGACAGATGGAATCTGATAGTGAAAGAATTTTCAGAATTATTTCAGTATCAGATTTCTTTTGTCAGATTACTTTGACCGCTTGTTTACAGGATAGATGCTCTTCTTGACGCCCAACCAATCACGTCAAAGCACTGAAGGCATCGGAGGATTGTTTAATCAGCTGATTTTTATGGTCGTGTATGTGCGTGTGTTCACTGGATGCTGCCATTGTAGATGCAGTGTAAATGGAGCATTGCTTCTCTGAGGAATATGAAGAAAGGACAAGGCCAGTGGCTGGTTTTGCCTGGACACAGTCAGTGCTGTGCATTTACTTCAGTGCTTTGACACTATTCGTTGAGTGTTGGAAAAGGAAAGGAAAGGAAGCATATTTATATAGCGCCTTTTATATACTATGTATATCTCAAAGCGCTCAGGCATGGATCACACAGTTTTACCTGCAAATACACCATGCCTGCCTTTCCTTCGTATGCGTTCACCGGATGGCGCCATCCGCTGGTTGGTTGACCCATAGCGGACGGTTTTACCCACATAAGTGGTCACCCGTCAGCTACAGGTCGAGCGCAAGACAGAGAAAGTATGCCGGCCGAAGACCGACATTCTACCACTGAGCCACGCAACCAACCTACTTGTAAGAAACCTACACCACTTATACGTATGGGTTTTTTCTAGTACAGATGCACAAAAGAGGACTGAGAAGGAACTGGCTGATCAAATTTCACCTCAAAAATGGTTATGGTGTTGACTTTTGCTGTTGTCGACTCGCTGCTGATTCTGTCTGTCGTGAGCAACCAGCTGTCTGTGTGTGTAGTTTTCGGTGGCCGTGCCAAGCGAGTTTGCTGCCGTCCTTCTGACGGTTGCTCTGGATCATACATTTGCGACCGAGTTTCCGCAGATTGCGTCAACGAGTCGGGAGTTGGCTGAAGTCCTGGACGCCGATGCGTGCGGCGTGTGTCATCAACTCGGTCACGTCTGCCAATCACTGAGTAGCACCTGCCAGTTTCTCACAGCTTTTCAACAGCTGGTAATGTCAATTAGAAACGTTAAGCAACCGCCCCGTGTGGGTACTGCAGCTATGAGTATGTGTCTAAGTAAGTAAGTAGTGACAAATTCATGAAGCGCCAAAACCAGAATAGGCCGTCTCCGTTTCCAGGTTGGATGTTGTAGGAGGCGACTAAACCTGGCTTTAGTTTTTTGAGTTAATTTTATGTTGTAGTATATTTTATGGATGCATGTTTGCTTTTGTTGTGTTTGTTTTAGTTATTCAGTACTAATCCAACAGTTTGGCTGGGAAGAACGTCTCCGAAATGACCTACTTTGTGTCGAGTGGGACGTAAAACTGCGATTCACTTTTTGCAACCAAAAACAGTACTTACTTTATCCACGTTTCGATCTCCGATCTGAGATCTTCATCACGTTTGACTTCCCTCTCCTGACTTGTCCCATACGTGGCTCAGTTGGTAACTTCCACGTATGGGACAAGTTACTACTGACATCAGAGACTGGAAGTCAGCCCTGATGAAGATCTCAAATCGGAGATCGAAACGTCGATAAAATGAGTACCGGGTATATATGTTTTTTGGTTGTTTAAAAGTAGCTAATTAATATTAGATTATCATCCGAATGAAACTTTTTACAGGGGATAATGTCACCGCCATACGCTGTGTGATTGTCGTCATCAGTCTGTCAATTATCTGATAGGTCATTTGGCTTTTTGCACACCCACTGTTGTTCACCAGGGTTGCAACTATTCACCTGTGATTAAGTTATTTCAGATGTCCATGTTATTATCATGCCACGTTGCAGGCACTCAGTGCATAAGATGTAGCCTATTGCTGCAGAAGCAGTAGCATGGTTTGTCAGTCTTCTGTTGGTCCATAAAGGGTCACGTTTACGTTGTGTTTCGGCAGTGTATCGCGATGAAAACTTTTGGAACAGAATTTTGAAAAATTTTTCGTAAGGGGTCGTTTTCCGCCAAAAATGCAAAAATTTCTGGAATTTTTTAGCAAATTGCGACCTCCCGCTGCCATAACTCCGCAATGATTACAGATCGTCGGAAATTTACTACCAAAATAACCCTCTACAGGATTTCTAGTTTTCATTTCTACCGTTGGAATCAATTCAAATTCATTCCCCTGGCCTGTTCACTTCGTACAAGAAACCTCCCGAAATTTTCTGCGACGTCCGATGTGGTTGACAACACGGCAGATAACGCTGACATCACTCAGTCACAGGCAGCCAGTCACCATCAACTATTGAGTCATGTGACACTAGGCCTCGTCGAATGCAGGAAGTAAACAGCTTGTTCACATACACCGAGTGCTTTGAGCTGAATGTATTGTGGGCATTCCACACAATACAGCCATCTAGTTACGTCTCTGTGTTGACAGAGTGATGAGAATTATGTATCACTGTTACAACTTGCTGAAGACTCTTTGCTGAGTTTGTCGTACCACGTCTGTTTGGACGTCGTTGATGCATCTGTCTCACTGGCGTCTTTTGTGTACGTGTCACTCTTGCTGCTTGTACATTAGTGTCGGGTGTCATAATATGTCGTAGCATTAATTAAGACAGTTCTTAACTGAGGGTGCCGGCTAACATCGGTTGTGAGTCATACTCACCTGCCCATGTAGCTGAGTGGTCAAAGCACTCAGGCGCCGTGTGTAGTAGAGCATGACGTGCTTAGTGGCCGGGGTTTGCACCTCAGTCTGGGCGCATCTGCCTACCAAAGAATTATTCCAAATAATTCCTATGCACATGATGAACAGGGAGATAATCCCGGGCAGGAAAAAGTGGGTTCAGTGGTGTCCTCTATAAACTGTGACCGTTGCTGACACCTTGATTAGCAGCGTCAAGGTATTAGCCGCGCTGACGTGAGCTGAAGCAAATAGATGTGGTGAAGTACTCTGGTTGGCGCTGAATAAGTGCCAGTCTGGGCTTAGCCGGATAGTATGCCACGCCTAGAGGGGGCGCACTGTAGAAATGCCCAACAAGCTGTTCACTCCTATTTAACCCTTCTTCACTCTACACGTCATGCGTACACTCGCACACACCAATCAATTCCCTTCCTCTTCTGGGCTAGCGCACTGGACCAACATAAGATCTCAGAGCGGGGTCCAGAGCTATGCTGGACCCCTGCCTGCAATAACGAACGAACAAAGAGTCACTCTTAGTCTTACGGTGAGCAGTGCAAGTCAAAGGCTGTAGTGTTATGGAACCGCATCCCCCGTTACACAGTGTATTCAGTTAGTCAATTAAATCGGATTTATATAGCACCATAAGTCGCAAGCGTATCAGAGACGTTTTATAGTAATGACTGCGTGAATGGGTCTTGTTAGGCTACATACAACAGTGACTGTTTGGTTTTTCACCCGCACAATGCTGTGTTAGTGCCTTTTGTCTGCATGTCTTTCCATCTATCTGTTACAAGTTGGTGTTCTATAAAAACTGCTGAAAAGATCGATCTGTATTGTGGCACAGAGGCTATCCTCCGTTTATCCTACACTGTTGTACAGGATTTCGGGTATCTTCAAAATTAGGGTACTTCCCTCTGAAACCTTGTCCCCATACTCTATCGTTAGAATGTTTTGCAACTGCACGTCCACCGTCGCAGTTAAAAAGTTCTTCATAGAAGATCACAATGATTATGCCCGACTCTAACTATCAAACAAAGATGTAAGATGTGCACAAGTGCCTGTAGACTGTGTATTTTATTGATTGTTTGCCACTTGTTTAAGCATAAATATTGTATATTTGACTAGTCTATGCTGCCGCTGATGACCTGACCATGCCCGTTTCCGGGATGGTTTGCCATCCGTTGGCTAGCACTTGCTACCGTCACCCTGTTTACAAAATTTGAAGTCTCTGTCTCCACTCACTACAAAGGTATGAAAGGCGATACAAAATATGAAACATGGGGTGTCCCTGTCTTGCACCATTGGCGATATATAGCGAGATATTGGTCAAAAATTGGCGATTTAACCTACCCCACCTTTATTCGGCACCTTCGTTCGGAGTGACTATAGGGAATTTTGCCGAGATCTTTGGCTCGAGTAAACTAGAATCCTTAGGCTATCGTACAGCGTTGTTTGCGTGATCCTAAGTTTATCCGTCTTCGTAGAACATCGACTTGTGACAAATGGACAGACAGACACACGGTGACGGCATATACCACGCTAGCGTAGAGTCGTGCGGGTAAAAATACATCAAAAGATGTGGTTCCGTGCAAGGATTTGTCTCTTTAGGGTGGCGTAATACAATTTAAATTTGACTCTTTTTTTCCATAAACCACTATTTTGGGGCCTGTTTTCAATGGGACATAGAAATTTTTACCCTAAACCGGTACAACATTGGACATGCTCACCTGCAAATGACCCTTAATTGGCATCGTCATGTTTGTTGTCATGCAGGTGTAAGAAGTCAAGTCCAAGTCATAAGTCATTACAACAAAGTCGTGAGATTCTGCTCAGTGTCATGTCACATGATGTCGAGGCTGTTCGTCTACAAGCCTACCGCTGTATACACCGCATAGTCAAGGTCGGCACTTAGCATTGTTCTAGCATCTCTTAACCCTGTGCTTGGTTTTACTGCAGGGTTGTACTGTTTAGATGTGATTTTTCTGTTCCCTGAAAAGTCCTGAAGGTCTGTGTGGATTGTGAGAAAGTAAAGCTGGAGAAGTCTGAAGTCTGTATCTAGAACGTGAACGTAGTTTGACTTGTACTATGTGATTGCACATGATGTCCTCCCAGCTGTGTCAAACAATATCACCAGCCCCATGTAGGCCCGGGACACTCCCTCCTACCCTTATATCCCTTCACGTCCCCACCGTCTACTTTATCTTTTATCTTTTACTTTTCCCTTTTTCTCTTTCTTAGTCGCCTAATCAACAACGTTGGTTTCTGTGGACGATTGTTTATGACATGTGCTTCATGTCAGCGTTACATATATGTAGGGCCAACAGTTTTCCGCGAGCCACGGAATTTCAAACCGAGCCGTGGAATTTGGCCGTTGCCGCGGAATTTTGTGTTTCCGCGGAATTTCACGGAATTCCGCATAAACACGGAAGTTCCGCGGCAACATCCAAATGCCGGTAGTCTGCATTGCCGTTGTAATCGTGACACCATACACGCAGTCCCTTCAGACAGATACAAAGTCCTGTTGATTTCAGCGACGCGTTTTCACATTCAGTTTGCTTACTTACTTAAGTTTTTACTTACTGGACCTTTGTAGATGAAGATGACCGGTGATTAGCACAATCGACTGATGAATGATCATGACTGATATGATCATATGAATGATATGACTGATATGATGATATCACATCATATCACTGATATCACTTAGTGACTGATATGGCTGCTCAGATCAAAACTTGAAACCTTCAACTTTGATTTAATGATTGATTTTACCGTTAACATTTGAAATAAAATTGAACATTTCTCATTTTGATATCATGTGACGATTGAGAGGACGTTTTTGCTCACTTTTGTCATCAGAATTACCGCTTTCGTGAAGAAACGTGAGAAATTAATTTCAATTTTATTGTATATTTATGCAGCAGTATTCTCGGGCAGTGCGACCTATTATTATTTCAAATTATAAGTATATAACTGTGCCAAAGTCGGCACAGTGTACTCTAAAATGGGCCTTGCGGTGAGCCGCGGAATTCCAAGAATTTGCCGCGGTGAGCCACGGAATTTGGCAAACGGCACCGCAGAATTTGGCAAAATTTGCCGCGGAAAACTATGGGCCCTACATATATGTGACACACAGCATTGTGTGCTTGCTGTACGATAGTTGAGACTATTGCAACGATGCATGTACAAAACTATGCAGGTGGCCGAATAATGAAACATGTCATTTGCTGAAAGTGTTCCTCATGCTGTCACGAGATATCTTTGCAAAATTTGTTCAACAGTTGACATTTCAACTGCCACAGAGCGTTTTGTGGATCTCACGGCGACAGCGGAACCTCGTGTTGTTTAATTGGTGTTCTTTTTGGAGTGAATTCTGGTTGTAATAAATCCCACAAAAGAGAACTTTCAAGGTAACTGGAGGTTTAGGCAGCCCTATGTCAGTTTCATCGATAAAAACTTGCTTATCCTACAGCATTGTAGATAATTGATTTGATTACATTGTGCGGCAGGAAGCTCTTGGCATAAAGCTGGTTTCTGAGCCGACATCTTCGTCATCATTGGCAGCCATGTTTCTGGTGGATGCTAAAGTTCTCTATCAGCTGTGCAGTTTTGGAATGGCTGACATTGAAGAGGTCGTCTGCTTACATTTGTCTATGATTTGTTACTTTGCCTCCTCCCATTGAAGGTGCGAAGTGTTGTGATTAGCTTATCTGTCAGTTCGTCTGTCTAATTGCGTTTCTCATAAACCATGTGTCCAAACTTTACGACATTGTCTGTAGATGTTGTCTGTGGCCATGGCTTGGTCATCCTCTGAGGACAATGGAACACCACTTTTCCATCGAGTTTTGTGGATGACGTCATATGGACTAGAATTAAAGACGACACTCTGTTTCATGTGCCAGTTGAGTGCGCCAAGTGCTAGCACCGGAGTCAACATTGCTGTTGACGATTGCAGACTTGTTTTATTTATAGCTGTTGATGCATTTAGCGACATCTCTATCAAAAGCCGTGTATCTGGTATCTTACATTCTAAAGGAACGTCGGAATCTAAAGTGTAATGCTGCATTCCATTCAACTGGTGAACTTGCGATCATGAGATGGTTATCACGATTTTACAACTTGCGTAAAGAACGCCAATTTCGTCATTATGACGTCATCGTTGAACGATAATACAGTATTATGCAATAAAGCTTTACAACCGACATTTCTATTAATAAGTTCGATAATGACAATCTGATGTGGTTAAACAACCAAATATTGTTGAATCCTATAAAATGCTGCAAAAAAGATTGATTTATAGTTAGATACTCACCTTGATTATCATCAACCGCCGCCATCTTTAATCACGAAGTGGAGAACTTACGTTGCACAAACCCAATTTGAGTTCACCGCTTGTGATCATAAGTTTGCGAGGTCAGTGGAATGCTGTTTCACCGCTCGTGAACTCGTAATGTCACAAGTTGAATGGAATGCAGCATAAAACGTATTCAGTATTCATTTAACTGGCCGTTATGTATTTACGTGGCCAATGACTCCTCAGTAACCACAGGGTCTATCCACCCGACGGAACCTTTAAAAGATTTCTGGAGAGTTATTGTTACATAGCTGATGTTCTTCGTGTTATGAACCAACATCAGTGAATGAACAGCAAGTCCGAGTACCGGTTTAGCCCAAATTGTGCCGTTGTTTCAAGTAAAGTTTCAGCACAGCAATTGTGAAGGTGGTGCCAATGCACGCAGCAATGATTTCTGTCGGAGTAACGTTACATGCCCCAGTTTTATGATCATGTTCACGTGAACACATACATTTTTGTGCTGCCAGACTTCAGACGTTAGTGAGATGATCCAGGGGATTTGCCGATCAAGCCTCAACCTTCCTTCATCCACCAGCCACTGTGTTAGTGGCTCTTTTTTGCATGGATCTTAGTTGGTCAATTTCCGCTCAGTTTACTTTCTCCACCTGCTTTGAAGGGGAACAGTGTCGTCATGACAGAGTCATCAAAACACAAAGCGCTGACTCCAACCAGTTGCCTGGTCTCATCTTTTTTTCGTCTGTTTTTGAACTCCTCAGAGAAAGGCCTTTGTTCCCTTTACACTGCTTCTGTGACGCCATTACCTAGTGCATAGTAGCTAATTAGCTGTGTTTATAAAGATACATACACGGCTAGCTGCCCTGTACTGAGAAAAAGCTTTTTGACCAAGTTCATTGGTGATAACATTGCCGTTTGTAGGTCCGTGACATATCTGAGAAGACATTGCTTTACTTACTGCAGAGTCAGTTGTTGATGCCAGCCGCCAGGTGGCAGCAGCTCCTCGAGGCCGTTGCTGCAGTACATGCAGTTCTGCAGGTTGCTACTTTCATGTTTAGGTCGACTCCTCCGGGTCGAGATAGCCTTCGACTATAGTCGACTCCTCCGAGTCGACCTAATAAAGTGGGTCTCAAATGTCCGTTCGCCCGTCCGTAAGTCCGTCCGTCCGTCCGTCCACAAAACGTTTCTTCGATTACAATGAAATTTGGTATGATGGTAGAGGTCGACGAGTGTTGCATGACGGTATGCAGTAGGACCCGATTCATGGTCAAGGTCACGACGAATATTGTTATGTAAGTTTGTAACAAGATGTTATAGTAACGTAAATGTCGAAATATTTTATTAAATTTAGTTTTTTCTTCTTTGCATTCTTCATTGCCACAGATCTTGTTGTCTTATTGATAAAATACGGAAATGATGGCATCCTCCCGTCGCAGAACTAGGGGACTACTATTGTCTGTTGTTGAAATAGGTCGGTCAGCACTCCAGAATTTATATATTCTATCCTCCTAGTGCTGTGATATATCATGTATGGGCTCAGTGGCCAAAGAAAGGCAGATGAGCACCTCGCCTTTGTTCTTTTGTGAAGTATTCAGTTGATCCGATCGTGATGCCGTTTGGCAAGCTACCTTGGGCGGGCCCAAGAAACCATATATTAGATGGAGGTCGAGATTCCCCCACGGAAAGGGGCAATTTTAGGGGTTTTCTATCCCATTGAAAAGCATCGGGGATTAGTGCTGTGGCACTTTAAGCAGCAAAACAACCAATACGGTGACAGCGGGACTGCGGCAGCCGGCAGCAATGCTCCAGAATGGACGACGTCAGAGTACGTTGTCGCCCGTGAAAAAATATGCCACTTGATGTGGCCTATTGTCAATATTCTTTGACCACTTGTTTACCTTTAGTGCAATACACTAAGCATATTTTAGTGACAGAAATTTAAATATGTGACATGGCTCAGGTAAATTGTGAGGGAGCATAGAGATATTGTTTTTGTGCATAGAGTTGTTGTAAGGTGTGTAAAGACGTTGTTGTGCATAGAGCTGTTATAGGGAGTGTTGAGACGTTGCTGTTTCTTGCACCCACGTTTTTGTGAGGTGCATAGAGATATAAATGTAAAAAAACTGCAGTTTATACACTGTGTTAACGGCGATGGATCAAAAACCACAAAAATCATAAAAAGGCAATGTTAACCACATTAACATAGCCTGAATGTCAATGTTATGTGTAGTTAACATTGCCTTTTTATGATTCTTGCGGTTTTTGATCTGTCGCCGTTAACACAGTGTATAAACTGCAGTTGTTTACATTTATATTTGCTGTTTTATTACCAGTTTTGAGTAGGCTATTAATAATGTCCATTAATACTACATTTTTTGATTTTTCAAGATGGCGGCCGTGCGACATCTAAGATTTTTTAAAGTTCGAAATACAGTAAATCCCCGAATAAACGCCGGGTCGCAATTAAACGCTGGGTCTCCTATAAACGCCGGGCCCCTAATAGACGCCGGGTA
>Ga0209780_1004395_pt1 | contig 10837 bp, 4 predicted proteins | sample WorMetexBAHAMAS2_FD_187384 | JGI IMG/M metagenome (GOLD analysis project Ga0209780, IMG submission 187384) | Marine gutless worms symbiont microbial communities from Max Planck institute for Marine Microbiology, Germany - Inanidrilus exumae... | ecosystem: Host-associated > Annelida > Digestive...
GCTTAATCTACATCACAACCAGTTGCTACAATCCACAAAGAATTGCGACTCAAATGTGACGGCTCTGTTGACAACGGTGACACTAGACAATTTTAAAAAAAATTAACGAATTCCTGACACTGTCTGACAGTATTCATGCTGTACTGTAAGTCTGGATAATTTCCACAACGTCGTTGGCAGCAAATTGCAAAAAAAAAATTTTGATGCTGCAGTAGAAATTTGAATTAACTCTCGGGCATGACAATCGACAAAGTATCATAGGACACTCCAGCCAAACGTCCTGGCTACGCCATTGTGCTAATAAGAAATAAATGCTGCGACGACGGCACCGATGAAAAGTACCGGTAGATACGTAGTTCGGATAGCCGCCGACACGCGAGTTGGCGCTGAGAACTTGGTTTAGCCAATCGTTCATGAACGGGTAACCCGGCTGCGCTAGACACGTTGTACCACATCATCATCATATCGTCGTCGTCGTCACAATGGTATTTAAGTAAGTAAAGTAAGTAAATAAATTTATTAGTGTATTGTAGCCACGAGGTTAGATAAATTTCTAGCGCTTCTGTTGCACATTTTATCAGATGACTCCATAAAGACAGAAACTAGAAAGCCCTCCTCATTCGAGGTCGCACCGACCACTTTAGCAATACATTTTCCTCCTGTGAGCGTGAACTTTGACCTTTGACCTTCGAACTTGACGTATAGAGAATGTCAAACTGAACCAGCGTGCCAAATATCTAGATCATAGGTTATTTATTTCAAAACACACACACAAAGGACCTATTGCTCTACCTAGACCACTAAAATGGTGTGTAAAAAAACTGAAAAAGTTTATATGGCAATAGTACGTTACACGTTAGACCTACAACAAACTACGCCGTGCCCGAAAAAAGGTTCCACTGCATTTTTGCCTTTAATTTTGCTAAATACTGACCGATTGTCCAAACAATATCCCACACGATATTTCAATAAGAAACTCATCAGGAGAGGAGATAGCGAACGTGAACTTTTTACGACGACATCGTACACGTAGCCTACTGCAAAATACAAAAAGTACGTACATATTTTCGTTCTCTTGCTACCTTCAAGCTTAGTATGGGTCTAGACTACTGGTAACTGATTTAGCGCCTTTCTAAAATGTTTTAAACTCTTAATTATCATTTGCACAAATTATGTTTATACTGTTCATTACATAACATTTATTTCACTTGTTTTATGTTTCACATAGTTTTATATTTTTTCATTCTTAAATTAATTACTTATTTACACTTCGCGGATGTTAATGTCACTGCAAACAGATACCGACTAAAACGCCCATATTCCACATATGGCGCTTGTGACAGTCGGAACTCGAATATGAACGAGCATGTTGGATACGACTGCACCGACCTTCAGTATAACATGTATGAGTGAGTGAGTGATATATCCCTAAAAACTAGATGCTTTGGGCTACATTTCTGTCGCAGAAAGTTTCAGTATATCTTCAACCACTTTTATGCAATGCGCCCGGAAGCTACCGAATTCGGTGAAATAATGCAAAATAGGGGCCAATACACCGTTCAAGCTCATTCAAGGTTGCCGGTTTTGGTACCAATCAAAAGTTCATTAAAATTATACGACTTCCTATTAGTGATTAATATTAACTTACCTACTATCTGCACCGTTTCCGACATATAGCCTTCGATAGGTGCAAAATCGCTATATTTAGCTACCCCTCTTGCGTTTAACCCCCACCCCCGACGGAGATATCCCCTCGGACGATCTCCCTAAAATTTTCCGTGGATGTCAACGGATGGTCGTTACCAAATGGCGTAGAAACATTTTCACACACACACCACGACCGACTGGCTGCTCTACACGGCCACTGAAGTGGTCCGTAAAAATATTATCTTCGGAATCGTTACCGATTTTCATAAGAATCCAGTTGCAGTCCATCTGCTGATCTGCCTGGGAGAAGTAACGTCCGTCGGTCCACAATGCTGCTTGTGTCTCGGTTACAATCGCATATCCTACACAACGCAAACTTGCATCCTGGGTGGTTTATGTTAACTGTAATGTAACTGGAAAATGCTGCATTAACTGTAACTTATAGTAACTAGAAAATACGTAACAGAAACATTTAAGCGGGCGAAGCCATTTCGGCGTTTACGTAACCGAATGTCAGCCAACTTTGAGCGCGGATCTTTGTGAAACTGAATGAAACTGTACTGTCAAAATTGGACTGAAACTACTACAGTCTTAGCAGTGAAGTGAATGGACACACAGCAAGCGCATGCATTATTTTTTGTTTTTTTAAAGTTCGTGTTTTATGCATTCGATAAGACAACTGAAATTAACTAAAAATCATTAACTTTTACTGTAACTGTTACCAAAAAATAATGACTAACTTAAACCACACTGCTTGCATCATACTAAAACCCTGTGTTTGTTTAACATTGGGCGACCCCCTATTATGAATTTGTAAGTATACATCAGGTAAACTAACATTCCAGGCCATAAATAGGCGATTCCAGCCCGTTATTCCAGAGGGGCCAAGTCTCCCTTTTCATTCTGCCCAGTTTTCGTTTTTCCTCCCTTCCTGTTGCCTCTCCATCCTCCAGTTCCTCAGTGCCCCGCCCTTTCAGACCCTATTCTATATCCCCAACTGTATCCCATCTTTCCATCATTCCCTGCTTCTTTTCCATGTTGTAGCCCCTGAAATCCAGCTAAGAGGTATGTGGGAGCATTGCAAGCTTCGCATAGCAGATCCAAGTGGGGGCCGGCCGCCAAATGACCGTATGTGCTGAGACCGCCAAAACATCCGATCTGATTGGCAGATTTTGCAGAGAGACTAAAACCCTGTGTTTGTTTAACGGAGCATCTCCGTCATGTTTGGTGTAGGCTACAAACTATACTGTCTCTAAAAACAATCCCGACATTTTTAGCTGTAGCCTGTAACGTGAGCAAGTACTGTTCGATTTTAATAGTTTTGGCAGAGATAGCATCCAAAAACTGGTTTCCTCACCTCATCTAAGTACTTCCGCACTACCTAGCGATACGACGTAACACGTCCATCAATTATTCAGACATACCAGAAGAGAATGCATCAAAATGTGACAAAGGTAGAAGAGATATGACCATTTCGCTAAATAATAGAAACATGAAAAAAATGCTAGACCTTCTAGGAGGACATTTAAAATTTTCTTGGATTGCTCGCGGACCCCCTGGCCTCTGCTTTAAACCAGTGGTGTCGCCACGGGAAGGGGACAAACCCGGCACTTGCCCCCCCCCCAACCATCTCCAAACTAGATTCTGAGATCATGGCAAATTCGTTGAATAAAATTTCCATATGCAGCAGGGAGGGGGTCCAAATACATTACTAGAGGTAAAGATGATTTTGTCGCCACACCCGTATTACTTATGCAGTGTCCCCCAACCTCTGATACCTGGCAACGCCACTTCTCTAAACTGTAGTATTTCTGCCAAAATTATTGAAATCGGATGCTCACTTTAGTTACAGGTAATGTCGAGTTTCGCTTTTTTGTGACACAGTGTAATTTCAAAACAATGTCGATGTAGTTGTTGGCAACTGTCTGATGCTAGTGATTAGGCTGTTTGAGCCTGTTTCGGCAAATTTGACACCGTGCCGTGTATAAAAACCTCAGTAACGACACCTAGCGTTCTTGTGTGTGAGCACTTTATCTTGTTAGTGACGTCACTCACTCAACTGTGGTGGTATGTAAATAAGCGATGAAATAAAACTGGCAGCAGTCTCGAACTGAGATGTAAGCAGGCACAGCATAGGAAATTATGTTAACTGTGTACGATAATGCCGATTTCGCTTCAGAACTATCGTTTATTCATAATTTTACTAAGTTTTGCAAGGGTTTGAACGTGTACCTGAATGCTGATGCAGCCGCCGCCGCGCTCGACAGGCATCACGTGACTTTTTCTGCTGTGCAGAAAGGCCCATGCGCTGCAGCCGGTCTAACCTTTGTGTGCAGCAGTTAAGATTTCAACTGACATAGTGCGTCGCGCGGTCCCTCTGTGGCAGCGGACCGTCTTGTTTTCATCTTTCTCCATGTTCTCTGTGCAGCAGTGCGTGCTCTGGGGGCAGATTTTTTGGAACGGTTATTTCGTCCGAACACACACATACATACAGCCATGCAAATAAGGTCTGCAAACGTTTAGAGAGAGCCATATGGGACGACACGAAGCGCTGTATGAACAGTCGTCGGCATTGTTAGCTAAGCCTTTGATCTCATCTATAGCCAACAAATCAATTACTTTAGCGACGACGAGCTTTACCGGCTGATCCGCTGAAACCCGATATGTATCCGAGTCTTGAGTAGTATCCGTCATCGTATCCACTCATCTGCGTCACAGATTGACAACATGGCTCAGGTAGCGCGCTAAATCAATTTAGATCGTGTCAACTACTGCACAACTGTACAAAAGCGCCTTTCAAATGGCTTTCAGTGACCTCGAAGGACACATCAGAAGTGACGTTATTCGATAAGCCATATTGTCACTTCCTATAAGTGGTATTGTAGTAACAACGTCTCTGTGTCTCACCACTTCAGAGATATTATCACTCATTACAGAAACATACGAGGTCACATGACTATTAAGACGCCCCATTTGGAGGTAAACGATAATGCGCACGCTAATATTCACCACGATCAAACTGTGTACTGAATTTGAAATGCCTATCTTCACCCGTTCCATGAAGGAAGACCCAAAACGTAAAATAGCGGGTGATCAGGTCACTCAAAGTCATCAGCATTGTTACCGTTTGATGGACCACATACGACTTCCTATTCACCTTATTACTGGCCCGCCTAATGGGTCAGTATTGTTTTGCTCGCTGTTGTCTTTCGGCGTCTGTCATCTTCGTCTGTAACGCGGCGCATATGCAACGTAACTCACCATGGGGCAGCATGCGGCGGGCCAGTCGTGTTACGTCCCGTTAGGGCGACACCTTGTTATAGCAATTTCGTCGCTATCTTGTGCCGTTTCCGAGATATAGAGAGTTAGGCCCATTTGTTAAAATTCGCAAATATTTCTTACCCCACGTGTATTTGGTGCCCTCTTTGGGGGTGACCCCACTGGAATGTTAGAAAGATATTTGACATCAGCGAACTAGATTCCCTAGGCTATCGTCGGCAATAGTTGCGTGATGATAAGTTTAGCCGTTATGATAGAACTTCGGCTTGTGACAGACTGAAAGACAGACGGAGGGGACGGACAAATGACTATAGCATAAGCCTATAGGCCTGCCGTGCTATAGCATATCGTCGCGCGGTAAAAACGAATGTGGCGTATATTAGCGAGTATTAAGACTCTTAACAGAAGCATCACTTCAGAAAAAAACTCGAATTAGTTACTAAGTGCAAAAACTGCGTAAACAGCAATAAAAAGACGAAACTGTGGATAAACATAGCAGCATCGGACTTGGAAATTCCATTTATTTATTATTATATTTTGCCTAACGGTCTAAAGAGGCTGGCATGAAAATTGAAGCTAAGCAAAATACAAACGGTGACCATAGTGTTGTGGAAGGAGACTGCATTTAACTTGTTGTAGAGCTTATGATGAGACGCTAGAACAAGAATCGGCGTTGTTTCTCTGGTGTCTTCTGTGATGCTGGTGATGTGCCTACCATGATGTCCACGTCGTGCCATGTATACCAGCTGTCTCCATAGCAAATGAGTAAAAGATGCATTGCTGGCCAATTTGGCCAATTATTATTATTATTATTATTAGCGACCGGGTATACCCGTCCATGCACGCCATATATCTGTCGATACTTGCAATAAGTTTTCTCCGGAGGCGCAAACGCCATAAATTACTTACCAGTTTTACGCAAACTAAAGTCGTTACAACTAGTTTTAAAGCTTTGCGACCTCGAAAAACTGTCACCCCTAATGACGACTGGCCTTCTGGGCGTGAATAGGCATTTCAATGTAATTCGACCAGGTCGCTTATCTCAGCACTTTCTGAGCCCTTGTTATTATTACCCGCACCGGCTGTATATAGCCACCGGCGTGGGGTAGGGCGTTCAGTCGCTTCTGTCTGTTTGTCTGTTTGTCCGCACTCTAAAAAAAGGAAAACGGCTTGAGCTATCAGCACTAAAGTCGGTAGACAGGACCTCGGCATGCACTGACCCTGAGGTCAAAAGGTCAAAGGTCAAATCCTAACCCTAACCCTAATGTATAGTTACGGTTGGCTGTCAAAACTTACATTCGTCCGGCGTGGGTCTGCATGTCAACACGACTGCACATTTCTCTAGTTACAGTCGCGTTCAGTTCTGTGTCTAAACTGCAGAAATTAACTGCGAGATAACCGACAACTCTGCGCTCCCCAACGCAGCCAGATGACGATAATATGTCACACAGCTGGGCAGCTACTGATGACGATTATGGTCATCATCTGGAGATTTATAGTGCACCTATTATAATACAAAATGGACATAACTGCATTACAATAGTCCACTGAGGAAAATATAATGATTGCCTAATTACGGTTACCAGCTCTAGCTATACATCGAGCAGGACGACCACAATACTTCATGAATGTTACTTTCATTATTATTCAAACCACTTCTACAATACGACGTCAGTCAACAGACATTCTCGCCACTGTCCAGCATGATGTAGCTAACATGCTATATAAACTTTGCCGATGTCCTTAAACGGTCACAAGAACAGTCTGAGTCTGCCAATCTCTGCTCCCAATTCCCCCCGAAACCCTGAAATTCCCGCTAGAAAGAATCCCCCTGTTTGGGAGCTCCTGTCTTAGAGGTAAAACGACGTTGGTCGGAACGCCGGCCGAGTCACTGACCCCGTGTTCGTCAGTGTTGTAAATGACGTACGCTTGGACGCCGGAGTTGTTCATAGCGCGGCGAAGAGCGGCGAGTCGCTCTGTCGTATTCACGCGGTTCGATATTCCATTCTACATAACAACAGCACAGCAATATCATACTTACATATTAAACTGACATCACATCATTATGTGAATTTAGCATAGCCTAATCTCTAGCGATTCCCCGCTTTTGTGCGGTATTTAAACCGGCGCATAGCGTTTGACATATTGCGACATTTATATTAGCGGCATTTATCTCGCTGCGGGATCTTTATTCCCTTCCGTCGTCCTCTTATCCCTCACTTCCCCTTCTCTCTCCCGATCCCCTATCCTTCCCATCCCTTGTCGTCCGTGAGTTCCCTTCTTAGCCTATCCGTACGGTTCTATTGAGACCGTGGTGAGCAGCGACTACATACGCTGTTTGGTGAATAGTAGTAGATAGTTATACGTGTATAGGCCAACTATTTCCACCTTTTCGTACTCCATTCGCATATGCAAAAAAACGATAGATTAGTTTTCATCTAGTTTGCAGTCTTTATGTTCCTCGCTACAGTGGTTAATTTCCAAATGCCGACCAGAGTGGACACTGATGGCGGTGACCACGGCGGCGGCGTTCTTCTCGTCCATAGTGACCAGCTGCAGGTGTCACTCGCTAATACAGTCTCCGGACATGACTATCTGGTCAGCAAGCTGCCCACGCGCCTCGGTCTTATCGACAGTAAACACTAAAAAGCTCTCACTTGAGGTCGCACCGACCGCTTTACTGAAACAAGGTGTCGCCCTAACGGGACATAACACTACTGACCCGCCGTAGCGTGCTGCCCCCTGGTGAGTTACGTTGCATATGCGAGTGTTATACAGACGACGACATACGACGATAGAACCAGCGACCGTTAGGCCTACTAGTCTGGCCCCCTACACTATGTGTAGACGGGCCAGTAAATGGCAGTAATAACCCGACAAATAGCCAAAAAATACGTCACTTCGTAACGTGCGTCTGTAGCCGAGGAATATTTTTCATTTTGTGACCATAAACTTTGACTTATGACCCAAACATGATCTAGAGAGGGTCAAAATGAATCCAAATATCTAGATTAGCAAGTTACTATGTGGATAAACAGAGAGACAAATACAGGGCCATTTGCTCTATCTAGACCACTAAAGTGATCGGTGATGAAAAGAGCCGTCGTTTGCGACCACTGACTTCATGAACCAACAACGACATCTACGTAGACCAGATCCGTAGCGCATTCAGCTGATGAGCTATACCTGGACAGCTTGTCGAAGTTTGAATGTCTGCGGCTAGTGAAAATGGTCACAATCGAAGCGATAGAATATAAGGTGGAGTACAGTTTTGTTTTTAAGAACAATAGTCAACTCATTAGAAAATGTTGCTAGAGTTGCTGTGGTTGGTTGCGTAGCACAGCGGTAGAACGTCGGTCTGTGACCAGCGAACTTTCCCTGTCCTACGCTCGACCAGTCGACCTGCAGCTGATGGGTGACAGTGACCACTTATGTGGGTAAACCGTCCGCTACAAGGTCAGCCAACTAGGCCAACTCAGCATTTCATCCTTTCAAATTTAGGCCTACAACATTATTATACCACTTAACCCTTTCCTATCCTTTGGCCAGCGCGGCTGGACATAGGATCGGTACCTAGGATACAAGTTCTATGTCCAGCCAGGCTAAACATAAGATAGCAAGCAAAATTTTGGACTGGCCAGCCGCGCTGGCCAGGATAGGAAAGGGTTAAACATGTTTACGGTCACAACCAAACAATTAACTTTTAACTTTTCCGCCCCCCCCCCGGAGGGCCGGAAAAATTTTTCGCTCGCTCTGCTGGCGAATGCGAGCCCCCATTGTGGCGCCATCTGGTGAATGCTTACGGATTAAAGGCAAAATGGCATTCCGTTCGTGGATAAACGTGTGGGTGACAGGTAAATCTGTGTGATCCCACTAACACGTGCCATTTCTGAGCGCACTAGAGGTGGTTTACGACGATGCGCTATAAAAATCGACGTATACTTTACTTTTTGTCGAGCACCGGCAATGTCATTAAATACCTGTGGTGCTGGACAGAGAGTGCGATTGCTGGGAGTGATCGTTTGATATGTTGCTGTAGAATCAGATCGTTGGCCGGTCGCTCCTCTGACGTAGTTCGATGCTTTCCAGACCAGAACACATACACACATTCATCGATGTATTAGCACAGCGAGCGACAGTGCGGAAATGTATAGATTTTTAGAATAAAATTGCTAGCACTATCACGCTATTAAGTTATTAACTGTCCTTTCACGGTTCGACTAATAACAACCACAACGAGTTGTTGTATGGTAATGTCAGGCCATGTAGTCTTAAGTAGCGTTCTCACAGCAGCCGTCTACGGCACTTTACGGCCGTAACGTGCCATACACAGCACGTTACGGCCGCAGTGAGAACGCTACTTTAAATGCTTCTTAACATTATTTTGTAATTTTTTCATTATAAAGAGTTAGATACACATATTTTTCATGTTATAATTTAACGGGTTAATAGTTAAGCGATTGTCTGGAGATAAGTAACACAAAATTTATGAACAGGATTTTGACGTTACTGACTAGCATCTGGCTAACTGCTTAGCTGTTGACAAATCGCAGACCTCCTAGCTAATTTACAGCCTGATCATGGTGTCCTATGTACTAGCAATTATATAGGAGTCCATGTCCTGATAGTCTACCTGGGGGTTCGTTAAATGTTCAAGCTACTCGTATTACAGTACAGGTATCGCTGAAAGTATTTTGATGATCTGAGATCTAAATCTTTCAGTTTAAAGTGCGCCTAGAAAGCAGTCAAAAAAGTGAAAACATCACCGAGACAAATCATGCCATGCGATTTTCTCCACAGTTGGGTTGCCAATTCAGAAGGTTGGCGGTATAATGAATACCATACTAAAAAAGTGTTTAAAATCCTTTCAGGCTTTCAGAAATTTCCTGCTGATAGACAGACAAACCAAAAACCCAGGAAATCATAATCGTAATATCGACCTTTTGATTCTGGCTGCTTTATTAGTTGTGTGCTGTAGCCACTGTCGTACTTACAAACCGTTTTAACTGCGATTTCTAGAATAATTTCTACAATTTTACTGAAATAAAAAACGTTTATGTATAATACATTTGTTTACATCAATACATACATACGACCTATCGTGGCCTAAAATAAACAAATAACAAAAAATGATTTAGGCCTACCAGTTACAGCAAGAAGCCACACGGTCAGCAGGCTTAGGAGGTGAGACATGCCTGTCAGACACACAATCATCAAAGCTTTGCGTGCAACTACTGTTTGGCCTAAAGGCTTAGGTTTAAATGTATACAGTCATTTGCTGCGAGCGCCTGATGCTTGGCCATCGACGGTAGGACAAAAGCCCCTCCCCGGACAAAATCCCCCCGATGGTGACGTCTTAAGTTAGTAACTAAGTGACTACGACGAATGTTCATTAACGTGACATAAGTATGTTGTTTTAAGGTCACTGGCCACCCACTCATGATCGTTGGAGAACTCAGAATTCATAAGACGATTAAAGAACAATGTATCGTTACGTATGTTATTGTTATAGTTGCTGGCTAGCGCTAGCGATAATACTGCTTCTTAACGCATACGACAATAAGGAAAATACACAAACAAGAAATACGTTCTGTGGAACATGGTATCTGCCCCATAGCCGAGTTCACAAGTCCATACTGAATTGTGCGCATAGTAACAGAATACCGTATCCTCTTTTCTGTTGATGTTGTGATATACACGTATTGCTTTAAAATATTAAGTGAATACTGAAAAGTCACTAGGTTGTTCAAATCGTTGCCGAGATATCGTAATTTTTAACTTGATAAGATGCCGGCCGCCGGCATCTTGGGTTTCTTTAGATCTCTGTAACGGGCCAAACAGTCACAAGGGCCGAACTGCGTCACCACGCCAAATTTCGTCGAAATCGCTCAAACCGCGGCTGAGATATGGC